>Ga0366817_10309_pt1 | contig 14591 bp, 12 predicted proteins | sample TotcelFGM3001N13_FD_207092 | JGI IMG/M metagenome (GOLD analysis project Ga0366817, IMG submission 207092) | Enriched cells from coal bed in the Powder River Basin, Montana, United States - Total cells FGM rep3 HSBNCT.FGM.300.1.N13 ...
CACCGGCACGGACATCCGCACGGTGCAGGAGTTGTTGGGGCATAACGACTTGCGCACGACACAAATCTACACGCACGTGCTGAACTTGAACGGCTACGCGGTGCAGAGTCCGGTGGACCGATTCTGGGCATCGGCGCTGAAACGGCGACAAGCCGACGCGAAGGGCAGATGATCTCGCCACGCGGCCTCGGCGGGGGCGGCCGTCTGACGTCCACTGGACCGTCGCGGCCCGCGCGGCGCCCACGTCCCTTGGGTTTACCCCGGGGGAACTTCACCCTCCACCCAGAAAAACCCGACACAAAACACCCTTTCTCCTGCCGCCGACGGCGGCGGGAGAAAGGGGTTGAAGTCGGGCGGTCGACGTTCTAGGCGGAGGAGTGAAACTCCGCCGAGGTAAACTCGGCGGCCTCCGGCTGGACTGGTACCCAGCTGCGGAGCGTCTGGTCGACATTTTCAATCCATCGCCCCCATCAAGCCGGTCGATACGGATGCTTGTACGGCGGGCGGTAATCGCGTTTTAACAACGCGGCGGCAGCGGGATTGTCGACGATCTGCTCGGCGGCTTCGTCCCAACGGACTACGGAGTTGGACTCGTACGCGATCATGCCCAACTGGACGGTCGTCGTCGAGCGATGGGCCTCGTCGACCGTACACGCCGGCTGTTGGCGCGTTCGCACGCACTTCAAAAAGTCGGCCATGTGCGCCGTGCCGAGATCGCTCGCCACGGCATGCTCCTCTCGCTTGGCAGGCTGGTCCTTGGGGATGACCACCCACCGCTGGTCGGCGGCGAAGACGGTCGCTTCGTCGCCGTAGAACAAGATCCCGTTGTTGATCGACGGATCCCACTCGGTGGCTCCCCACAGCCGATGGCGCCACACGACCGGCAGCTGTTCGAATTCGAAGTGAACCGTCAGCGTGTCCGGAGTGGTGATCTTGCCTTGCAGATGGTACAGCCCGCCCGCGGCGGTGATCTGTTTGGGCGTCGTCAAGCCCAGCATCATCCGCGTGGCGTCGATGTTGTGGATGCCCCAGTCGACTAAATGCCCGTGGCCGCTGGTCTTTTCCAGCCGCCAGTTCTTGTGGCCCACCTGAGGACTGTACGGGATCTTCGGTCCGGGGCCGCACCACAGGTCCCAGTCCAGCGTCGCGGGCGGTTCTTGCGGCGTCGGGTCCAGCGTGCCGGCGCGATAGTGGATCTGCACGTCGGCCTGGACGATCTTCCCCGCTTTGCCCGCCTTGATGAATTCCGCCGCCTCGTGAAACGCCTTGCCTTGCCGCCGCTGAAACCCGACCGAAACGATGCGGTCGGCGTGCTGCTTGGCGGCTTCGACCAGGGCCCGGCCTTCGCGCACGTCGTACGCCAGCGGCTTCTCGGCGTACACGTCCACGCCGCGTTCCAGACAGGCGATCAGCTGCAACGCGTGCCAGTGCGGCGGCGAGCCGATGACCACCACATCCAAGTCGGCTTTTTCCAGCATGTCCGTGTACAGCTTGAACGTCTGCGGCTTCTTGCCTTGCAGCTTGTCGAGTTCGGCGACGCTTTGTTCCAAGTGGGCGCTGTCCACGTCGCAGACCGCAGTCACCTCGACGCCGCCCACCTTGAGCGCCGCCTTGGCGTCGACCATGCCGTACCAGCCGACGCCGATCACGCCCATTTTCAACGGCTTTTCATCGAGCGGTTGCCGGCTATGCACGCTGCGTGCAAACGCGAGTGCCCCCGCCGCCATCGTGCCTTCCAAAAACGTCCGACGACTTGTTCTCATGATACTCAACTCCGGTGATTGCCCATCAGGTGCCCCAGGACCAGCATCTCCAATTCTTCGTAATCGCGGGCCGCAGTCAACTGCGCAGCCGCGTCGAGGGGGAACGAACGGACCTTTTCCACCAGCTGCAGGAAGATCGCTCGGCTGTTGGACAAGTGCTTGCAAGCCACGTCCGCCTTTTGCGTCCGCATCGCTTTGACGTCCAGTCCCACGTAGCGGCCGGTGGCGGCGTAATCCGCTAATTCCAGCACCCGCACCTGGTTGAAAGCCACGCGCAGATTGGCCGCGCCGAACGACTTGTCCTGATCGTACTTCAAACCGTTCTGGTCGTTCAGGTGGACGCTGAACAACTTGCCCGCCGACAGCGCAAAGGCCATTTCGTCCGAGGGGTCCAAGCCGGCCAGCAGGGCGTGCGCCGTCTCGATCAAGCCGCCGACTCGTTGGGGATCGGCCGTCTGGTGAGCGAAAGCCAGCGCATGGCCGATCGTCGGCAGGTACGCCATATCGGTCGGCTCGTTGGGTTTCGGTTCGATCGCGATTTCAATTTGGGAATCGTATTCCAGCATCGCATTGACGGCTTCCAACAGCCAGCGGTGGGCCTCGATCGCGTTCTTGGACTCGCGGATGTACGTGCCTTCGCGAGCCAGCCAGAGCACGATCAGCTTGGTGCCCAGAGCCTTGGCTACGTCGATCGTCCGCTTGGCCCGCTCGACGGCCCATTTGCGGCACGCCGGATCGTTCGCGGTGAAGCCGCCGTCGATGCCGCTGGGATGCTCCCACAGCCGCGGGGCGACGAACTCGGCGATCAGCCCCTCGCCTTGCAGCGCCTTCTTCATCGCCGCCGCCTCTTTGCGGATCGCGGCCGGCGCCAGCTTCTCCAAATTCGGTACGGCGTCATCGTCATGAAATTGGACGGCGTCGAAACCAAGCTTCTTGTACATCTTCAGCTTCTTGGCGAACGAGACCTTGGGCCGCACCGGCGGACCGAACGGATCGGCGCCCTCGTGAATGTTCCAAGGACCAAACGAGAAACGATAGTCGCCAGCCATGATCAAACTCTCCGTGTTGCAGTGTTTAGAAATGATGTTCGCGAAGCGGATGCCTCGCACTGGTCTACGCTAAAGTTAAACGCCGGCCTCCAGTCCTGCCAGCCGTGCCGTCTGGGCAAAGTCGCGCAGGCCGGCCGTGGCGCCGTAGCCGGTTACACAGCAGGCGCCCGTCGCCGCCGCCAAGCGGCCGGCTTGTTCCGCAGGCATCCCGCGCAACAGCCCGGTCAGCAGGCCGGCATAGTAGGCGTCCCCCGCGCCGGTCGTGTCCACCACCGCTCCCGGCGCGGGCACGACGGGGATGTCGATATACTGGCCCGCAGCCGGGCTGAGCAAAGCGCCTTCGCTGCCGAGTTTCACTCCCAGCAAGCCCGGCGCGCCGCACGCCCGAAACACGTCGATGATCCGCCGCGGATTCTGCTCGCCCGTCTGATGCTCGGCTTCCGCCCGGCTCGGCACGTACACGTCCAGGTGCGGCAAGATCCGATCCAACGGCTGCATCGCCCCGCCGCTGCCGGCCGCGTCCAGCGCCGTCTTGCAACCCGCCTGGCGGATCGCGGCCAGAATCTCCGGCAGATCCGGCTCCAGCCGCGGCATCAGCGAATAATACCCGATCAGCGTCATGCGGCTGGCGGCGAAAACAGCCAGGTTCTTCAGGAAATGGGCCTTGTCCATCAGCCGCGGCGCTCCGACACAGTGCGCGAAACTGCGCTCGCCGCTGGGGTCGATCAACACGGCAGTCGTGCTGGTTGCGCCCGTCGGGTGCGGCACCAGCCACTGCGTATCGACGCCCTCTTTTTGCAGGCTGGCGCGAATGACCGCCGCCCAATCGTCGCTGCCCGTATAGCTGAACGCGGCGGTCTGCATCCCGAGCCGAGCCATCGCGATGCCCGCGTTGGAGACGATGCCGCCGGTGGTGACCTCGATCGGCTGCGTCTCCAGCAGCTTGCCGCCGCCGATGGGCACGTCCAGGGGCACCGGCCGGACGAGGATGTCCACCACGCAAGAGCCGCATAGCACGCAATCAAAGGTCTTGTTGTTCGTGTTCATGGGCGAATAGTGTACCAAACGTCGTTAGCCCGGAACACCGGGGAAATTGATACAATCCGTGGAGGGCGAGGATTCAGCGTCCGGAGACCCGGCGGTGTTCAGTTTGTAGATGTCAATACCAACGGATGCGATCCCGTTTTGTTCCACGAATGTGCGTAAGCGAAGGAGGCAGCGAAGAATGTGCATCGGCGAGACCCCCACGAGCTTGCGGGCTGTTGATTTAATGCCGTCGGGACCGTCCAGGATGTTGGAGTTCACGCTTCAGCGTGTCTTTCCCCGCCGGCAGAGACCGGCCAAACACGCTAAAGCGTGAACTCCAACGGGTGCGATCCCGCGGAATATGCGCCAAACACATTAAATCGACAGCCCGCAAGCTCGTGGGGGTCGTATGAGAACAAAAAGGTGGTCCGTGTCAACATGCCATGGTCACGACCTTTTTGCTTTTTGACGTAAACTGAACACACCAGTCCAGACATCTCGGTTCCCGCTTTCGATTTTGCTCTCTACGCAACCCGCCACGCGGATGCTATACTTGCTGGCTGTGCAACGTGTATGGCGACCCTTATCCTATCTTGATCGACATCCAACGAGCCGTGGTAGAGAAATCCCTGGACCGAAAACTGACGCGGATTCTGGCCGACCGCTCCTGTCGGGACTTTGTTCTGGCCGATGCCAAGGACGCGGACATGGCATTCGGCCTGTCGGCGCCCGGACGCAGCCCCGAGCATTACGCCCAAGAGGCCGGCTTCCGGACTCTGGACGAGTACCGCCAATTGGTGCGCGAGATCATCGCCCAGGGACTGGTCGATATCGTCCTGATGAGCGCCAGCAGCAACGAAGCCCTCACCATTCGTGAACGCTTGTTCGAGACCAGCCATGTGACGCCGGCCGTGCGAGCCAACGACACGACCGACATCTGGCTGGCCGCCGGCAGCGGGCGATACACCGGCCAGCCGGCGCAGCCGTTCCGCACGGCGACCCTGGACCACATCATGTGTGGCAAACTCGAGTGTGCGCCCCACGAGCGGCGGTTGGGGGCCGACTTGGGCCTGTATTCGGTCACGTTCAACAACGACGTGGCGCTGGATCTGCGCACGCTCGAAGCGTACAACGCGTTTCGCTTGGAGGCCGAAGCAAAAGGGTTCCGGCATTTCCTTGAGGTCTTTGACCCGAACGCCTGCGGCGACCATCCGCCGGCGGACGTCGCCCAGTTTGTGAACGACCACATCGTGCGGACGCTGGCCGGGGTGACCAGCCGCGGGCGGCCGGTTTTTCTCAAGATTCCGTACCACGGCCCGGCCGCCATGGAAGCCCTGGTACGATACGACAGTTCGGTCGTGGTCGGCGTTCTGGGCGGCTCGGCCGGAACTTGCTTCGACGCGTTCCACATGCTGTGGGAAGCGAAGAAGTACGGCGCACGCGTGGCCCTGTACGGCCGCAAGATCAACCACTCCGAACACCAACTGACCTTCATCCGCTATCTGCGGCTGATCGCCGACGACGAGATCGAACCCGCCGCCGCCGTCCGCGCGTACCACGCCGATCTGACCAAGTTGGGTATCCGGCCGTATCGGCCGCTGGACGAAGACCTGCAGCGCACCGACGGCGCCACCAGCTACGGCGGCACCAGCGGCACCAGGAAGCCGGCAGCTACCCTCAGCGGTTCCGCCGCCCGCGCGACGTTCCAGCCCGCTGCCGATCCCGACTTCAGCAAGATGACCCCGGCGGAAAAAGTCCAGTGGAACCTGGAACGTTGGAAGCGGATTATCGGGTAGCGCCGGCCGCCGTCGCCGGGCGTAGGCGTTTCTCCTGTCGGAAGATTGCCGCTACTGTTTGCGAGTCCGGCAGCCTCCGCAATACGAGACCACCAGCAGGACGATCGAACCGACCAGCGCGCCGGCACCAAGCGCGATGATTCCAGCAGGTGAGATCAAGGGCGGCGCCTCGTTCATGGCCGCCAGCAGGATGCCCCACACGAGAAACCCAGCGCCCGTCCCCATTCCGAGCACAGCAAGCAGCCGCCAGACCAAAGGGTTCCTTGCCCCCCAAATCAAGAGCCCGATCAAGACGACGGCGAGCACGGCGACGACGGCGAGGAGAGGGGAAACAACAAAAAATTCTGACAACATTTGCATCATCCTTTCGGTATTCTGCTGACATTTAATCTCATTTGAAGCTCGAATTTTGCGAGTCGGTGTCTGTTAGGCCCACGGATGGCAAAGCGGACCCACGGATTCGCCTCTCACGCTTCATCCGTGGGTCCGCTTTGCCATCCGTGGGCCTTATCATGCGCGCGATGCGCAACTTCGAAGCCCGCGGGCGCAGCTCACTCCGCGGGCCCGATCCGCAGGTGACGGAACCAGACCTCTTCGCTGTGATTCTGCAGGCCCAAGTGTCCTGTGATCCGCCGCTGCCGAAGTTCCGGGGCCATGTTTTCGTCCGCGGCGATCACGTCGATGCCGTTGTGGGTCACCCGGTAGCTCGTGCCGCGGCATTGGATCTCCAGCGTGTTCCACTGTCCCGCCGCTCGCGCCACGCGCGGGTCGGCTGGCACGATCGCATACAAGCTGCCGGTGAATTGGTACGGTTTTAAGTTTTTGTAACGGTCGGCCGCATCGTCCAGAATCTGTACTTCGATTCCCGACCCCTCGCCATGATGATTGCCGTCCGCGGGCACGCGGAGGTAGACGCCCGAGTTGCCGCCGGGCCGCAGCTTATATTCCAGCCGCAGGTTGAAATCGTCAAATTCCTCGCAACTTCGCAGCCACGGTCCCTTCGCGCCCGTACACACCAGCAAACCGTCTTCGACCTTCCAGCATCGAGCTGCGTCGCCTCCGCCGCCTTCCCAACCGCTCAAGTCCGTGTCGTTGGCCAGGCTGCGGAAGCCGAGTTCCGTGACGACGATGTCGCGGAACTCCAGCGGTTTCCCGCAGGTCGCGTCGACGTACAAGCCGAGCCAGCCGCTGGACTGGGCGATCTCGTCGAAGCTCCAGACACCTTGCCCGTTGATCTCCAGCGAAGCCGTACGGCCGACGACCCGCAGCCGCAACTCGTTCCACTGGCCGGGTTTGATCAGACCCGGCTTCCCGCTCGCCGCGGTACCTTCCAAGTCGCCTTCCAAGCCCGGCCGCAGTTGGATCCGATACCGATCCGGCCATACTTTGCCGGGCTCGGCCCACGGCGAACGGAAGCAAACGGCGCCGCGAGCTTCGGGCGAGTTCGCGCGCCATTTCAGTTCCAACACAAAATCGGTCAACCGATGGTGCGCACGCAAGAATCCAGTCCCGCTGTTCAACGTCAGGACGCCGTCCTCCACCACGAATTCGGCGCCATCGGCGCTCCAGCGGTCTAAACTCGCGGCGTCCTGCATCGGAATGCGGTACGAGACGGCCTCGTCGTCACCCGCGGCGGAGCCGGGAAACGCCAACAGCAGCAGAAGCAGGAATCGGAATCGAGACGGCATGGTAAAGTCTCTCGTTGTCTGAAGTATGTCAGCCTTGCACCGTTGTCCGCGAACTCGCGCGCCAAAGGCGATTCGACGGTCCGCGGCTGGGACGCTACGTGTATTCTCCTGCAAATTGCTCGTGAGCTAGTTGCTGGACGTCCTTGATCTTTTCCGCCATTTCGGCGGGGCAGATCAGCGTAACCTGGGCGGTGTGGACCACCACCAAGTTGCGGCAGCCGACCAGGGCCACCAGATGATCGGACTGGTCCGACGCAACCAGGCAATCGGCGGTTTCCAGCAGCAGCGTGCGCGGGGCCGCCAGGGCATTGTCGGCGGCGTCCTTAGGACAAGTTTCGGCAAAGGCGGGCCACGAGCCGATGTCCAGCCAGCGGAGCGGCATGGGAATGGCCGCGACCCGGACGGCAGGATCGCGCGAGGCCGGCTCCATCACGGCAAAATCGACGCTGATCTTCTTCAACGCGGGAAAGACACGCGCCAGCGTCGTATCGCGATCGGGCGCGTTCCAGGCGGCGGCGATCTCCGTCAAGCCCTCCCAGACCGCCGGTTCGTAGCGGCGAATACAGTCCAGCAACGTGGCCGCCCGCCAGACAAACATCCCGCTGTTCCACAGATAGCGATCGGCGCCGGCCTGCAGGTACTGCTCGGCAACCGCCCGAGGCGGTTTTTCCCGAAACTGCTCGACCGCCCGCGCCGCACCGCTCTGCGATTCCGCAAGCTGCAAATAACCAAAGCCGGTGGCCGGATAGGTCGGCGTGATTCCAAACGTCACCAACGTGTTCGGCTCCCTTTCCACGACGGCGAATCCCTCCGCAACGATTTGCTGAAATTGCTCGATGGGCTCGATCAAGTGATCGGCGGTAAAGACGGCGAACACCGCCTCCGGGTCCTGCGCGGCCAGTACGGCGGCGGTCAAACCCACGGCGTTCAGCGTGTCGCGCCCCACGGGTTCGCCGAGAAACCGTTCAGGGACGAGTTCCGGCAAGGCGGACAGGATCGCAGCGCGATGCTGTTGCCCGGCGCAGACGTAGCGCCGCTCGGGATCAACGAGCCCCTCGAGCCGCTCGAAGGCCACGGCCAGCAGGCTCTTGCCGTTGAGGAAAGGAATCAGCTGCTTGGGTTGCGCACTGCGACTCATCGGCCACAGCCGCGTGCCCGATCCGCCCGCCATAATTACCGCGTATCGCATCGTGTTCATGGACCACATTCCAGGACGTTGGAGGCAGCTTGGCTGGCACTGTGACAGGGTGGATACCGCGACATCTCCGGTGTCCACGCCTTTCCATCGTATCGCCTCGAAAGCCGAAGGGCACGAGGGGGGCGAGAGAAAACGAACGAATTCCATCCTACTTTATTGCGGCCGCAAGCTGCACTAAGATAACGTGCGTCTGTTCCAGCCCACTTGGATTGCGGTCGTCCGGCCGCGTTTCACTTCGGGGCGCGGCTACGTTTTCCCCGCGGAGGTACTGCGATGAAGATGATCGTTCCAATCGCGTGCTTGTGGATCGCCGGCGCAAGTGCCGGCTTCGTGTCAGGTGCCGCCCCGGCGGCGACTCCCGCGGCGGACGGCTTTCGCCTCGCCGCATTCAGAACCGACGTGACCGTTCCGCTCGGCCACCGCTGTATGGGCGTGTTGCCGCGAAAAGCCGAACGGATTGCCGATCCGCTGTATGCGATCGGATTCGTGCTGCTGGGACCGGATCGGCCGATCGTGGTGGCGTGTATCGACTGGTGCGAGATCCGCAATCGCGCTTATGATCAATGGCGGGACGCTTTGGCCGAAGCGGCCGGGACGGACCGCCGGCGGGTCTTGATCAGCAGCCTCCATCAGCACGACGCGCCGGTTGTGGACGGCGAAGCCGAGGAGTTGCTGGCGTCGGTCGGCTTGGCCGGCGAATTGTTCGACGTGCGTTTCCACGAAGACGCCGTACGGCGAACGGCGACGGCGCTGCGCGACAGCCTGCAGGACGCCCGCCGCGTGACGCATCTGGGCGTGGGACAAGCCCGCGTGGAACAGATCGCCTCGAACCGTCGCGTCGTGCATCCCGGCGACCGAGTGGATTTCGATCGCTACAGCGCCAGCGGCGGCAACGAGTTTCACCGTAACGCGGACGACGGCTTGATCGATCCTTGGCTGAAGACACTCAGCTTCTGGGACGGCGAAGAACCGCTCCTGGCGTTGCACGTCTACGCCACGCATCCGATGAGCTACTACGGCCGTGGCGAGGTCAGCTCGGACTTTGTGGGCCTGGCCCGCGATCGCCGGCAGCGCGACGATTTTCGCGTGACGCAGATCTACGGCACCGGGTGCAGCGGCGACATCACCGCGGGCAAGTATAACGACGGCTCGGTGGCCGCTCGCCTGGTTCTGGCCGACCGGCTCTATCAGGGCATGAAGGCCGCTTGGCACGCGACGCGGCGTACTCCGCTGGAACGCATTGACTTTCGCACGACGACGTTCGACCTGGAGTTTCACGAAGACGCGGAGTTCGAGCCCGCGGCCTTGGAGCAAACCCTGCAAGATGCCGACGCCAGCGTGACCGCCCGCATTCTAGCCGCCATGGGACTGGCCAGTCGTCGCCGCCAAGCTCGCGGCCAAGCCATCGACTTGCCATGCGTCGATTTCGGCCCGGCGCAATTGATTGTGCTGCCGGGTGAAGCGTTTGTGGGTTACCAGCTGATGGCCCAGCAACAGCGTCCGGACTCGTTCGTGGTCACGCTCGGATATGGCGAGTGCTGGACCGGTTACATCCCGACCGACGCCGCGTTCGCCGAACGCTTCAACCACGACTGGCGGTGGGTCGGCCCCGGCGCAGAAGCGCGAATCCGCGCGGCGTTGGAACGAGTGCTCGCGCCTTGAAGCCCGCTTCACGACACCGCGTGAACGGAATCGGCTCACGGAGTTGCCACTGCAACCAATCAATCGCCCGCTTGTCCCACAGGCGATTATGCGGGCGGACCGAACAGGGCGTCTTCGACCGCTCGCCACAAGCGGAGTAATCCGGCGAGCATGAGCAGGCAGAAGAACAGCACGGCCGGAATCAGCCAGCCCAGCGAAAAGATCGGCTTGGCCCGCTCCTCCCAAATCGGGTTCCACCACAACACCAACAGCGCCGTGGCGATGCACAGGTACGGACCGTAGGGGATGTCGCGGCGCCGCGTGACGAGCCACTGGACCACGGAGACCGCCACGGCGACAAACGGTGCCAGGAAGAAAACCAGCAGCGTGGCTTGCCAACCGACGTACACGCCGACCATCGCCATCAGCGTCACGTCGCCGAATCCCATCGCTTCCTTTTGCAGACTGAAGCCGCCGATGATCCGCACGGCCCAGATCAGGCCGCCGCCGAAGGCCAGGCCCACCAGCGACGTCAACAGCCCCCGCCAATGATCGACGCCCCACAGCCAAACCGCCACGATCCCCGCGGAACCGACGACGGCCAACAGCGGATACAGCCGCCACATCGGCCAGCGAAACATACTCACGACGAGATACCGGACGCCTCGAACCCAGCCGCGCCGCAGGGTCGTCGTCTTGGGCCAAATGGCCAGGCACCAGCCGAGCAAGCAGGCGATCCCGATCGCCAAGCCGGGCCATGCATCCAACCACGTCGGCCACGCGTTAGGCGAGGTCAGCAACAGCGGTCCGACTCGCATCTGGCCCAGCCCGGCCGGCTGGGCGATATACGGCGCCGCGGCGGGCACGAGCGCAAAGAACACCAGTCCCAACAGCGCGCCCGGCACGGTGATGGCATCCGGAATCGTCTTTTCGTCAAAGTCGATGAACGTAGCCACCAGCATCAAGGCAAACAACATCACGTGGCCGGCGTATTGGGCGTGCAGCGTCCAGAGGTTGATAGCGCCGGCAGCCGCCTGCGGGACCAAGGTCGCCCGATCGACTTCCCACCAGTACAACACGGCCAGCCCCACCCCCACGGCAACTTCGATCAGCAAGGGCCGTACCCAGAACGCCCGGCCGTGCAGCGGCCATTCCCGCCGCAGGCCGAGCCAGCCGACGATGGGCAGCCGGTCCGTCCGGCGGCGCGGTGGCGCGCCCGCCGGCGGCCGCGACCAAGGACTGATATCGCGGCTGCGCCATGCCAGGCCGTAGATGCCTCGGTTCAGCTGCCCGGCGAGGGCCGCGCCCAGAACGAAGATCAGCAAGTACCACAAGAGAATCACCGTTAGAATCACCGTTTCCTGCCGTTACTCATTCCATTTGGCCGGTCCAATGGCTCGCTTCAACGCCGTGCGCATCAGCTCGACGGGGCCCGGCTGGCCCGTGAAGTGCTCGCATTGCAGCGCCGCGTTGCGCACCGCGACTTCGATCCCGGTCACCACGCGGCACCCCACTTCGCGGGCCGTCTTGATCAGCAGGGTTTGTTCCGGATTAGAGACGGTTTCGATGACAATCATGCCGCGCCGCAGGTACTTGGCGTCGATCGGCGATTCGTCCACGTTGGGATGCATTCCCAGCGGCGTGGCGTTGACCAAAATATCCGGCTCGATTTTCGTCCGCTCGTACCATTGCACCGTGCGGCAGCGAAGTTTGTCCGCCAGGACCAGGGCCCGCTCGTGCGTTCGCGAGGCCAGCACGACATCGGCATCGCGGCGTTTCAGCGAGTGGGCGATGGCCTTGGAGATTCCGCCGGCCCCCAGGACCAAGGCGACGCGCCCAACCAGCGGCCGGCCGCGCTCTTCCTCGTGAAACACAGTGTCCATCGCCTCTTGGAACCCGCGGAAATCCGTGTTGTAGCCGACGACCTCGCGACCCTCGAACAAGATCGTGTTCGCGGCCCCGATGTTTCGCACGATGCCGTCGGCTTTGCTCAAGTGCCGCAGCACGTCGTCCTTGTGCGGAATCTCGACCGCCAGGCCTTTGACTCCCAGTTCCGGACACTCGCGGATGAATTCGGCCAATTCGTCCCGCGGGACCCGGAAGGGTACGAACACCTTGTTCAGCCCGGCTTCGCCAAAGGCGACGTTGTGCAGCAGGGGACTCACGCTCTGCGCGACGGGGTCGGCGATCACTCCGTACACTTCCGTATCCGGGCCGATGCTGTCGTACCGGTAGATCTCCCGCATCTGCGTGTAACCGACCTGGCCCGGCGCCAGCGAACGCTCGGGATGGAACGAGGCATACGTGAAGGGGGCTCCGAACTTGCCGCCGAGGATTCGCGTGGGGATGCCGATCTCGCCCATGCAGATTCCGATCGTCGGCACCTGGGCGTCCTTGACCAGCCGCAACATGCGAACATTGTCGCTGGGACGATGCGTCAAGGTCGCCAGTTTGACGATGTCCGGATCGAGCTTGCACATGCGTTGGTGGATCTCGTACAAGTCGTCCGGCGTGTCGCGGAAATTGTGATAGCTGATAATCCGCTTGGTCTTGCCGTAACGTGGGATGCCGCCCGCAATGTCTTCCTCCAAGTCGATGTAATCCGCCCCTTCCACAATCGCAGTACGGAGCACCATTTGACGGGCGTCTTCGTTGTCCGCCCACTGGCCCCCGTCCTGCTGGCGGCGGCACGTGATGATGCAGGGGCAAGGCCGGTCGGCCAGCAGGCGTTTCAGACTCAGCCGCGTGCGGATGTAATCCACGCGCAGTTCCACGAGCTGGACGCCTTGCTCGGCCAAGTACCGGTGTTCGGCCATCGTGTGCTTGTGACGGCCGCGGCCAATACATACGCAAATCATGGTCAGAGGTTCTTTCGTGCAAGGCGGTCGGTTCGATGCGCGCGGGTACTCTTGAATCGCCGGGAATCGTCGGATACTCGCGTCACAGCGTCCAGGTTTGCTCGGGGCGCTTTCAGGCGGTCCCACGCTATCCCAGCAGGCACGCCGAACATCCGTCACGGTGGTAACGCGTTGGCGGTCTCCATTCTAATTAGTCGAAGCCATTTTGGGATAGGGGCCTTTGGGCGCGGGCGGGTCGCGTGTCGACGCCGTCAGGAACGCCAGCATGGGCTGGCCGGCCCGGTCGGCGGGCCAGAAGTGCCGCAGCAGTCCGCAATCCCTACGGGAGTCCCAAGGCTGCCTTCAGGCAGTCGTTGAGCCTCTGCTTCATGGTCGGCGACAGCGTTCCCAGCACCTGCGCGACAGTGTCCGCGTACACCGTCACGAGCACAAGGCAGGAAACGACGGAATCACGCATCAACCCCGTCGCCTTTCCTTCGACCGTGGCCGTGTCGATGAACAGGCAGGCGGGGTCCTTCGCCATCGTCAGGTTTTTCGTGACCTCGGCGACGACGAACGTGCCGATGGTCCCTGCGTAAGCGTCCGACTGCACGACTACCGCTGGGCGTTTCTTCCCTCGCAACCCAGACGGGTGCGGAAAACGGACGAGGACCACATCGCCGCGGTTCATGGCTCCTCCGGCACATCGTCATACTCGTCCATGTCCTCCCAACCCATCGGCTTGCCCGCCTCCCATGCCAGGGTCTGGAGTTCTTCCCTCGTCCACGGGCTGTCGTCGTACTCGTCTGCCTTCAGACGCTGGTATTCCTCGACGGGAAGCACGACGAACGTCTCACCGGTCCACGGATTCACGATACGCGGCGGCACGACTTCGGGAGTTTCCAATTCTCGCACTTGCTGTTGGGTCAGTTTGATCACGGCTACCTCCGTTGCTCGATTGTATCGCCCCTGCACACTGTCGACTATAGGGACCATGCCGCCCTTGCGCTGAACGGCCGCCCGCTCAGGTCCGCTTGAAACGCTTGTCCAACTCCTCGCGGGTGAACACCAACGCCGTGGGGCGGCCGTGGGGACAGTGATGGGTGTCCTGGTAACAGTGCCGCTGGGCCAGCAGGGACGTGATCTCGTCCGGCGTCAGCCGGTCGCCGGCCTTGATCGCGGCTTTGCAGGAGATCATGTGCAGCATCTCGTCCAGCAGGTCGCGGCGCTGCGGGACGTTGCCGCCCGTCATCCATTGCTCGATAATCTGCCGCAGGACTTCGTGCGGATCGAAGTTGGCCAGCATCGCAGGATAGGTCGAGACCAGGATCGTGTCGCCGCCGAAGGGCTCGATTTCGATCCCGAGCTGGGCCAGGACTTCTTTGGCTTCCAGCGCCGCGGCCGCTTCGGCGGGGGTCAACGAAACCGGCTCCGGGACCAGCAGACGCTGCTTTTCCAAGTTGCCGGCCAGGACCTTTTCCCGCAACTGCTCGTACAGAATCCGCTCGTGCAAGGCGTGCTGGTCTATGATCACCACGCCGTCTTCGTTCTCCGTGATCAGATAGCGGTTGTGGATCTGGATGCCTCCGTGCG
>Ga0366817_10310_pt1 | contig 14554 bp, 12 predicted proteins | sample TotcelFGM3001N13_FD_207092 | JGI IMG/M metagenome (GOLD analysis project Ga0366817, IMG submission 207092) | Enriched cells from coal bed in the Powder River Basin, Montana, United States - Total cells FGM rep3 HSBNCT.FGM.300.1.N13 ...
CGGTGATTGCTCTGTTGGACGACCGTCCTTGCGGCTGTACTCCAACCAGAACGATCGCACCTTCGGAAACTTGCCATAAAGTTTGGATACCCCATGGATCCTGTCAATCGGCTCATCGCTTGGGCAGCATATGTAACGGGGGCGGTCCTGATCGGCTCGACCGCCTTTTTTGCGTTTCATTTCTATCGTCAGAGCAGCGTTTCAACCGATCTGGCCAGCGCCCGACTGGGAGAAGGCCGTGAATGGAGTGCCGAGAGGGTCCCGGGAGCGGCCGGAGACGCGGGAGGCGTCCCGGTCGAGCAATTGTATCTGCAACGGGCTCAGATTCGCCGTCTGCAGGCCCTCTTGGGCCAGAAGACGACACTGTTGCAACAGAGGACTGAGTTGCTCGACCAAAGGAACGCCGAACAAGCGGCTTTGCGGCGCGAGTTAGACGAGTCCATCGGGATGCTGGAAGTCTTGGCGGGCGAACTGGCGGCGGCCGTGACGCCCGGCAATGGGCAAGGCAACGGAGCGAAACTGCAGAACGAGTTGGAAAAGCTGCGGTCCGAATCGGCTCGGGGCCGAGAGCACGCCGACCAGCAGCAGTTGGAATTGGAACGGCTCCGCGAAGAAATGGGGACGACCGATCAGGACATCGCGCAACTTCAACAACAGGCCGAACAGGAATTTGAAGCATTGCTGGCGGACCGAACCGCCTTCGAGTCGGTCGTCACGGAAACGCTCGTACGGATCGGCGTCGAGGCCATCCCGGTGCTCGTATACCAACTTGCCGACCCGCGAGCGGACGTTCGCAAGTGGGCGGCGGCGATGCTGGGCGAACTGGGACCGGCTGCCAAGGATGCCATCCTGCCTCTGCAAGACGCCCTGAAGGATCGCGATCCGCGGGTCGCCACCGCCGCGCGAACTGCATTGGAAAAAATCGATTCGTCGCATCGCTGATCGCAGATCCCGCGGCGCATCTCGTGGGTCCGCGGAACTTTGGGGACTGATATGGGTTTAATGGATTGTCAGCCATGGTCACCAAACGGGAAACGTGACAGTTAAGAAATTGGGACAGCGGAATTCAGTCTTACGGGGAGGATGACGGCCATGCACTCGGCGGGCGGGAAGAAACTGGTTATTGCCGTTCTGTTGGCAGTGGCGGGTAGCGCATCGTGGGCTGCCGCTCAGGGGCCCATGGACTTTCTGCGCCGAGCGGACGAGAACGGCAACGGGATGCTTGATCCGGCCGAGTTGGAAGGCCGCATGGGCGGCTTCATTCGGCGGATGGCGGAGAACAATCCTCGCATCGATTTGTCGCGGCCCGTTCCGCGCGATCGGCTGGCGGCCGAGTTTGATCGCATGCGGGAGGAACGAGAGAGGAGCGGCGGTGGCGGGCCGCCTTTTGGCGGCGGACCTCCGGGCGGCGGTTTTTCCAGGGGCGGCGGCGATCGAGGCGGCGGTGACCGAGGCGGCGGTGACCGAGGCGGCGGTGACCGAGGCGGCGGTGACCGAGGCTCGTCATCGGGCGAACAATCCTCGCCGTACAGTTCGCGAACGACGAAGGTCGAGCCGTTGGTGCCCGGATTCGGCGTCGACAGTGCAACCACGCCTCCGCCTGGATTCGGTGCCGAGGCCCAATTGTTTACGATCACGATTACGGAGGACGACCGCCGCGAGGCGGAGCGTGCGTTCCGGTACTACGATCGCAACCAAGACGGCAAGATCGATGCCGAGGAAATGAAAAACAGCCGTTACGGATCGGACCTGCCGCTGTTCGACCGAAACCGCGATGGCGTAATCACGATGAACGAGATGGAGTACCGCTATGCGCGGCGGCGTTTGGAGAACACGCAGGACAGTCGCAATCGTGCGCCGGCTTCCGGCGGCGAGCGGCGCGGGGATGACAGGCGGCGGCAAGACGGCGGGGAGGGCCGTTCTGATGATAAGACAATCGCCGACGTCAGATCGTATCGGCGAACCTCGGCGGTGGAGCGTTTGCCGGCCGGACTTCCGGACTGGTTCGCACGAGACGATGCGGACGGCGACGGCCAGATTGCCATGCACGAGTTCTCCGCGTCGTGGACCGAAGCGGTGCTGGCCGAGTTCCTCCAGTTCGATCTGAACGGGGATGGTTTGGTCACGCCGGTAGAATGCTTGGCGGCGAAGAATAACGGAGCCGTGCGAGGCAACAGCATCGGGATGGGCACCAGTAGTGCGTCGTCCACGACGGCGGTCGTGGCCGCGTCCGCGGCGGGGGATGCGACTGCTGCCACTGGCGGCCAATCGGCCGAAGCCCCCGCCGCCGCGGCTTCGGCGCCGCTGAAGATCGACCCTCGGTATTTGGATTATTTCAAGAAAGTGTTCGCAAAGTATGACACCAGCAACGACGGCGAATTGACCGCCAACGAATGGGCCAGCATGTCGAAAGACCCGACTCCCGCCGATGCTGACCGCAATGGGCGGATTACGCTCGAGGAGTTCGCACGCTGGCAGATGCAACGGTAGAGTCTTCTTACGCCGCAGGGCGTACATCTCGCAGGTGGGTACCGCCGTCTGGAGGCGATCCCAGCCGCTGGCGCCGGACGACGAGCGTCGGAGGGCGGCGAGCAGGGTGCGGGCGGGCTGAGGCACGTAGTCCGCCGACAATTATGTCCGTGTTTCCTCTCATATCGTCCGGCTGCGTGTCTTGGCCTGGGCGATGAACAGGAGTGTTTGAAGATGAATGTACGAATGAGACTGGCAGTCGTGGTTTCGGTAGGTTGCTGGCTGGTATTGGCTGGGGCATACGCCCAAGCGCAGCCACAACGTGGTCCGGGGGGGGCTCCTGGTGGCGGACCGGGCGGCTTTGGCGGCGGCTTCGGCAGTCTTGCCGACGTGCTCCGCCGGCAGGATGTCCGGACGGACCTGGAATTGCTCGATGATCAAGTCGCCCAATTGGAAAAACTGGCCGAGGGCCGTCGCGAGCAGATGCGGGAATTATTCTCCGGCCTCCGCGACGTGCCGCAAGAAGAACGCGGCGCGAAGATGCGGGAACTGGTCCAAAAGGCTCAGAAAGACTTGGAGGCGGATGTGGGCAAGATCCTGTTGCCCCACCAGATGAAACGGGCGAAACAGCTGGTGACGCAGATGCAGATGCGAGGCGGCCGCGGCATGCTCAGCGAGCCGATCGCCCAGGATCTGGGACTGACCGATGCTCAGAAGGAACAGTTGCAGGCCAAATCGGCCCAATTGGAAGAGGAAGTGCGCAAGAAACTTGCGGAACTGCGAGCGCAATCGCAGAATGAACTGCTCAAGGTCTTGACGCCTGCCCAGCAGGCCAAGTGGAAGGAGATGGTGGGCGAGCCGTTTGAGTTCCAGCGCGAAGAGCAGCCCCGGGCCACGGGTGACCGTCCGCAGGGCGGCGCTCCGCCAGCCGAACGCCCCCGTCGCGGCGGACGCTAAGAATTGAGGGAAACGTTCAGACGTGCAGAACACAATTTTTTGCGCAGAGTTCAATTCTATGCGGGCGCTGGCTTTGTCGGGCCATCATCGCAAGCTCCGCAAAAATTGAGTTCTGTACGTCTGAGCCCGGATCCGAGTATAATCAACCACACCAAACGCATCACGCGCCGGTGATCGGCGAGCGTTTTTTACGCCCTACGGGGATTAAGTTCGACCTATGGATGCAGGCGAGATTCTGTTGCAGCGTGGTCTGCTGGATCAGCGGCAGTTGGACCAGGCCCGCCAGACCGGCGGCGGGTCGGTGCTGGACGCGGCGATCGAGTTGGGTTTTGTCGGCGAGGAGATTGCACTCCGCGCAGTCGGCGAGGCGGTCGGTCTCGATTACATCGATCTGGCGGGCATGGATAACGAGCCGGAACTGCGGCAGGTGCTGAAAGATTTTCCGCAAAAGCTGATCTACCGCCAGTCGCTGTTCCCCATTCGCCGCACCAACGGGTCGCTGGTCGTCGCCACCAGCGATCCTTTCGACTTGTATCCGTTGGACGAGGTCAGCGCCGCGACAGGCTTGTTCGTCACGCCCGTCCTGGCCGGGCGGAAAGAGATCGCCAAGCTGATCAAAAAGTACTTGGGCGTCGGCGGCGAGACGGTCGAAGGCCTGATTGCCCAAACCTCCGACGACGACGAGGTACTGTTGTTGGAGGGCATCGAGACCGACGGCTCGGAATTGTCCGAAATGGCGCAGGAGGCGTCTGTCGTCCGGCTGGTCAACGAAATCCTGCTGGAAGCCATCGAGACCAAGGCGAGCGACGTGCATATCGAGTCGCAGCCGTCGGGACTGGTCGTCCGTTACCGCGTTGACGGGATGCTGCAACTGCAGCCGATGCCGCCGGAAATCCATCGCTTCGAAGCGGCGATCGTCAGCCGGTTGAAAATCATGGCCCGGCTGAACATCGCCGAGAAACGCTTGCCTCAAGACGGGCGAATCAAACTCCGCGTGCGCGGCCGCGAGGTCGATGTGCGCGTGTCGGTGATTCCCATGATTCACGGCGAAGGCATCGTGCTCCGCATCTTGGACAAAGGGGCGATGGTCTTCGACCTGCGATCGTTGGGCATGGACGAACGGACCTATCGCGTGTACCGCCAACTGATCGAATTGCCCCACGGGATCGTGCTGGTAACCGGTCCCACGGGGTCTGGCAAGACCACCACGCTGTACAGCTCGCTGCTGGAAATCAACAAGCCGGACATCAAGATCATCACCACCGAAGATCCCGTCGAGTACCAACTGGAGGGCATCAACCAGATCCAGGTTCACTCCAAGATCGGGCTGACCTTTTCACAGTCGTTGCGGAGCATCTTGCGTCATGACCCGGATGTGGTTCTGGTAGGCGAAATCCGCGACTTGGAAACGGCCGAGAACGCCATCCAGGCGTCGCTGACCGGGCACCTGGTATTCAGCACGCTGCATACCAACGACGCCGCCGGAGCGTACACGCGGCTGGTGGACATGGGGGTTGAGCCGTTTCTGGTGTCCAGCACGGTCGAGGCGGTGATGGCCCAGCGGCTGGTTCGGCGGCTGTGCGAACACTGCAAGGAACCGTTCCGCCCGGGCCGCGATGATCTGCCGGCGGATTTTCCCTGGGATCGTCTCGGCGACGGCATGTTGTTCAAACCGGTCGGTTGCCGCCGCTGTCGAAACCTCGGCTATAGCGGGCGGCTCGGCCTGTACGAGCTGATGGTTACCGGCGAGGAAGTCCGTCATCTGGCCCACGACAACGCCAGCTCTTGGGAGATCAAGAAAGCCGCGTTGCGCGGTGGCATGACCACGTTGCGGATGGACGGCTGGGCCAAGGCGGTCCACGGCGTCACCAGCGTGGACGAAGTGCTGCGCGTGAGTAAGGGAGATCGGGAACTCACGCTGGCGGATTTCGGTCCCGCCGAGGGGGACGCGAGTCATGCCTGAGTTCGAGTACGTCGCCCGAGACCCCAGCGGCCAGCGCGTGAGCGGCTCGGTCGCCGCCACCACCGAACGCGAAGCGCTGTCGATCTTGTCGGGCAAAGCCCTGTTCCCCGTCTCGGTGACGGAGGAAAAAGTCAAGAGCAGCAATCTCAGCCGCAAGCGCGTCGGCGGCCAGCTGATGGCGACGACCTACAGCCAGCTGGCCTCGCTGCTGCGCAGCGGTGTGCCGCTGCTGCGGGCGATCCACGTGCTTCGCCATCAAACCTCCAGCGCCCGGCTGCGCGAAGTGCTGGACGACATCCACCGCCGTGTGGAGGACGGGTCCACGTTGGGCGAGGCGATGAACCGCTATCCGCGCGTCTTCAACGAGATGGCGGTCAACATGGTTCGCGCGGGGGGCGAAGGCGGGTTCTTGGAGGATGCCTTGGAGCGGGTCTCGCAGTTCACCGAAGAACAGGAAGATTTGAAGAGTCGGACCGCAGGCGCGCTGGCGTACCCGGTTTTTTTGGCCATCGTCGGCACGCTGGTCGTCGGCGGGCTGGTGATCTTCTTCGTGCCCCAATTCGCTGCGATGTTTGACAACCTGCGGCAGCGGGGCGAGTTGCCCGTGATGACCGATTGGCTGTTGTCGCTCAGCGCGGTATTGCGCCGCTATGGGATCGTGGTCATCGCGGGCTTGGTGGCGGTGTTTATATTCATCAAGCAGCAGTTGGAGACGGAAAAAGGCAAGCGACGGCGGGATTATATCAAGCTTCGTCTGCCGATGCTCGGCCCGGTCTTCACCAGCTTGGCGGTGGCGCGCTTCTGCCGCGTGCTGGGAACGCTGCTGAACAACGGCGTGCCGATTCTCCGATCGCTGCAGATCAGCCGCTTGGCGGCCGGCAATCGCATCTTGTCCGAAGCGATCGCCAACGCGTCGGAGAACATCTCCGCGGGCCAGTCGCTGGCCGCGCCGCTGGCGCGATGCGAGCATTTTCCGCTGATCGTCGTCGAGATGATTGCGGTGGCCGAAGAGTCGAATACACTGGACAAGGTGCTTGTGGAAATTGCGGACGGGTTGGAGCGGCGGACCGTCCGGCGGTTGGACCTGGTCGTGCGACTGCTGGAACCAATGATGCTGCTGATTTTGGCCATTGTCGTGCTGTTCGTCGTGATTGCACTGCTGATGCCCGTGATCAAGATGAGCAGTGCACTGGGATGATGCATTCATATCAATGAGGAGTTTTGCCGATGTCGAATCAACGGAAACGCCGAGCGCGTCGCGGCGGATTTACCTTGATGGAAGTGTTGCTGGTATTGGCGATCCTGGTAATTTTGGGCTCGATGGTCGGGTTCTTTATCGCCGGGATGCAGAAGGGAGCCTACGAGGACTTGGCCCGTTCGCAGATCGGAATGTTCGAGAGCCAATTGGACGCGTTCCGCCTGCATGTTGGATCGTATCCCACGTCGAATCAAGGTCTCGAATCGCTGCGAACGCCGCCGGCGGACCTGCGAAACCCGGCGAAGTGGCGAGGGCCTTACGCGACGAAAGAGATTCCCATGGACCCGTGGGGAAATCCCTATCAATACGAGCTGGTCGGCCCGGAACAGGTTCGCATCTGGTCCTGGGGTGCCGATAACGCGGAAGGCACCGAAGATGACATTTCCAACACGCAATAAGGGCTGGCCGCAACTGGCTTGCGTTGCGTGCGGCGGGCGCCGCCTGCGCGCTTGCCGTCGGGCCATGTCCCTGATGGAACTGATGCTGGTGCTGGCCGTCTTGGTCGCGGTAGCGGCGATGGTCTACCCGGCACTGCAAGGTCCCATGGACGACCAGCGTTTGCTGAAAACGGCGGACTTGATCCGGGCTCAATTAACCAGGGCACGCGTGGCCGCGATGAAGAACGGCCAGATGTACGTGTTTCGCTACGTGACTTCTGGCGACGAGTATGCCGTCGAACCGTGGGCGGCGGACGCCGACGGCACCGAAGCGTCCCAGCAAGCGCTGCTGGGCGACACACCGGCGCTGCCGCGCTCGACCAGCGATAAGCTGCGTCCGTTGGGCATTTCCGGCCAGCGATTGCCCGACAACATCCTCTTCTTTTCGGGGGAAACGCAAATGGATGCCCGGCTCGCCGCCGTCACGTCGGACGCCTCCCCCTCCGCGCCGCCCGAGGGCAGCGCTCCGCCGATCGTGTTCTATCCCGACGGCTCGACCTCGGACGCCCGACTGGTGCTGACCAACGAGCGGTTTTTCGTCGAGGTCACCCTTCGCGGGTTGACCGGCATGGTTCGCGTCAGCGAATTGTTGAGTGCCGAAGAGGTCGCCTCGCAGGGAGGTGGCGTCCCATGATCCAAGACCCGCGCTTTCACGCATCCGAATCCCTCCGAGGCGCGCCATACGTTGTTCAGCAAACCACCCCTCGCGGCCTGACGCTGTTGGAGGTCATTCTGGCGATCGCCATCCTCGGCGGGTGCATGACCGTGATCGGGGAACTGGTGCGGATGGGCGTCCGGCATGCCGAGGAGGCGCGTGAGCAGACCAAGGCGCAGCTGCTGTGCGAGAGCAAGCTGGAGGAAATCGCGGCGGGCGTCACGGCGTTGGAATCCGCCTCGATGGTTCCGTTCGAACTCGATCCCGAATGGACGTACACCATCGAATCCGCGTCCCTTGACGAACAGGGCTTGATTCAAGTCCGCGTGACGGTCCAGCCCGCCGAGTCGGACCGTCTGCATCCGATTGCATTCACCCTCACCCGGTGGATGCTGGATCCCAATCTGGCGCTCGGCGAAGATTCGACCGGTTCGATAACGGAGGGCCAGACGCAACCGTCCGGCGGCGGCGATGCGACGAACTGACGCCGGGGGCCAGGGAGAGCAGGCACGAGGTGAGCCTGTTGGGGTCCAGTCTTTCGGCTGTCCCGACAGCCTGAAGCCTGAACTCCAACTCGGGAGCGTGCCCGCTAGGGCCGGGACGACGAAGATTCGAACCACGATCCGCTCCCGCCCCCTTCGGGCCGGCATCACGCTGCTCGAACTCCTCCTGGCCTTGGCGTTGACCGGCGTCGTGATGGTCATCATCAGTATGGCCATGCAGCTGTTCTTGAGGACGCTGGACACGCGCCGCGCGGACGTCGAGCAAGCGCAGATAGCGCGGGCGGTGCTGCAGCATATCGCGGCCGACATCCGCAACGCCGTATGGTACGAGCCTTTGGACGTGTCCGCTATCGGCAGCTTGGCAGCGACGGGAGCAGGCAGCAGCGTGGAAGAAGCCGAGACCGACAGCCAAACGTCAGCGGATGAAGAAAATACAGACCCCCAATCGTCCCGGAGCCAATCGAGTAATCAAGGGGCGAGCCGCAATTCGGAGGGGGCTCTGCCGGATGCGTCGACTCTCCCCGACGGCCTGGAGGATTTGCTGGACACCGAGCCGTCCGAGAACGTCGCGGATATCGCGGCCACGTTGGCGCCCGCGAGCGTGCCCGGATTGTACGGCAATCAATTCGAGTTACAGATCGACTGCAGCCGTCTGCCGCGCGTGGATCAATATGCGGCCGCGTCTGTGGGCAGCGATTCGGAGGCCGCTCCGAGCGTTCCCAGCGACGTCAAGACCGTGGCGTATTTCCTGCGGACCGACGACTTGATGCAGGACGCCGCGGTTTCATCATTCGGCAGCAACGCGAACGGTTTGGTGCGCCGCGAACTGGACCGTGCGGCCGCCAGTTTTTCGGCTCGAGACGGCAGCCTGGATCCGTCGCAGCACCCCGGCCAGTTGCTGGCGCCGGAGATCACCTATCTGGAATTTCGCTATTTCGACGGATCCAGTTGGTACACCGAATGGGACTCGCAGCAAATGGGTGGATTGCCGACGGCGATCGAGATCACGATTGGCATTGATCCCGCCGCGGACAGGAACCGCGAAGATTTGGATGTGGCGGACGTGAGGGAATTGTCCGTTGCCGACACGAATCTGTACATGTATCGTTTGACGGTGCATCTACCGGTCGCCAAGCCGATCGTGGCCGACGATTTCTCCACCATGTTCGACGAGGAGATGGTGCCATGAAGAATCGGAAAGGCATAGCGGCGATGAATCGCCACATCCCAAGACGCCGCGGCTCGATCCTGATCATCGTCCTGGTCGTGGTGGCTGCATTGTCCCTTGCCGCATACGCGTTCAACGAAGTCATGTTGGCGGAGAACGAGGTGACGCAGATGGCGGGGCGGCAGATTCAAGCCTACTCGGTGGCTGCTTCCGGCGTTGCTGACGTGCGGGTCTTTCTGATGCAGCCGGCCGCCAGCCAAGACGAATCCGGCGGCCGGTACGACAATCCGGCTCGATTTCAAGGCATCGCAGTTGTCCAAGAGGAAGGCGAGGCGGAAGCAGGCCGGTTTACGGTGCTCGCGCCGGCGCTGGATGAGGACGGCAACGCGGCGGGCGTCCGTTATGGGCTCGAAGATGAATCGGCCCGCGTCAACCTGAATACGCTGATCGAGTTCGAGAAGCTCAGCAAATCGCTGGGCCAGGAGACGGCCGCCCGCGATCTGCTGATGGCCTTGCCGGGCATGACCGAGGACGTCGCCGACGCCATCTTGGACTGGCTGGACGATAATGACGAGCCGCGGGAGTACGGCGCCGAATCCGACTATTATGCCGGACTCAGCCCGGCGTACGCTCCCAAGAATGGCCAATTGGAGACGGTCGAGGAATTGTTGCTCGTGCGCGGCGTGACCCCGCAACTGCTGTTCGGCGCCGACGTGAACCGCAACGGGATGATCGATGCGGGCGAATCGGAACAATCCGGCGCGGCGATGACGGACACGGAAACGATGACCACCGGCTGGGCGAATCTGCTGACCGTGTACAGCAAGGAGAATAACCTGAGCGCCGAAGGCCTGCCGCGGATCAACTTGAACGAAGACGATCTGCAAACGTTATACGACTCGCTGATCCTCGCGTTTCCGGAGGAATGGGCCATTTTCATCGTGGCCTATCGACAAAGCGAAGCCTATACGGGCACCGAGGCGGGCGAAGTGTATTCGAGTGGCGAGTTGGATTTGAGCAAGCCGAGCAAGAGGCCGTTCACCCAAGTGCTGGACTTGATCGGCGCCAAGGTCCAGGTCCAGTTCCGCGGCGCCCAGCAACCGATCGTGCTACGGTCGCCGTTTGCCGAGGATCCGGTGTCGATGGGCACGTATATGCCTCAGTTGATGGACCAAGTAAGTGTCATGTCGGCGAGCATGATACCCGGCCGGATCAACATCAATCAAGCCTCTCGGGCCGTGTTGGCCGGCATTCCAGGTATGACGGAGGAAATTGTTGAACAGGTGCTCGCGTTCGACCGGAGCTCCGGTGCAGCGGAATTGCAGCACGAAACCTGGCTGCTGACGCAGGGGCTGGTCACGCTGGACGAGATGCGAACGCTGATGCCCTTTGTCTGCGCCGGCGGCGCCGTCTATCGGGCGCAAGTAATCGGTTATTACGACGACGGCCGGGCGGCTTCTCGGTTGGAAGTGGTTTTGGACGCTACCCAGCAACCGGCCGGCGTATTATTGTGGAGGAACATCAGTCACCTTGGCCGCGGCTATCCCTTGGAAACACTGGGCTTAGGCAGTGGATCGAGCGAAATGCAGATGCAATAGATCTGAGCTTCGGATTGGGAAGACAACAATATGGCAAGACTATTAGCTTTCGAATGGGATGCCCGCGAAGCCCGGCTGGTCGTGGCGCGCACGACGGGCAAATCCGTCGAGGTGGAACAAGCCTTTACGGTGCCGTTGGCGGAGTCCGGAGAGTCGGCGGCGGAAGGGCCGGCCGCCGAGGCCCGCGGCGCCGAATTAGGTCCTCGGCTGGCGGCCGCCTGCCGCGAGCGGAACGTGGGACGTTGTCAGGCGTTGGTCACCGTGCCGCGCGGCAAGATTGAATTGCGGGTGCTGCAAGTGCCGCCCGCGCCCGACGAAGAGTTGCCGGAATTAATTCGCTTTCAGGCTTTGCGGCAGTTCACCTCCCTGGGCGAGGATTGGCCGCTGGATTTCGTCCCGTTGCAGTCGGCTGACCCGCAGCAAGTTCGCGTGCTGGCGGCGGCGGTCGCGCCGGCGGTTGTGGACGAGGTTCGGCAGGTCTGCGAAGCCTTGGATTCGCCGCCCACGAGTCTGGTATTGCGGCCGTTTGCCGCCGCTTCGTTCTTCAGCCGTTTTACGGCCGCCGATCGCTGCCGCTTGATGGTCGAGTTGTTCGTCGAGGACGCGGACTTGAACGTCGTGGCCGCCGGCCAAGTGCTCCTGCTCCGTTCGGTACGGCTGCCCGCGCACGATCGCGACGCGGCGCTCGTGGGGGAAATCCGCCGTACGCTGGCGGCGGCGCGAAACCAGCTTGGCGACCAGGCCGTCGAGGCGGTGATGCTGTTGGGGGGCGCGGCGGAATTGGGATCGTTGCCCAGCGTCTTGCGAGACCAGTTGAAGCTGGAAGTCGAGTTGTTCGATCCGCTGGACGGCGCCCAGTTGACCGCCGAGGCCCGGCGCAGTCTGGCCGATCGCAGCGGCCGCTTTGCAGCCCTGCTGGGGATGATATACGACGAGGCCGAAGAGCGTCGGCATGGGATCGACTTTCTCAACCCGCGACAGCGGCCAACTCCCCCCAGTAGCGGACGCCGCTATACCGCGGTGGCCGCCGCGGCCGCCGTCGTATTGCTGGTGCTGGGCGGGCTGATCGCTTGGCAATTCCAAGGCTACAGCCGGCGTCTGGCCGATCTGCAGATGGAAAGCAGGAACCTTGACGGCCCCGTCAAAACGGCGGAAAAAGTTCGGGGCGAAGTCGCGGTGATCGACGCTTTTGCCGCCGGCGACGTGAACTGGCTGGACGAGTTGCACGGCCTGTCGAAGAAATTCCCTCACGCCGACGAGGCGCTGGTGGACGTGGCGACGTTTACCAGTCGCACGGAGGGAGGAGGGCTGATTTATTTGGAAGGCTACGTTCGCGACCCGGCGATCATCGAGAAGATGGAGTCGCAGCTGCGCGATGCCGGTCGCCAGGTAACCGGCAGCGGGACAACGTTTGACGAGCGGCAGCCCGAGTACCGCTGGCAGTTCAAAGAACGCATCGTGGTTTTGCCGCCGGAACGAGAGGAGGCCGTCGATGAATAAACGCGAACGTATCCTCGCGCTGATCGCGGGCTTGTGCCTGCTGCTGGTGGCCGGACTGTACGGAATCACGACATGGACCGGTGCCGCCCGAGCGCGGCGGGCTCAAATTGCCGGCTTGGAAAAGGCCGTCCGCGACAAGAACCGAAGTGTCCGGCTCAGCATCGCCCCCGCCGATCGCCTGCAGGACTACCAGCGGCGATCGTTGCCTGCGGATCTGGAGAAGGCCCGTTCGCTGTACCAGACCTGGCTGCTGAATCTGGTCAAGGAAGTCGGCTTGGAGGACACGCAGGTAAACGTACTGCCGGCACGCAGCGAAAAAGGCGTCTACCAGGTCTTAGGCTTCTCGGTCAGTGGCCGGGGCAATCTGCCGAAGCTGGTGTCCTTCCTGCATCAGTTCTATTCTGCGGATCTGCTGCACCGCGTACGGCGGCTGCATGTGAAACGCGTTCCCGGCACCAAACAACTGGACCTTGCGCTGGCGATCGACGCCGTCTCGCTGCCGACCGCCGACAGCCTCGACAAACTGAACGACCAGGATCTGCGGCAACTGGCGCACGGAGACCAAGGCGCCTACATGGATGCCATCCTGCAGCGAAATCTGCACGGCCCGGCCAACAAACCGCCCAGCATCGAGAGCATTGGAGAACAGACCAAGTACGTGGGCGAGACCGTTGCTTTTACGGTCAAGGCGAGAGATCCCGACAAATTGGACCGACTCAGCTATCGCCTCGAAGGCCAAGGCCCGGACGGCCCCAAGATCGATCGTCAAAGCGGTGCCTTCCAATGGCAGGCTTCCAAACCGGGGTCCTATGAATTCGTCGTGGCCGCGACCGATGACGGCTATCCGCCGAAAACCGCCCAACAGACCGTCAAAGTTCGAATCAGCGAAAAACCGCCCGAGTCGGCTCCCCCGCCGGTTGCCGTTGCCAAGCCGAGTTTTGACTTGGCGAAATTCGCCTTCGTGACGGCGATCACCGAGGCCGACGGCAAACGGCAGGCTTGGATCAGCCTCCGCACGGAGGGCAAGCTGCTGAAGCTGTTCGCAGGCGACGAGTTCCAGATTGGCGAAGTCACCGTTAGAATCATGCGAATTACGGACAAGACCGTCGAACTGGATGCCCCGGTCCTGGAAAAACGTCTGCTGGTGTCGCTCGGACAAAACCTGGCACAAGGACGCGATCCCGACGCTGCCGGGATCTGAGCGGGCTACGCAGATCCTGGAACGTCAAGACGATGAGCGTGCAACCGCAGCCTCCGGCGCCGATTCGCTGGCCGTTTTCCGGCGAGATCATCAGCCACGGCAAGAATGCGTATGCCGTGGGCGAGGCATTGGGACGCGGGACCTACGGAACCGCTTTCGCCTGTGCCGATCAGTGGAACAACACGCTCGTCCTCAAAGTCCTCGTGCCGCATCACCAAACCTACGAACAAGTGCGCGTGAATTGGCAGCGCGAAATCGCTTCGCTGTTCAGCCTGCGGCATCCGAACATCACCTACGTGTACGACGCGTTTGAACGCGACAAGACTTTTCATATCGTCGTCGAACGTTGCGGCGGCAGTATCTCGACGCTGTTCTCCATCGCCGACTATGACGGCCTGGACTGGATCCGGCCCATCGCGCGGTGCATGTTGCAGGCCGTCGCCTTTATGCACGACCACGGCTATGTCCACAAAGACATTCACCTGCGAAACGTGTTTTGGACCTACGTTCGGGACGAGCTGATGACCAGTCCCACTCAGTCGGTGACGTTCAAAGTCGGCGATCTGGGCGTCAGCCGGTTCGAATACGAAGCCCAGGTGGATCCCCCCACGGTGCCTTGGATGATCGCGCCGGAAGTCCTGGAACCGGAAGAGTTTGGTCCGGTCGGCAAACCAACCGACATCTATCACGCGGGATTGGTCCTGTTGGCGGTTGCTTTGGGGATCGAACCCTCGTTTACCTACGAGGAAATCATTCGCGGCGTACCGCAGCAAACGGCCGAACAACTGCCGCCGCCGTTCGGTTCGGCGATCGGACGCGCCCTGTCGCGCCACGTTCACACCCGC
>Ga0366817_10312_pt1 | contig 14322 bp, 8 predicted proteins | sample TotcelFGM3001N13_FD_207092 | JGI IMG/M metagenome (GOLD analysis project Ga0366817, IMG submission 207092) | Enriched cells from coal bed in the Powder River Basin, Montana, United States - Total cells FGM rep3 HSBNCT.FGM.300.1.N13 ...
CCCGAGGCCGAACGCCGGATGCCCCGGCGAGAGCGAGTTGTACGTCAGCCCGGGAATCGCGTCGAAGGCGCCCCCCGGCGGCGGCTGCAGCCGGAGCATCAAATCCCCTTTGCTCGGCGCTGGATTCACCCGGGCCGGCGGCGCCGCCCCGTACCGCGCCAGTTCCTCGGCAAGGCCCGACAGCAGGCACGCATCCGGCTGGATCGGCCTGGGCTCCGGCCACACCAGCCGCTGATTCTCGCTGTCCGCACAGCCAATCGCGCAGACGATGTTCGTGCCCTTCAGCACCGAGGCCTGGGCCGGCACCTTCGTCTCGCCGCACTTGCAGTCGCCTTCTTCCGACCCGCAGCCGCAGCTTGAGGCCCCCGACGACACGTCACCGGACTCCTCATCCTCCGGCTCCTCGGCTCCATCGTCCGGCAGTTTCTTGCAGCAGAACGGATTCCTGCCCTCGAAGGGAATGTCCACGGTGTCGAAGATCGAACCCGGTGCGCAGCCGATGTCGCTGCCGCAACTGGAGGAACTCGACGACGAACTGCTGCTGGACGAGGAAGACGAACTGGACGAAGAGCTGCTGCTGGAGGAGGAACTCGACGAACTGCTGCTGCTCGACGACGAGGAACTCGATGACGAGCTACTGCTGGAAGACGACGAACTGGACGAACTGCTGCTGGAAGACGACGAACTGCTGCTGCTGGAGGAGCTGCCGGTGGAGGACGAACTGCTCGATGAGGATGACGAAGACGAGCTACTGCTACTCGGCGGTGGTGGAAGCGAAGAGGACGAAGAGGACGAGGAGCTGGACGACGAGGAAGAGCTGGGTGGCGAACTACTGCTGGACGAAGACGAACTGCTGCTCGGCGGTGGAGGAATCGAAGACGAACTGCTGGAGGAGGAAGAGGAACTGCTGCTCGACGAACTGGAAGACGAACTGCTGCTGGACGACGACGAAGACGATGAACTGCTGCTGGATGACGAACTGGAGGACGCGCTACTACTGGAGGACGACGACGACGAACTCGAGGACGAACTCGAGGACGAACTGCTGCTGCTGGACGACGAGGACGATGAACTGCTGGAGGATGGCGAACTGCCGCTCGACGAGGAAGACGAACTGGACGAGGAACTGCTGCTGGACGATGACGACGAGGGAGTCGAAGACGAGCTACTGCTGGACGACGACGAACTGGAAGAACTGCTGCTGGGAGACGACGAACTGCTCGACGACGAGCTGCTGCTGGAGGACGAACTGCTCGATGAGGATGACGAAGACGAACTACTGCTGCTCGGCGGCGGCGGAATCGAAGACGAACTGCTGGAGGAGGAAGTGGAACTGCTGCTCGACGAACTGGACGACGAATTGCTGCTGGAAGACGACGAAGACGACGAGCTGCTGCTGGAGGCCGGCGGCACCGAGGACGAACTGCTGCTGGAGGACGAGGAGGAACTGGACGACGAACCGCTGCTGCTCGACGACGAGGAACTCGACGACGAACTGCTGCTGAAAGACGACGAACTGGAAGAACCGCCGTTGGAGGACGAACTGCTTGATGAGGAGGGCGAAGACGAGCTACTGCTACTCGGCGGTGGTGGAAGCGAAGAGGAGGAGCTGGATGGCGAACTACTGCTGGACGAACACGAACTGCTGCTCGGCGGCGGGGGAATCGAAGACGAACTGCTGGAAGAGGAAGAGTAACTGCTGTTCGACGAGGAGCATGAACTGGACGAACTACTGCTGGTCAAAGAAGACGAGGAACTCGGTGAGAAACTGCTGGAAGACGGAGAACTTAACGACGAGCTGCTGCTGGGCGGAGGGGGTGGATTGGACGACGAACTGCTGCTGGACGACGACAGGCTGGATGAACAACTGCTGCTGGACCAAAACGAACTGCTGCTGGAAGACGAGTCGGGCCAAGAACTGCTGCTCCAGGAACTGGATGACCAACTGCTGGGACTGCTGGGATACCAACTGCTGCTCGACAAGGATTCGGCCATGTCCCGGAAGCCCTCCCAAATGCCGAGAATACTGCTCTGCGGCGCAACGGCAACCAGACCTTGCCCGCGACGGCGAACGGGTTCTACGAGGTGGGCCTGTCGGCCACCGCAATCTCACCGCCACGGGCTTCAAATGCGAAATTTAGCGGTTCCCGTGAAGGGGGTCAAGCAAATTCCCGAAAAATTTCCCAGATCTGGGGTCCCTCAAGATACAGGACTCCATCGGCGCTCCCCACCTTGAGGCGGAGGTGCGTGTGCAGTAGAATGCGGAGTCGTACGGGCAACATGTGAATGGAGCGATGGTGGACGGACTTAAAATCCCGCTCGGCTTGAGATTTGGGGTGTCGGGCATTTTACACGTCTTGAGATGGGTTGAATTCGATGGGACAGCCGCAGCACAAAGCAGAACCAAGGCGGGGAGACCAGCCTCCAATCGGTGAATTGTGCGTTATCGGGCATCCGAGCCGGCTCGGCGGAGCCGACACAGAATTGGATCACCAGATCCACTGTTGGCAAGCGATGGGCGCGATCGTGCATGTCTGCCACACGGGGCCATTGGACGATAACCTTCGGTCGATGAATCTTGAGCAACGCGGTTGCGTCTATCACGAACCTCGCGATTGGGCATCAGTCAAAGGCTTGCACTGTATTTCGTTCTGCAACGGCGAGTACCTGAAGAACCTGCCGGAAATCAAGCGGTACGCCAGGTCGACCTCGTGGGTAAACTGCATGACCTGGAGTTTCGATCTTGAAATCGAAATGCACGCCAAGGGCCTAATCGATTTCCACTTGTACCAGATCCCACACGGCTATGCTCGCGTCGGAGGCAGTCTTCGCGATCTAGCCAACTACCGCCCGCTGCTGTTCGAACCATACTTTCATGCGGACGAGTTTCCGTTTCGCGAATCCCGGCCCCGCGACAAGTTCCGTTTCGGCAGGATCTCGCGCAGCGATCCCGACAAGTTTGGCCGCCGCCAGTTGTGGATTTACGAGACGATGACCGCGCCGGTGCTCAAAGAAGGCCTGATCCTGGGATGGGATCATCGGATCGAAGCCAACGCTCGCCACCGGTGTCAGGAACCGTTTCTACCTTTTCTGGGGCGGCCTTGCGGGCGAAGAGTACTCTCCAGCCGCAGCCGACGCACGATCCGATCACGCCACGACTCCTCTCCATAGGGACAACCACGCTGGACGCTCCGGCGTATCGCCGCCAATTCCGCCTCACTCTGCGGGGCATTTACGTATTCCACCCAAGCGCCCCGGCGTGGCTGCGGCCAAGCCGCTAACAGCGACTTCTCCTGCGAGGTCCCTTGCTTCCAGCGATACAGGCTGCCCCAACGCCAATCCTCCGCACGGGTCACCAAATTCGCACGCAACGCATTCCGTTCCACGTAGCGGCACAGCGTGTAAAAGTGGTCGTCCTCCTGGACCAGGAACGACTTAAACCGTCCTTGATACACGTGTCCGCTGCCGGTGCTCTGCCGGTGCGCGTGCCAACGTTGCGTGTGTGTCAACGTCAGCCAACCCGTGAATCGCGACAGTTCGCCATCCTCACGCGGCCACACCACGAGGTGCCAGTGGTTGGGGAGCACACAGTAAGCCAGCAACCGCGTATCCGTTCGTTCGACGGCCTCGGTCAGCACACGTTCGAAGGCTTCGTAGTCGCCCTCCGTTTCGAAAATCGGCAGCCGCGCGTTGGCGCGGTTGAGAACGTGGTATACTAACCCGCCATCCGCGGCTCGTCGTGGTCTTCCCATGCCTCTACGTTACCAAACTTCCGAATACCTGTCAAGAAACGGTTCCTGACACCTTTTCTTCCCCTACGCTTCGTCCCCGCGGTCGCCCGAGAAAACGGCAGGAATGACCGTAAAGACCCCCGTCCCCTTTGGCTTCCGAGAAAACGGCAGGAATGACCCTAAAGACCCCCGTCCCCTTTGGCTTCTTCCGTCCCCTTTGGCTTCTTCACTCCGACACTTGATTTGATCAACTTATTTTGTTACGCCGCCTTAGCTCGCGGCAGTAAGCCCAACCAGCAATGCCACCGAGGAGCGCAAGCAGACAAGTGATTGGAACAGTGATGCATACGAAATGAACCTGATTGCCCATATACGTGTTGCCCGGAAAAAACGGTTGGCTGACGACCACACCCAAACTTGCTCCAAGCATCGAGCCAACAAAGGCGAAAAGAGTAGCCGACTTCTCGCCAGCGAAGCTCGCTCCAAAGATGCCCACCAGCATGCCTAGTATGGAGAGCCGAAGAACCTGAATTGCATCTGCTCTGGTGAGCGAGAGCCAGATTGGGGGGCGGTACCCGACCTGGAGGTAAGACGAGGCAAACGCTGCCGTCGCTAGTCCGATGGACACGCCACCAACTAATGCGCGGAGTACGCGCCGTAAGCGCCGTTTGGCACATCGGCCAGAATTGGGCTGATGATGACAGTCGCGAGAATCAGACCATTCACCAAGCTGATGCCGCCAATTCATTGTCGTTCTCCTTAAGGCAACGCTCATGCCGACTGTCGCGCCTATTCAATCCAACTCCCCAGCTTGTTTAGGTAATCACAGATGTCGAAAGTCTTCTTGCCAGGCCCAAACACTCCGTTGTCAAACGCCTCCCAAAACTTCATTCCGTGGTAGTTAGCCCAGACATCGGCCTGAGAGCGCGCTACGTGAGTCCCGGGCGCCACATTTCCCCCCCACTCTTCTTGGTATGTCTCCAGGTCAACAACTCCGAAGTGGTGGAATTCAAACTTCTCCGTCTGGAGCCATCTGAGTTGATCGCTAAACGCTTGCGATTCTATGATATTATAGATTCCCTCCGTCCAGTGAAAGAACGCGGTGGCATATTTCCCGCCCTTCTTCTTAGCTATTTCAAACCCCATATGCCCTTGTTGAAAGAAATGTCCGATCTTATCGGAGCCCACACAACTCGCTCTGCCGTTGCAGACGATGTTCATACAGTCCGCCGTGTCGGTCAGTCTTCCTCGTATCGGGCCAAACTGCTTCTTCAGGCCCGCTTTCACCGCGCCCCTTCCTACCTGGGTATGTATCCAATTCTCTATGGCAGTGGTGGGAATGGCGAGTCCATAGCCAGTATCAGCCCAGACGGCTGCGTCAAGCGCGGTCCACCCCCACAGAACCGACCGAGCGTTGGTCCCAGGCGTTGCCGCAGCCGCAATCGCTGCATTGATCAGCCCGTTGATGTGCGCGTTCAACGTGGGGCGAAAGTTCGCAAGCCCGCCACACCGACCTTCGCAGCATGCTTCCAGCCAACCCGATGGGTCAACCAATTGGATCGGCCGAGAACGGATGTAACCGTACAGGTTACTCTCCCCCTCACGAGAGATCGGCTGGCTATTTAGGAAGCCTGTCACTTTGAACATTGGGAAGAATAGCGGATCCTGCGACGTCCACCGGCCCGTCACCGGATCATAGACTCGAGCGCGAACATAGTATGTCATCAAGCCGCTGTCGTAGTAATAGCCTACTTGGCCGACCCACTGGAACGGGTTCACAGTCGATCCGCTGACGGCCACTTCGTTCCCCCACGAATCGCAGACGAAGGTGTCCGTAGTGGCGGCCGATGCATCCGTCAGCACGCGTGTGGAACCGAGGGCATCAAAGTGGTGGTAACGCGGAATCCAGATCGTCGGCGTCTTCCGCCACTGGCTGATTAGATTTCCATAGGTCTGGGGCTCGTTCGTGTAGACGACTTGAATCGCGTTGTCCGCATGTGCTTCGCCCAAGTAATTCTGGAAATCCCAGATGTACTTGAGCATCCCTTGGGAGTCCTCCTTTGCACATCGCAGTCCGTTGAAGCAGTATGTGGATGTGGTGATCGCACCATTCGGTTGCACGACGTGGGTCTGCTGGTTCTGGTCGTTCCAAGTGGTCGTTGTCCGCTGACCGTTTGGCCGTTGGACTACACCCAGGTTGCCGGCCAAATCGTAGGTGTACGTCGTCACGCCCGATGTGTCTTGACTGGTGGTCAGTTCGTTCGCCAGATCGTAGGCGTACGTGGTCAGCACTCCTGAGGCCTCCTTGACGAGGCGATTGCCCAACGGATCGTAGGTGTACGTCGTGTCATATCTGGACGGACCGCTGCGCTGCTCGCGAGTGAGCCGATCCGTGGCGTCGTACGTCCACGTGACGCGATCGCCCCCGGATTCGAGCATTCCGATGGGATTGCCTGCGAAGTCGCGCTCGTAGGTTAAGCCGAGGATTACGCTGTCGTCCGCCTTCAAATTGTAGAGCTGTGCCACCCGTGAGGCGCCGTCATAAGTGTAGCTGGCCCGCGTGCCGTTGGCTAGTTCGGTCAGCGTCCGACGGCTGGCCGCGTCGTAGCTGAAGGTCGTGCGGTCGCCTTGGGGGTTCACCAGGTGAGCGATTTGACCCCGTGGGCCGTAGGCGTAGGTGAAGATGCCGCCGTTCGGCGCGGTCATCGTCGCCCGCTGGTCGAGGGCGTCATAGGTGTACGTGATCGCGTTTCCCGCCGGATCGACGGCGGTCAACCGGCGGCCCAGCAAATCGTACGTGAACGTCGAGCGGCCCGTCGCGTCGATTGCTTCTGTGCGGTTGCCGACGGCATCGTACCCGAACGTGACGGGCGGATCGTTGGTGGACGTGCGACTGGTGAGCCGATTGGCTGCATCATACTGGAACGTGGCCTCGATGCCGCGAGCGTCCAGAATGGATGTTTGCCGGCCAGCGGCATCGTATGCGAAGGTCGTGGCGCGGCCCAAGGCATCGAGGTGCTGTACAATCCGCCCCGCCGCGTCGTGCGTGTACGTGTTGCGCCCGCCGTTGGCGTCCAGGATCCCAATCCGCCGGCCCGCCGCATCGAATACCGCAGTCGTGCGGCGCCCCAAGGCATTGATCTCGGCGATGGCCGTTCCAACCGCGTCGTACACGGTCGTGGCTACATGCCCGTTGGCGTCCGTGCGAGCCACGCGCAGCCCGGCCGCGTTGTAGCTGAAGCTCGTGCGATCCCCCAGCGGATTCACCGTGGCGATCAACCTGCCCGCGGCATCGTAAACGCTCGTCGTGCGGTGCCCCAGCGGATCGGTTTGGGCAACCGGACGATTTGCGGCGTCGTAGGCCAGCGTTGTGCGGAAGCCCAGGGGATCAAGGGCGGCCGCGGCGCGACCCGCGGCGTCGTAGACCGTGGTCGCTACATACCCCAGCGCGTTGGTCACCGCGACTTGCCGGCCGGCTGCGTCGTAGGCCAGGGTGGTCCGATTGCCCAGGGCGTCGACCGTCGCCTGCGTACGTCCCGCGGCGTCGTACACGGTCGTCGCCACCGCGCCGCGAGCGTCGATCGTCTCGCTCCGTCGCCCGGCCGCGTCGTAGTCGAACGTGGTTGCGTCTCCCAAGGCGTTGACGGACACGATGGCTCGTCCCGCGGCGTCGTAGGTCGTCGTGTTTCGCTGGCCCAGGGGATCGACGCTGGCGATCGGGCGATCGGCGCCGTCAAAGACGTTGGTCGTGGTGTTGCCCAGCGGATCGATCGAGGCGACCGGCCTGTCGGCGACGTCGTACGTCGTGGTACGGGTCTGGCCCAAGGGATTGATCGACGCCACGGAACGTCCGGCGGCGTCGTACACGGTCGTGTGTCGGCGGCCCAGCGCGTCCAGCGACGCGGCGGCCCGGCCCGCAGCGTCGTAGATCGTCGTCGTCCCGTAGCCCAGCGGGTCCACGCTCGCCACCGGGCGGTTCGCCTCGTCGTAGATGGTCGTGGTCCGCTCACCCAACGGATTCACCTGCGCCACGGCATTGCCCAACGCGTCGTAGACCGTCGTGCTGCAGTGGCCCAGTGGATCGACCACCTCGACCACGCGGCCGGCAACATCGTAGATCGTCGTGCTCCGCTCGCCCAGCGGGTTCACCTGGGCCACCGCGCGTCCGGCTTCGTCGTACACCGTCGTCCATAGGTTCCCCAGCGCGTCGATGGCAACGACCGGTCGGCCCACGGGGTCGTAGATCGTGCTGACGCGCGCCCCGAGCGGATCGACCGTGGCTGCCGGTCGCCCCGCCGGATCATACACGGTCGTCGTCCGCTGACCCAACGGGTTCACTGCGGCCACACGTCTGCCGTCCGCATCGTACACGTTCTCGTTGCGTTCGCCCAGCGGATTCTCCTCCGCTTCCGGTTCGCACGACGGACCGTACTCCGTCGTCCACTGGTTCCCCAGCGGGTCGATCGAGGCTACGCGGCGACCGGCCGCATCGTACACGGTCGTGCTGCGGTGCCCCAGCGGATTAACCTGCGCAATGGGCCGGTTGTCCGCATCGTAGACCGCCGTCCACACGCTGCCCACGGGACTGGTCACCGTCTCCCGGCGACCGACCAAGTCGTAGGCATAGCTGGTGCGGTTCGCCAGCGGATCGATCTGGGCGGTGAGGCGGCCGAGCGGGTCGTACTCCAGCGTGACGCGGACGCCCAGCGGATTGACCATCTCCGTTTCGTTGCCCAGCGCGTCGTAGCCGTAGGTCGTCCGGTGGCCCAAGGGGTCTACCTGGGCCTCCACTCGCCCCGCCGCGTCGTACTGCGTCGTCCATCGCGCGCCCAAGGCGTCCTGCCGCTCCACCTCCCGGCCGTTCAAGTCGTAGGTGATCGTCTGCCGCGCGCCCAGCGGATTTTCCATCCCCGTGATCCGGTTCATCCCGTCCACCGTCCACGTCGTCCGCTGGCCCAGCGCGTTCTCCGTCGCCACCCGCTGGCCCGCCGCGTTGTACAGGTACGTCGTCCGCTGGCCCAACGGGTTCACCCGCGCCGCCTGGTTCGGGCCCTCGTACACGAACGTCGTCCGCATCCCCGACGGCCGCATCAGCTCGGTGAGTTGGTTGTGCGTGTTGTACGTGTAGCTCGTCAGGCCCCCATCAGGCCCCTGCCGCGCGATCCGCTGACCGGCCGCATTCCACACCAGGGTGATCCGGTGGTCCAAGGCGTCCACCTGCGACTGCAGGCGACCCTCCGCGTCATACTGGAACGCGCCCTGCGCCCCCGACGGCGCAATCACGCCCGCCGTCCGCGTCCGCCCGTGATCGGCCGGCTCGTACAGAATCGTCGTCCGCTGGCCCGCCGGATCTTCCACACTCTGCAGCCGGTTGTTCTCCCACGTGTAGCTCATCGAAGTCTTCGAGCCGATTCAGCGACACTCTCTCATCGTCGGCGATAACGAACCGCAATTCCTGGTCACGGAACTTACGGCCCTGCAGCGTGAAATCATCACGCTTCTGGGCCTCTCACCTGCTGACTACGGCCGGTGACCCGCCCCATGCCCCCGGCGACAACCCCGGAGATATTGGATCGACGACCTGCGGAACGTAGGCTGGAACAGGCCGTGAAACAGCAGGAAAGTACGGGGGAATCGCAACGTCTGTTCACCGCTTTCGACTACCAAGCCTCGACGTGGTCGTCACCGCGGTGGGTGGTGGTGAAGTGCGAGGCGAATGCCAAAGGCACCAACCGCCGAGCTGTGGTGACCAACCGCCCGGGCGCACGCACGTTGCCCCAAGGTGCGTATGAGGAATACGCCGATCGCGGCGAAAGCGAGAACCGCAACAAGGAACTGAAATGCGATTTGTGCGCGGATCGGCTGAGCGATCATCGATACCTAGCCAATTGCTTCCGCATGTTCCTGCACTGCTTGGCGAACAACTTGTTGGTCCTCCTGCGACAGACGATTGCTGCACCGCCAGCCAACGAACCGATGCCGGCCACGGATTATCCCGACCCCAACACGGTCACGCAAGAACAGCTTCCCCCGGAAGCCCGCACCGGACGCGCACGTCGCCGGGGTTTCAATCAACGTCGGGAGGCCGATCCGTTGGGCGAAGGCCACCCCTGCACTTGGCGGATGCGTGTCATCAAGGTCGCCGCACGAATCCAAGTTACGGCGCGTCGTATCCGTGTTTTTCTTTCCGGTTCATGGCCGTTTCTTGACCACTTCCGGGACGTGGGCCAGGCCGTGCTTGACGGCTCGTAAAGACTCTCGTACCGCGTCTTTCCCTTCTTCGTCACCCCTCCCTTGACCAACGCATGACCACTCGACCTCGGTTCTTTACGTGGGGTAAGGGGGCGGTCTGCGCCGATCGCGGCCATGAGTCCTTGCCCCAACGGAGACACTCGACCACTATCGCGGCAGTCGGAACTCATGAATAATCCGGGCTAGCGCACCGCCTGCCTGCCGCGCCGTTCCACTCTCGTAATCGGCCGTATCTGGTGGTGCGTATACCCGTCATTAGCCGCAAACGAAAGTCGCTGGACCAGCACACGTCGTTCAAGTTTTTTGACCATGCGCCAGCTTCTTCAATGGCAACGCCCGCTCAGTCTCCATAATCAACCACACATCGTGGCAACAATTTCTGTAGACGCTTCACGTCCGCATTGGGAGTACAATCCGGAGATATGCCACTCAAGCCGATCCCGATCAAACGTAAACTCTTCATCCTCCCAATGGCGTCTACCGATCGCTTCGTTACGTTGCTCACACAGTAAAGGTTGAGGCACCGAAGCTGGTACTTGGCACACAGCTGCTCCATGCCATCGTCGCTGATCATCGCATCAGACAGAGACAACACGTGAAGTGAAGGAAGCTCCAGTGAGACGAGATGATGGATTCCATTGTCAGTCAAACCACTGTGTCCCAAATTGAGATTCTGAAGTTTCTTGAGACTTGGCAGAGTCGCAATGTCAGCCTCATCCATCTTCGCCCCGTATAGGTTCAGCCATTGCAGGCCACTCAGTGACTCAAGGGTTCGAAAATCCGCTCCATGCAGGTCCGCCCCATTCAGTGAAAGCCCTCGAAGCTGCTTCATCTGGCCGATCCAATCCAGGTCGGAGGCGCGAATGGTCGCCGGCAAACGCAGCCACTTGACTTGATGAGATGCCCTGAGTTCGCCACGAATAGCGTCGGTTAGTTCCACGTTCACCAAGTCCAGCGTATCGCACTTGTCACCCTGGAAGAGGCCTGAAAGCGACACCTTGACGGGACCTCCCCGAGGAGCCTGTGCAACTCCCGGACGAGACCATTCGAAAAGAACGCGGTTGGGCGCTTCCACATCTTGGACTCCGCCAAGTTGGTAGTATTCGTTCACGGACAGTCGCGCCGGATCGCTACACCCCGATAGGAGAAGTACTGCCAGAACACTCAGCACGCTGTTGTCCCGTTTCCGACGCCACACCCAGGAGAAGGAGACGGCTTTCGCGCCGCTCGTATTCGTCGCCGCGCGCTCCGCGGCGTCTTCAGTTCGAACAAAACCGAGTGTCACGAGATCAGTAGTCATTGAACCGTGCTCAATTCGTGCACCTCAGGGGTAATGAGGCGGCACCGGCGGGCCAAGGACGGGTACGGGCTGGTACTCGGCACAAACCCAAACGAAGCCTGCATACGGGGCTACACCCTGCAACACGTATTCCCTTCGGATGCATTGCCGAGGGTCCCGCCCCCAGCCTTTCGGCGGCAGTTCGCAGCTGTACACCCACCCCGGATCGCACTTAGTACATGGTTCGAGACCCGGTTCTAGGGCAGTCGCCCAGCCAGACCTCGTACCGCACACCACACATCCGGTCGACTCTGCGATTTCCTTTCTTATGCCAGGCGCGACATCAGCCGTGCCAGTCTGGCATGTGTAAAGATTGATCGTGCAGTAGTCACACTCGTTGTCTGCGAATGCCGCCGCTAGATTCTCCCCAAATGAACCAGGCAGCAAGACGATTCGTTGGCCATTCGGACCGTATGTGATGATGCCGCCAGGGTTCTCTATGCCGCCCCGATGTCCGAACATCCACACACTGCAGCATTTATTATCCCGGATGTACTTGAGAATCTCTTGCTCGGTCTTGGCACCATACAGCGGGGGCACGTCCAGCCGCCCCGCGAAGCCTGGATCAGGGAACGGACTGGTCTTATTCATCATGGTTATTCCGCACTTCTTCCCTGCAGGAGCAATGACCCCAGCCGGAGGCGCGCCTGGGCTTACTTGATCGAGACCGCTCGGATCGATCAGACCAAGCGGTCGCAACAATACGTAGCGATAGAGGTTGATGATCAGCCTAAAAACGGAGATGCTTGTTCTCTTGACGGAACTTGACGAAATGACGAGTGGGTACCACAACGGATCCTGCGACATCCACCGCCCGATCACCGGCTCATACACCCGCGCCCGGATGTAAAAGGTCCCCGTGCCCTGGTCCCAGTAGTAGCCCACCTTCCCAATCCAGCGGAATGAATTCACAGTCGTCCCGCTAACGTCGACGTGACTGCCCCACGCATCGTAAACGTACGTATCGGTCGCGCCTCCCGACTCGTCCGTGAGCCCCCGCGTCGTTCCCAAAGCATCATACTGGTAATAGCTGGGGACCCAAATCGTCGGGCCCTTGCGATACTGGCTGATGAGGTTGCCGTACTGTTGCGGTTCGTTGGTGTAGACGGCCTCGACCGTGTCCGCCAAGTCGGTCTCTGCCAGGTAGTTCTGGAAATCCCAAATGTACTTGGTGACCCTTTGTGGCTCCGCTTTCTCGTGCCGGAGTCCGTCAAAGCGGTAGGCACTCGTGACGATTCCGCCAGCGGGAAGGAGAACCCTGGTTTGCCGATTTTGGTCGTCCCACGTGGTCGTCGTCCGCTGCCCGGTCGGCTGCTCCACGATGCGCAGGTTGCCGGCCAAATCGTAAGTGTAGGTCGTCACCCCCGACGCGTCTTGGCTGGTTGTCAGTTGATTCGCCAAGTCGTATGCGTACGTGGTCAGCGCTGCCGACGCCTCCTTGAGGAGCCGATTGCCCAACGAATCGTAGGCGTACGTCGTGTCGTAGCCAACCGCACCACTGCGTTGTTCTCGCGTCAGTTGATCGGTGGCGTCGTACGTCCACGTGACGCGATCACCGCTGGATTCCAGCATTGCGATGGGATTCCCGACGGAATCGTGCTCGTAGGTCAGGCCGAGGATCACGCTGTCGTCCGCCTTCAAATTATACAGCTCTGTCACCCGTGAGGCGCCATCATAAGTGTAGCTGGCCCGCGTGCCGTTGGCTAGTTCCGTCAGCATCCGCCGGCCGCCTGCGTCGTAGCTGAAGGTCGTGCGGTCGCCTTGCGGGTTCACCAGGTGAGCGATTTGACCGCGTGCGCCGTAGGCGTAGGTGAACACACCGCCGTTCGGCGCGGTCATCGTCGCCCGCTGGCCGAGGGCGTCATAGGTGTACGTGATCGCGTTTCCCGCCGGATCGACGGCGGTTAACCGGCGGCCCAGCAAGTCGTAGCTGAACGTCGAGCGGCCCGTCCCGTCGATTGCTTCTGTGCGGTTGCCGACGGCATCGTACCCGAACGTGACCGGCGGATCGTTGGTGGACGTGCGACTGGTGAGCCGATTGGCTGCGTCGTACTGGAACGTGGCCTCGATGCCGCGAGCGTCCAGAATGGACGTTTGCCGGCCAGCGGCATCGTACGCGAAGGTCGTGGCGCGACCCAAGGGATCGAGGTGCTGTACAATCCGCCCCGCCGCGTCGTGCGTGTACGTGTTGCGCCCGCCGTTGGCGTCCAGGATCCCAATCCGCCGGCCGGCCGCGTCGAATACCGCAGTCGTGCGGTGCCCCAAGGCGTTGACCTCGGCGATGGCCGTTCCAACGTCGTCGTACACGGTCGTGGATAAATGCCCGTTGGCGTCCGTGCGAGCCACGCGCAACCCCGCCGCGTCGTAGCTGAAAGTCGCGCGATCCCCCAGCGGATTCACCGTGGCGATCAGCCTGCCCGCGGCATCGTGAACGCTCGTCATGCAGTGCCCCAGCGGATCCGTTTGGGCGACCGGACGATTTGCCGCGTCGTAGGCCAGCGTTGTGCGGAAGCCCCGGGGATCAAGGGCGGCCGCGGCGCGACCCGCGGCGTCGTAGATCGTCGTCGAGACATGGCCCAGCGAGTTGCTCACCGCGACTTGCCGGCCGGCCGCGTCGTAGGCCAGGGTGGTCCGATTGCCCAGGGCGTCGACCGTCGCCTGCGTACGTCCCGCGGCGTCGTACACCGTCGTCGCGACCGCGCCGCGAGCGTCGATCGTCTCGACTCTCCGGCCCGCCGCGTCGTAGGCGAAGGTGGTTGCGTGCCCCAAGGCGTCGATGGAGGCAAGCGGGCGTCCTGCCGGGTCGTAGGTCGTCGTGTTTCGCTGGCCCAGCGGATCGACGGTGGCGATCGGGCGGTCGGCGTCGTCGAACACGTTGGTCGTGGCGTTGCCCAGCGGATCGATCGAGGCGACTGGCCTGTCGGCGACGTCGTAGGTCGTGGTACGGATCTGGCCCAAGGGATTCACCGCGGCGACGGAACGTCCGGCGGCGTCGTACAC
>Ga0366817_10055_pt2 | contig 13921 bp, 13 predicted proteins | sample TotcelFGM3001N13_FD_207092 | JGI IMG/M metagenome (GOLD analysis project Ga0366817, IMG submission 207092) | Enriched cells from coal bed in the Powder River Basin, Montana, United States - Total cells FGM rep3 HSBNCT.FGM.300.1.N13 ...
TCAGGATTCTCCCCTTTCGTGGGTCGCCAGGAACAGCAGCAAGCCGGGCCGCCATCCGGACACGGAAACCTGGATTCTGCACGCGTCCGGGGATTGGACTCAGCGTCATCTCGAAGAGCCACCCGAGACGATCCGGGAGCGGCTCCTGGATGCCTTTTGGGATGCGACTGGCGTGGCGGCGGTGCCCCCCGGCTACGTCGTCGCTCACCGCTGGCGGTACGCGCTGCCCACCGAGCCGCTGCCCGACCGGTGTCTGTTCGATGGCGACTTGAAGATCGGCGCCTGCGGCGACTGGTGCGCCGGGCCGCGCATCGAGGGAGCGTTTCTCAGCGGAGCTGCGATGGCCGGAACGGTGCTGGCCTCGCTTGGCCACGTGGACTGCGAGGTGTAGTCCATGTTCCGAGAACAAGACGAGGGTCTGATGCGGAGCTTTAAGATGAAATCGTTGGACGGCGACGAGGTCGAACTCGCCAAATACGAAGGCCCAGTCGTCATGATCGTGAACGTCGCCAGCAAGTGCGGCTCGCCGCCCTCTTTTTCCCGAGAACGCTGGCTGCGACCGGCCGTTGAGCCATGAACCCGTCGCTGCCATTTGCGATCATCGTCCTGTCTGCCGGCTTCCTGTTCGCGCGCGAACCGATCCGGGGTTTCCACAACGGCCGGACGCGAAAGTGAATTCGCTCCGGCAAGAACAGCGCCTCTATGAGACCGGGTTGCGATCGGCGACAATGCTAAACCGCGACTGGTGGCCTTGATCGTAAGCTTGCGAAATGTTCTCGATGCTAGATGGTAGCCGACGTCGTGAGACTTTGGATTCTGGTGTAGCCATCCGAATTCTCACGAATTCGGCTACGAGGTTACAATCAAGACTTTCGCTCGCGATCGGGACGAACTGAGTATGATACTGAAAGGAGAGGACCATGATGAGGCCGCTTGTCTGCATCGCTTTGTTGGTGTGCGCCCCCGGCGCCTTTGCCGCCGACGTGTTGGTGATCGACGACTTTGAGTACTCGGACGCTGCTGCCGCGGGCGAGGCTTGGCGGACCGCGGAGGAATCGGCGCCGGTGCAGACCATGCCCCGCCAGACCGCCACGGGCACCACCGCCCTGGTGCTGCCGTGCGACTTTTCCCGCGGGCGGCGGAACGAGCGCGCGGTGGTTGACCGGAACGTGGAACTGGACCTGGTGCGGTACGGTTCCATTGACTTTGACTTCTACGCCGAGAACCCGGCGCCCACCCGCGGCGGGACGCTCTACTTCCGTTCGGGCAGTGGATGGTACGGAGCGGGCTTTGGGATCGAGCGCGGCTGGAATCGCATCCGCTTGGGCAAGGGAGCCTTTCGGAGCGAAGGAAGCCCCGCGGGCTGGGATCGCGTGGACGGCGTCCGCATCGCCATTTGGAAGTCCCGCGACATCGATACCTCGTGTGCCGTGGACAACCTCCACGCCCGCAGCGAGACCATTGTGGTCGTCTCCGGACGCGACGCCGGTCCGGAGGCTCAGACCGCCAGGGAAACCGCGGAGCGTATCGGCGGCTTGCTCTCGGCCGCTGGGGTTCCGCACGGTATCCACAGCAGCAAGGACGTGCTTGCCGGCGCACTGCGGGGGCGGCGTTTGGCGATCTTTGCCTACAGCCCGGGCATGGACAGCGAGGAAGTCGAGCGGATCCGGGACTTTGTACACGACGGCGGCAAGATCATTATCTTTTATACCCTGCGCAGCGACGTCGCCGCCCTGCTGGGCTTCTCCAGCCCCGCGTACCGGGGCCGCGAGCGTCCGGGGCAGTTTGATGAAGTGGTGTTCGACTCGGAGGCGGTGGCCGGCTTGCCCGAGCGAGTTTTTCAAGGGTCCTGGAACATCACCGTCGCACGGCCCGCGGACGACCGCGGCCGGGTGATCGGCTGGTGGCAGGACGCGCAGGGCAACCGCGGCGAGCCGGCGGTCGTCCTCAGCGACCGAGGCGCCTTTATGGGCCATATCATGACGGGCGAGGATCTGGGGTCCAAACAGGACTTTCTGCTGGCGCTGGTCGGGCACTTCGAGCCCTCGGCATGGCGGGACGCGGCCCAGAATGCGTTGTCGGGGGCAGTGCGCGTGGGTCCTTTTACCGAGTTGGCGGAACTCGAAGCCTTCCTGCAGCAGCGGGGCCCCAAGTCGCCCTTCAGCAGCCAGATCAGCGCTCATTGGGAGCAGGCCCGGGCCGAGGCGGCGACGATGACGCAACTGCTGGCCGACGAGCGTTACCAAGAGACAATCGCTCGAGCTGCGCGGGTGCGAAGCTCGCTTGCCGAGGCCTACGTCTTGGCCCACAGGCCGCGGGACGGAGAGTTCCGCGCCGTCTGGAACCACTCGGGCACCGGGGACCTTGCCAACTGGGATGACGCCATGCAGGCTCTGTCCCAGGCTGGCTTCAACGCGGTGGTGCCGAACATGTGGTGGGGCGGAGTCGCCCATTACGCGAGCGATCTGCTGCCGCGGTCAGCCACCTTCAGGGAGAAGGGCGACCAGATTGCACAAGCCGTGGAGGCCGGGAAGCGACACGGCGTGCAGGTTCACCCGTGGAAGGTCAACTACCGCCTGGGCCACACCACGCCCGAGTTCACGCAGCAAATGCGGAAGGCCGGGCGTCTGCAGGCGACCGTCACCGGGGAAGTGACCGAGTGGCTGTGCCCATCCCACCCGGACAACCAGCGATTGGAGATTGACACCATGGTCGAGGTGGCCCGCAACTACGACGTGGACGGGGTGCATTTCGACTATATCCGCTATCCGGATGACGAATCGTGTTACTGTGACGGGTGCCGCGAGCGGTTCGAGGCACACCTGGGGCGAGCCGTGCAGGATTGGCCCGGCGACTGCCACCGAGGGACTCTGGCGCAGCAGTACCGCGACTGGCGCTGCGAGCAGATCAACGCCGTGGTGCGAGGAACCGCAAAGCAGGTGCGGGCGATCAAGCCCTACGTGAAGATCTCCGCGGCGGTGTTCAGCGGCTATCCCGGCACCAAGCGGTCGATCGGCCAGGACTGGTTACTGTGGTGCCGAGAAGGCTGGCTGGACTTTGTGTGCCCCATGAACTATTCGACCAGCGACAGCGGCTTCCGCAGCATGTCGGAGAGCCAGATGGGCCACCTTCAGGGCGCGGTGCCTCTGTACACGGGCATCGGGCACTGGCGGATCCCGGACGAACAGGCGATCGGGCAGGTGGAAATCTCGCGCTCGCTGGGCTCGGACGGGTTCATCTTGTTCAACATGGGGACGGCACTGGGAGAGCGAGGTCTGCCCAAATTCGGACGGGCCGTCACCTCGGCTCCCGCGGTCCTGCCGCACAACGGGCCGGTGATCCGGTTCCGCAGTCCGGCGGACGACGACCAGCCGGTAGTGCTTGTCCCAGGAGACACCCTGACCCTGGAAGCGTCCCTGGCAGGCTTAGGCGCCCACCGGCGCCAAGCCACAGGTGTCCGGGGAGTGTTGCAGGTGGAGGATCTGGCCGGCGAGGCCCAGGCGGAACTGGCGGACCTGCCCGAGCCAGGCGGAAGCGTTACCGTCACCATCCCGCGGCGGACGGGGACGTTTCGTGTGGGCGCTGTGGGCGAACTGAGCTTTGCGGACGGCACTGCGGAACGATTCATTCTGCGCAGCCGGCCCTACCGGTTTGCCGAGTAACCGTTGAAGGAGGATGAACATGAATTGCCGACGGAAAGCGATCATCACGTTGCTCGTCCTTGCCAATGCCACTTACTTTGCACCGGGACATTGTGAGCCGCAAGCGGGTTCTTGCGGAAATGCGTGGACGGGCGTCACCGGCGGCTAGCGCCTTGCCGCTCACGGAACCGGCGGCATGCCGTGCGCGGCACCTTCGGTGGTCACGAGATCACAACGATTGCCGGCCTTGAGCATGGCATCGCGGAAGGCCTGGGCACCGGCAAACGGCGTCACGGTGTCGCCCGTGCCGTGGAAGACGATGGTTGGCGGCACGCCGGGCCGCACGCGGTGCAGCGGAGAGAGTTTCTGCCACCGCGTGCCAATCTTGGCATTGCCGTAACCGGCGTGCGAAGTGTCGATCAAGGGAAAATACAGCACCGGCGCCTGGGGGGTGGCTGCTGATAAAGGGGACTGGTTCCACGCCGCACCGGACGCGGGGGAGAAGCGGCCGGGCTGGCCGTCATCAGTTCGCCCCGTTCCTTGAGCGAGTAATAGCTCAGTCCGAGCGCCCGGGCAATCCGGGAGATCCCGAACGTGCCGGCCAACTTGACCGCCTCGGTCCACAGCGGCTCGGGGATGGGCGAGGCACTCTTGCACCGACGCCGCGCGGCCACGCATGCCGAAAGGACACCGTCAAGCTGGATGCCTATACCAGCGCGCACTTGTAGGAATCGTCCGCGCGGATCGAGCAAGTGCAGGCCAAGCTGTCGCTAAGCAGCCCGTGATCGAAAGGGCCCATTTTCGGCGCATCACGGGTCGGCTTCCCTCGAAGACTCGACCCGCGGTGCGCTGACTCCGGCCAGGACTTCCACCCTTCGGTCCCGGCGGCTGACATCATATGTCCCCAACGACGTCGAACTCGAATCGACGCTGCCCAGCAGGAGGATCCGTTACTTGAAGACGCGCGGATCCGGAGGCCCATTGGCTTCCAGTTGAACGCGAACACTCGCATCCCGCGCCGCGGCCCACGCCCGCAGGCTGTCGAATTTCTCCGCAATCGCCTCGAGGCTGTTACCGATCTGGTTATTCGGATCGGCGAGCAGCGCGCCGGTAAGCAGCACCTGAGCGCCGTCGAGGAACTGCTGGATCGGCTCCACGGCCAGGGGTCCGTCGATCAGCTCTTTCATCACCTCGTTGTACTGGACCCGGAATGTCGGGTGGTTCAGGATAACTTGCTGATAAGGATGCTGGCTGACCGTGGTCTTCTTTCCGCCGCCTGTTACCGTTCCGTAGATCGAGGCGGTCGGTGTGCGGATTGCTGCATCCAAGTCCCACGGGAAGTACAGTCGCGGCGAATGATTTTCTTCCGTGTCACCGAAATCCGCCCAGAAATAGTTCTTGGCATGGTTGAACAACTCATCCGGATTCACGGCGTAGGCATTCGCCGCGCCCAGCCGGAGCAGGGACTCCATGTTAATCCAATGGTTGAGGTCTTTTTCCAAAACGGTGTCGTTTGGGACCGGGTTCTGCACCTGCTTCCTCACTACGATTTCTTTCTGGAAGGGCGAGTAGTTGAGCGCCAGGTACGCGGGGCTGTCGGACTCCGGGCCCTTCGAATCGTTCGGCCACTCCTTCAATTCCGGCAGCCCGATGTCGTCCTGCTTATAGAGCCAGGATGTGCTGCTGCTCGTCCACATGCCCCGGTTCTGCAGGAAACGCTTGTCAGGCAATTCCACATTCAGGTACACACCCTGGGGGCGAACGTCGATCGATTCGTCGGCTCCGACCACGTGCATCGTCAGGTTGGCCCAGGCCGCCAGACCCGGCCGATAGTCGGCGCTGGCCGCCTGCCGATGCAGGAACCATGCCAACCCCTCGGACACCACGTCCTGATCGTCGCCGTTTTCCAGGCTGAAGCTCCGGATATTGTTCCAGCGGGCAATGCCGGTGTCGATGTTGGTTTCGAGTTTCAGCCGATAGCTGATTTTCTCACCGATCGGTGTGGCCGACTTGCGGCGAATGGAGGCCTTCCACGAACCCGGGTTGGGCTCGATGTTGTCCACCCAGAACACGCCCTCCACTTCGATGTCGAAGGTCTCGTCCGTCTGGATCGTCTCGTAATCCTCTGCCTTCAGCTGGACATTGAGGCTGAGCAAGACCGCAGGATCATAGACCTGCCACCATTTCGTAGGCGCCGGATATACGGTTGCAGGAGTTTCCTCTTCTGCAAGTACCGTTGCTGTGGAGAGGCAACCAACCAAGAGAACCGCAATCACGGCAGCGTGCGAACGGACAGGGCGCCGCCATCCCATTGAAAACCATGCTATCAACGTCTTCATGCTATCACTCCTTTACCATCGTTTAGAAACTCTGTTTGTCTTGCCATCCGCCGTCCTTTGCCCTGCCGATGGTGGTCCCGCACCTCGCGGACAATGCCGGCTGTTCGGCCTCCTGACGAATCCTATCTGCTTCACTCCTAAAGGCAACGCATTTCGTAATCGGATTTCTGTTGCGGCCTCCTCGGTGTGTAGCGCCGTTCTCAAAACCAGGGAAGATTGCTCCGCCGACGTTGCGGACGAACGTCGAGGAGGTTCACCGGCGTACCGCCGCACGGTTCGCGCAGCCTCTGCAACTATCGAACCAGAGCAAGGAGTCACGGGACGCGGGGTTCTCGACGCCAGCATCTCACACGCCGCCACATCGCCTCGCCCGCCAACGAGACTGCCTGAACCAAGCTGCCGGCCTGGGGCGTCCGCTCCAGGCGATGTCCAACTACTGATACGAAGCTGATTCACTGATAGGAAACTGACGGGTAGGGATTGTAACCCCAGCCCGGCGAGACCGCAACCCGCCTAACATTCACGCCTAACATTCTCGGTCTCAACTTCTCTCACGATTTTCGGCAGTTGTACCCATTTACTTGGGTGCGTTGCTCTCCCTCTGGGGTATTTCATGCCGTTTGCGACGTTTTGTTTGGGACTCTTCGTGCCTCTTTGCTGCGTGGCTGCTTACCGCGTCTTTCGTTTTTCGCGGTTTTTTCAATGTTTCTCACACTTTCGGCAAAGAGATCGTGCGGCAAGCGCAGTTGCGGCACGTCATCGGCCGCCACTATGCCGGAGATCAACTGGCGTTGGTAGCGTTCACAACGATTGCCGGCCTCGAGCATTGCTGTCGCGAAAGGCCCGGGCACCGGCAAACGGTGTCACGGTCTCGCCCGTGCCGTGGAGGACAATGGTCGGCGGCATGCCGGGCCCACCCCTGTAAACGTGTGGAGTGCCGTTGAATGCCGCATTGGCCGTAGGATGGGCAGTCCTACCCGTCGCGCCCGATGACGGGCAGCAATGCCCATCCTACGCTTGTCCAGGCAGATCGCACCTTCCCAGCGGCGTCGTGCCGGGCGGTACGCGGTATCGCGGAGAGCGTTTCTGCCACCGCGTGCGGTCCGACTCTCACGTCAGACATCGACTTCGCGACTGCCCGGTTTGACCGCAGCCGGTAGCTCCCGTCGCAGTGTGTCCGATGGCAACTCGCCGAAGCAGCTCTTGTAGGCTCGCGAGAAATCGCCGAAGTGCCAGAAGCCCCAGCGCAGCGCCTCGGTCGTCACCGTGGTCGAGCGATGGGTCGTGGCCCGTAGCGTCTGCCGCACCCGATGTAGTCGGACCCGGGTCAGGTAGGCGACCGGGGTCATCCCCATCACCGCCTTGAAAGCGTACTGCAAGGTCCGCTCGCTGACCCCCGCGGCCTCGCACAGGTCAGTCACGTACAGCGGTTCGTCAGTGTGCGTCAGCGCGTAATCCTCGGCGATCTGTACGACTCGGCTATGTGTCTGCCGCGTCAGGTCTTCAGCCGCAGACTCGATCTGGGCGGCCGATCCAAGGGTCGCCAGCAGGGTTTCGAGAAGTTCGATTTGGGCGGCGGTCTGCGTTTGCGGCACGTCGAACACCTCGGGTTGTCTAGCGGCTACGTCGGCCAGGCGTCGTCCCAAACCATACAGCGCGTGGGCGGCGGCGAGACTCGGCTGCAGCAACTCGACACGGTTGGGAAGGCGGAACTCGTCTTCCCGATGCCGACCCCGAAGGTGTGACCGGATATCGTCCGGCGGCAGGAGGAAGCAAACGCTCTCGTATCCACCCGCCACGACGAACTCCACCTCGATTCCCGACATGCACGCCAAAAGACGGTCAGGGCCGACCGGCAGCCCGTTCAGCGTGCCAGCAGCCTGGGGGCCAAAAGCAACGAAGGCCACGAAACCGTCCAGCAACCTCGTGCGCGTGCGGAGGGGCAGATTGGTCGAATGGTACACCAGAACGCTCGTGCTCAGGCGAACGACGATCCGCCGTGCCCGTAGCGGCCCCGACTCCAATTGCACCGCGTCTTGCTCGATCACTTCGATATTCTGGCCGATCGCCGTAGGGTCGCTGATCTCGACGACCGTGACGGCCGATGCGGGGTTGGGCGTAGCCGGCTTGGTGGATGGCGGCAAGGTTTTCATGGTTTGCGGAATTTCGATAGACGGAGCCCCACGGCAGTTGGGATACTGACCACGCTGCACCTGATGGACGCGACAAGCTGGGAGCCACGAAAATGCCGTACCTACGGGCGACTGCCGCAATTCTGGCGATCATTATGACATTCGGCCTATCTGTCTGTCCAGCGGCTGACGTCCCGAAGGGCAAACCGAACATCCTGCTGATCGTCGCGGATGACATGGGCTACTCGGACCTCGGTTGCTTCGGGGGCGAGATCAGCACGCCGAACCTTAACGCTCTCGCAGCGCGGGGATTGCGGGCAACGGATTTCTATGTTGCGCCCAGTTGTTCCCCCACTCGCTCGATGTTGCTTACCGGGACGGACAATCACATCGCCGGAATCGGCAACATGGCGGAGTGGGCCGGTCCGACCCAGCAGGGCCAACCGGGTTACGAGGGTTACTTGAACACCCGCGTCGTCACCGTGGCTTCTCTGCTGCGCGATGCGGGCTACCACACCTACATGGCTGGCAAATGGCACCTGGGCGAAAAGCCCGACCAGTGGCCGGCGGCCCGGGGGTTCGAGCGGGATCTGTCGCTGCTGCAAGGAGCCGGGAGCCATTGGTCCGACATGTTGGGGCTGCTCCCCTCGGAACCGAAAGTGACCTACACCCGCAACGGCGAGCGGGTGAAGGAACTGCCGGCCGACTATTACTCGTCGAAGGGCCTGACCGATTTCATCATCCAGAACATCGATGAGAACCGTCAGGACGGCAAGCCGTTTTTCGCCTACCTCGCCTACCAGGCCCCGCACGGCCCGCTGGCCGTACCGGACGATTGGCTAGACAAGTACAAGGGTCGGTACGGCGAAGGGTACGACGCCGTCCGGGCGGAGCGGCTGGACCGGCAAAAGAAGCTGGGGATCACCGGCCAGGACGCAGTGACGTTCCCGCGGCTGCCGAACATTCCCGCTTGGGACAAACTGACGGACGAGCAGCGACGACTTGCGGCCCGCAAGATGGAACTGTACGCGGCCATGATCGAGTTCATGGACGACCAGATTGGCCGGCTGATCGACCATCTGCAAAAGGCCGGCAAGTACGACAGCACCCTGATCGTCTTCTTCTCCGACAACGGGGCGGCCGGCGAGGACATGGGCGAGTTGGTGACGAAGTTGGCCCCCGAGGCAAAGGACTGGTTTGACAAGACGTTCGACAACCGCCCCGAAAACTGGGGCCGCCCGGGTTCGTGCATCGAATATGGTCCTGCCTGGGCCCAGGCCAGCAGCGTGCCCTTCCGTCTGTACAAGGGAGTCGTAGCCGAGGGCGGCATCCGCGCGCCGCTGATCGTCAGCGGCCCCGGCGTCCAGCACCGGGGAGCCATCGACCACTCGGTCCTGCACGTCATGGACATCGTGCCGACGTTCTTGGAGTCGGCCGGAGTCGAACATCCTGCCAAGCTTCCGGGGAGCAAGGTCGCGTTGCCGCAAGGCAAGTCGATGTGGCCGCTGCTCGCCGGTCGGGAACGCGAGATCCGTACCGACGGGGACTGGCTCGGCTGGGAATTGTTCGGCAACCGGGCGATCCGGCAAGGCGATTGGAAACTCCTGTGCCTGTTGGAAGGGGCAGGCGGCACCGGCGACTGGGAGTTATTCAACTTGAAGGACGACCCCGCCGAGATGCACGACCTGTCCGCAACGCATCCCGAGAAGCGCGAGGCGATGCTGAAACTCTGGGATGAATACGTGAAGACCAACAACGTGATCCTGTCGGATGCCGGACCCTTTGCGAAACGTGAACCGTGATTTCGACGGGAGACAAGCCTGATGGAGATGAAACAAGTCAGCGACAACTGCTTTGCGGTCTTGATCGAGAAGAACCGCGTGTGCGACGCCAACTCCGGCCTTATCAACTTGGGCGGGGGCGTGGTGATCGACACGCAATCGGACCTGCCTCATGCACGGCAGATGATCGAGATGTTCAGCAAGGTGTGGCCCGCCATGCCGCAGCGCGTCATCAACACGCACGAAGACGCGGACCACGTCTGGGGCAATCAACTGTTCGAAGGCGCGGAGATCATCGCCCACCGGTCGGTGCCCGAGCGGATGAAGCACGTCGCCGATCCGAAGGAGAGCCAGAAAATGCTTCACGGCGTCGGGCATCTGCTCACGCGACTGCTTCTCAAGGCACTCCACCCCGGCATCGTGGCCGCGGGGCAGCAGTTGCTGGAGGACTACGACTTCGATGGCATCGAGTTGGTGCTGCCGACGACCTTGTTCGATGCACGCTACGAGCTGGACCTCGACGGCACGGAGGTCCACTTGATCTATGTCGGGCCGTGCCACCAGGTCGGGGACACGATCATCCACGTGCCCAAGGAGCGCGTGGTGTTCGCCGGCGACGTGCTCTTCCGGCAGTGTACGCCGATGGGCTGGACGGGCTCCTACGAAAAATGGTTCCAGTGCCTCGACCTGATCATTCAACTCGACCCGGAGGCAATCGTGCCGGGCCATGGCCCGCTCTGCGGCATCGAAGGGGTCATGGAGATGAAGGCGTATCTCGAGTACGTCCGCGACGAGTCGAAGAAGTGCTTCGACAACGGACTCAGCTCGCTGGACGCCGCCAAGCGAATCGAGTTCGGCCCCTACGGCGATTGGCGTGCCCCGGCGCGGCTGTACATGAACGTCGAACGGGCCTATCGGGAGTTCCGCAATGAACCCCCGGACGCCTCCTGGGACACGGCAGCAACGTTCGACGCCATCTACCAGGTCGCCAAGGCGAAAGGGATTGAAGTCGAGTACTGACACCGTTCAAGGAACTCAAGCCATCATCAACCAGGAGGAGAGCAAGAATGAAATTCCCCATGATCCATGCGGACGAACAGGGTGAGACACATTTCGGCGTCCAGGACTTACCGGATCGTGAAGTCCCCTTCGGCCCGCCGCCGAATCCCACGGGGCAGATGACCGATTTCGGGGCGGTCGCGACCATGTTCGTGTTCTCGGTTCCCGCGGGGACGGACGTGCCCGCTCACAACGCGCCCCAGCCCTACATTGCGATCATCCTGTCGGGAGAGGGCGAAGTGGTAACCAGCGACGGCGAAGCGCGACGATTCCACCCCGGCGAGGTGCTCATCTGCAACGACCTCACCGGCAAAGGGCATGTGACCCGGGCGATCTCGGACCTGATCGTGGCGTTCGTCAATCGGGCTAATTCGTGAGACCGTTGTAGGTAGAATCCCAACACCACCAAGAAAGGACGCGATGACGACTCAAATCAAAACCCTGGCGGATGCCACCACGGGCCTAAAGTTCACCGAGAGTCCCCGTTGGTACGACGGCAAGTTGTGGTTCATCGACATCCACGACAAGCGGATCAAGACGGTGGACCTTTCAGGTTCTGTCGCAACGGTCCTGGAGCTGCCGTTCATCCCGAACGGCTTCGGGCTCACCCCCGAGGGAACGATCGTGGTCGGCGATGCGTTTCAGCGCCGGATTTACCGCATGGCCGGAACTGCCCTGCAACAGGTGGCCGACATCAGCGACGTCACCACGTTCTGCTTGAGCGACGGTATCGTGGACGCCCGGGGCCGCCTGTACGTCGGGGACATCGGCTACAACTTCGTGGACCCGGCAGCCAAGCCCGTGGAAACCTGCGTGATCGTCCTCGTCGGCCCTGACGGTCAAGCGTCCGTGGTCGCCGACAAGCTCTTCTTCCCGAACGGCATGGTGATCACGCCCGGCGGACAAACCCTAATCGTCGGCGAGACGCTCGGCCATCGCCTGACCGCCTTCGATGTTCAGACGGACGGCTCGCTCGGCAACCGGCGGGTTTGGGCGCAGTTACCCTCGTCCGTTAGCCCCGACGGCATCTGCCTCGACGCCGAGGGGGCCGTATGGTGTGCCAATCCCGAGGGCGAGGACAGTGTGGTGCGCGTCCGCCAGGGCGGGGAGATCACGGATCGGATCAAGGTGGACACGCACGCCTATGCCGTGATGCTTGGCGGGCCGGAGCGGAAGCACCTCTTCATCTGTACGTCCGCGTCACACGATCCGGCAGAAATCCAGCGAAATTCGAGCGCAAGTTTCCAAGTTGTCGAGGTGGATGTTCCGGGTGCGGGTATCCCTTGATTTGTGAGCCAATTGGACCTAGTCGCCTGAGCCTGGAGTTGCTGAAATGAGCGAGAAGACTGAGGTACTTCTTGGCCACGACCACTCCCAGGGCCGCGAAATCCCTGAATTCCATGACCCCTCGGCGGATTTGATCGATGCACCCGAGAGACCCCATCCGCCGCATGCATTGGCAGTGGCTGCTTCGCTGGACGGGTTGTGGGAATGGGATCTCCAATCAGACGTGCTTCAGTATTCGGCTCGTTGCAGCGAACTTCTCGGGTAGCCGACCTCTCGACGACGTTCGTCAACCTGCCCTGCGAGCAGATGGCCGGGATGATCGACGATAGTCTGAAAATGCTTGTGGAGTCTTTGGGAATTGACCGCAGCACATTGGCGGAGTTCACGCAAGGCATCCTCGCCGCTTGTCGGCGAGTGGTTTTAGGTTACGTGGCCACGAACAAACGGCCACCTCGCAGGACGGTGATCCCCGACGCTCGCCGTCGGGAGATTCAGGATGGATGGCTGAGATGGGAATACCGCCGATTAGCCTGAAGCACTCGCCGACGAGCGGCGAGGATCAAAGGTTGCATTCTGTGAATTGCCCCCGTGGCCAGTTTTGCTCAATGACTCGACGGCAAGCGTCGAGGATGCCTGCCAGCACAGACCGACAGAAACATGGAGAACCTAAGAGATGACCGCAACGTGTACGAACACTCTTAGAGTATAGGGAGCCGCCATCGAGAGCGGCAAAAAGACCTTGTATGGAAACGTGACCGACCGGATCCTTCGTATGTACGTGGCGATCCGGGCGTTCGAGCCAAATGTGCCTATTACGATTGGACCGCGTTGTTTTACACAAAGGAGAAACCTATGAAACGAGTAATGTTGACTGTCGCCATGATGGCTTGGGGGATGGCGGCGGCCATCGGGGCCGAAGCGGATCGCCAAGCTGCCGACGAGGCGGCGATCCGCCAGGCGGTGGAAGCTTATGTCGCCGCCTTCAACCAAGGGGATGCGAAGGCTTTGGCCGCCCTGTGGGCGCCCGAAGCCGTGTACACCAATCCGCTCAGCGGCGAGCAAGTCGTCGGCCGTGAGGCGATCGAAGAGCAGTTTGCCGCCATCTTCGCCGAAGCGAAAGGGGCCAAGCTGGAGGCGACTACCGATTCCATCGGATTCGTGTCGCCCAACGTCGCCGTCGAACAAGGAACGGCCAAAGTGATTCGTCCGGACGGAGCACCGGAGGAATCGGAATACACCGCCGTTTACGTCAAACGTGATGGTCAATGGTTATTGGATCGCGTGACCGAGGAGACGGTGCCGGTCGTCACATCGCACTACGAGCAACTGAAGGACCTGGAGTGGATGGTGGGAAACTGGGTCGACCAGGATGACGAAGCGACGGTGGTCACCGAGTGCAACTGGACGCGAAACAACAACTTCCTGACGCGATCCTTTACCGTCCAAATCCGCGACCGCATCGACATGGCCGGGATGCAGATCATCGGTTGGGATCCGGCGGCCAAGCAGATCCGCTCGTGGGTGTTTGACTCGGACGGCGGCTTCGGTCAAGCCACCTGGAAGAAGAAAGGCAACCGCTGGTACATCCAACAGAGCGGCGTTCTGCCCGACGGGCGGAAGGCCTCGTCGGTACACATCATCACGTCCGTGGATGACAACACGTGTACCCTGCAAGCCGTCAA
>Ga0366817_10328_pt1 | contig 13761 bp, 16 predicted proteins | sample TotcelFGM3001N13_FD_207092 | JGI IMG/M metagenome (GOLD analysis project Ga0366817, IMG submission 207092) | Enriched cells from coal bed in the Powder River Basin, Montana, United States - Total cells FGM rep3 HSBNCT.FGM.300.1.N13 ...
GGGGATCGACCCGAAATGACTGCGTGAACCCAAGACCCGAAAGCTCGACTTTTCCAGTGCGCGCCGCCTCGGCAGTTGCAGGGGATACACGAAAGATCTTCGTGAACCCAACGTGACCCGTGCAGCCGATGACCCAGATCCCTGCCGTGGTTCGCTTCTTCAGTTGGTACGCGATCTTCTTCAGTATCTTGAACGCCTCGGGTTTGTCCGTACCCGCCCCGAGATGTGACTGCTCCAATTGGTTACCCTTCAGCCGTCCGACATTGAGGTTGAATCGTTCATACTTTCGAGATCGCGGCGGTTTACAAAGGAGCCAAATGCGGTCCACATGACCAAATCGGGCGATTTCATCTTCCAGGACAGCGGGCGACGTCACCGTACAAGTCGTTGTCGGGAAGAAACGTTCCAACTCGACCGCCAATGAATGAACGACCATCATGTCGGCGATGAAGTCCACCAATTCGTCGAACAACATGTGGAACTGGACCGAAACGCAGGGCATAGGTATTGGCCGCCATGTTGTCGGCAAAGAGGACGAACGCCCAAAATCACGCGGTTGCGCCGAGTGATTTACCATCAGGAAACGCGCGATCCGCAACTCGCGTGCATTTTTTTGTTACCCGATATCGTGGCAGCAGGAATTAGCCGCCGGACCTCAAGTATCCGCTGTTCGTAAGTGTAGTTTCGACTCCGCATACAGGGCAAGTTACAAAAATTTTCGGATGGTGAAATCGTGTGCGAGCCGCCGCACCGAACACACGATTGCAGTTCGAGCATTGCGTATTGGCAATTCGAGCGTTGCGGCGTTTCGTCGGAACGTCCGATAGGGTCGCAAGAGCACGAAGAACGATCGGCAAAGCAATAAAGGCGAGCGGGATCGCAAGCCACATCGGAGTTGAGGCAAAACGAGAAAGCAACCAAGCCGTCAACGCCGCGATGCAGAGCACAAACAGGATGTCAACGAAGCTAAAGGCACGGCGGTGTCTCACAAGCGTTGATTTGCTCCAGCGGTCCAGTGGTATTGTACGTTGGTCGGGTAACATTTATGTCATCAGAATAATTCTGAGGTAACACCCCTAAAATCAGAATCATTCTGATTTTGACGGGGCAATTTCAGAATCGGTCATAGCCTCCCCCCCGTTTTGTATGCAACGTGGCGGGCTGTGTGTCCAGTCCCGGTTACGCCGCGTCAACGAGAAGCGAGGATCTCCATGGAACGTAGCGAGTTACGGCGATTTTGTCAATATAGGGGGAGCCCGCCTCGACGGCAACAAACGCCAGCCGAGAGCTAGGCCTCCATCTGATTAATCTATAAGATATCGCCACCTTTGTTGGTATTCGCATGCCAGAAGAGTTCCATATCCAGCGAGATTCTGAGGTAACACCTGCGAAATCAGAATTTTTCTGATTTTGGAGGGGCAATTTTAGAATCGGCTGCAGCCCACCAGTGGCGAGGATTCGACCGCGTCCCGCCTCTGTCCAATGTGGCGGGTTCGACAGAAACCAGTCGGACGCCCCAGACGGCAGCTCCCGACTTCCTGGAATGGAACGTAACTCTCCTGCCCACCTTGATTCCCCAGTTTATCCCGGTAGAATCATCTCTTTCGATGGAAATCGAATGCCCTATCAGTTTATCCGTTATGACGCTCAAGGCATTAGCGCGCTTCCTGCCGATCATTGTGGCCAGCTTGATGATTGTTGGCGCGGCGGCAGCAGAAGAGCTGACAACCTTTAAGCTGTGCAAGCTGATTCCGACCGAGTGGGCAGATGGGGACAGTTTCCTGATCCAGACGGCGGGCGGGACCAGCCACACCATCCGGCTCTACGGCGCCGACTGCATCGAATGGCACGTCAGCGATGAAACCGATGCCCGACGCCTCCGGGCTCAGCGGCGATATTTCGGAATTTCAGACCTTGGAGGGTCGCCCCAAGGCTCCATTGATGCCGCCAAGGAACTGGGGCAAGGCCGCAGCGGAGGACGTGAACGCGGTGCTCGCCAAAACATTTACGGTGCATACCGCATTTGCCGATGCCAGAGGCGACGGAAAACACAAACGGATCTACGGGTTTGTGACCACTGCCGATGGAGAGGATCTCTCCGAACGACTGATTCGGTTAGGCCTGGCGCGTACGTTCGGGGTCTATCGAGAGACGCCAAACAAAATGGCGGCCGGCGACTATCGCGCGTTTCTCCAAGACGTAGAACTTCAAGCGGCAAAACGCGGTGTTGGGGCATGGGCAAAAACCAATTGGGATCGGCTTCCCGACGAGCGGCAAGTGGAACGCCAGGAAAACGCCGAGTTGAGTCTGGCAACCGCATCCTCACAGCTTCCGCCAGGAACCAGGATCAATCCAAACACGGCCCCTCGTGACCAACTCATGCGACTGCCCGGAGTCGGAGAAGTGATCGCTAACCGAATCATCGAAAGCACGACCATTCAAGGATGTTCAAGGCTTGCGGAACGTCGAAGGTATTGGGCCAAAAACATTCGAACGCATTGTTCCGTTCTTGCACATTCCATGAGCTTGGCGCGACCCGCGGGACGTCGATCCGGAACTCGCGAGCCCGGAGGGGACATTCTACTTTTCTAGCCCACCCGGATGTTCGCGAAAAAGTAGAATGCCCCGTTTTTGCGCGCCCTTTTTGCGCGCTGGGCGCCGAGATCATCCGGTGCAGCCCGCCAGCCGATCGCGCGTCGGTCTACGCCGAACAATACGGCCGGTGCATTGCGTTCCTCGCGCGGGCCGCACGAGCGCTGGGCGAGCGGCGGTACGTAACGCTGGCGCGCCAGCTGGCCGACGAAGCCGTTGTGCGGCTACCGGAGAACGGCTGGTTCCAAGGTTCTCCGGATTCGCACTTGTACGAAGCCGTGGACGGCGTCGGGTATTTGTTTCTGGCCCTGATCGAACTCGAGACGGGCGAGTCCGCCGCAGACTGGGGCGGCGAATTTTGAACGGACGTTGAATGCGGGCACGGGCTTGCCGACGGCGTTGGGCAGGTAGAGCAGCAGGTCCATCCTGGACCCGTCTTGTTTGCCGGTGAGAAAAACCACGACTTTTTTGCGCGTGGCTGGGTAACCACCGACACGTCTGGAATTCCTTCCTCATCAGCGTTCATTAGCGTTCATCAGCGGTCAATACAAGAGAAGCTTGCGAACCGCTAATGCACGCTAATTGACGCTAATGGGAGGATTGGCTGTCAGCCCCGATTGCCTGTGCCCGAAAGGGGACATTCTACTTCACTAGCTCACCCGGATGCTTACGAAAAAGTAGAATGTTTCGCGTCAAACTGCCTGCGACCGCCGCAGTGGACGTACGGCGGTCAAGATGCGATGATACAATTAGTCAGAGTAACAGGCTACGGCTGCAGCCAAGCCACTTGCCGTACGTCCGGAGCACCGCCATGCCCTCAAATCAAGAAAAGAATCAGGCCGCATTCCAAAAGGCGAAACAGGAGTTGAGGAACCTGTACCCGCAGGGGCGTTTTGTCGCTTTCGACGAGGGCCAGATCGTGGCGGATGCGGCCAGCTTCGACGAACTAACGGAGACATTGGCCGCCATCGGCAAGAACCGTCCTGACGTGTTTGTGGTGCAAGCCGGCGTGAGTTATCCTGACGAGGTCTTCATCCTGTTGTAGTTGCCATGCCAGACCCACCAGCGGAACAACGGAACATTTACAAAGGCGAGCCCGCGCGAGCTTGGCTTCGCCTTCAGTTGATTTCTGTCGACGACCTGGTACGCGAACTGGAATTCCTTGTCGACACTGGGAACCCGTGTGCGATCATCATCGGCACGGAAACGATGCAAGCCCTGCGTTGGCGGGACTCAATCACCACGGACTCGAACTTTGGTCCCCTGGAGGGGGGCTGGTTGCGGATCGCGATTCCCGAACTTGCGTTTGATGAAAAGACGCTCGGCTACGCTAACGATTCGGTGGTGAATGTCGTGAAGCGAAGTGATCCAGGATTCGCCGGGTTGGTCGGGTTGCCATTGCTCCGGATGCTCGAGTACGGAGGAAACGCGGGACGGTTCTGGATTCGATCGTCCGCCGAGTGATGACCAACGAAACCTCGACGGCGTCCATCGCCCTTGACTGTCTGCAGTCGGTCTTTTATTGCCCGGCTCAAGTTGCGGTCCCGTCCTTGGACGCCTACAATGATGTCGAATCGGATCCGGTTGTTGAGGCGGACTTGGGAGTGAAACGTTATGACTCAATTGATCACGGCCACGTTCGTCGACGGCATGCTGAAACCGGACGAAGAACTTGGTCTCGCCACGGGGACCAAGGTGCGGCTCATCTTGGATCTTGCCGACGACGTGCGCGAGCAGCGTCAGGCGGCGTGCGCGGAACTGGACCGCCTTTGCGACGATTTCCCCATCGAGTCCCGCGGGCAGCGTCTGACGCGAGATCAATTGCATGAACGCCGTTGACACCAATGTCTTGATCTATCGTCTGGATCGGCAGGAACCGGCCAAGCAAGCCCAAGCCCGCGAACTTCTGCGCCGCCTCAGTTCCGATCCGACGCCCACCCTCCTACTTTGGCAGGTTCTGGGCGAACTCATGCGTCAACTTCGGTCCTGGCAGGACCAAGGCCGGATCACGCAAGAACGGTGCTGCGCTATGTGGCCGTGTTTCGAAAGATGCTCCGCTTGGCAATGCCGACTCCACGAGTGGCCGACCATGCGTTGAACCTTGCGGCGCGGTACAGCCTGTCACATTGGGACAGCATGCTGCTGGGAGCGTGCAAGGAAGCCTCGGTTACGACGCTGTATACGGAGGATATGGGATCCCCAACGGCCTACGATGGGATCAAGCTGGTCAATCCGTTTATGTAGCGTTGCCAAAAGGTCCAGCAGACCGTGGAAGAGGCGGGCTCCGTCGGCGGCGGCCTGTGTCACGCTGCATCGGCAGACGGGCGATCGGGTTTTTGAGGAAGGCATCCGCCGCTGGGCCGAGATCATCCGGTGCAGCCCGCCAGCCGATCGCGCGTCGGCCTACGCCGAACAATACGGCCGGTGCATTACGTTCCTCGCGCGGGTCGCACGAGCGCTGGGCGAGCGGCGGTACGTAACGCTGGCACGCCGGCTGGCCGATGAAGCGGTGGTGCGGCTGCCGGAAAACGGCTGGTTCCAGGGTTCTCCGGATTCGCACTTGTACGAAGCCGTGGACGGCATCGGGTATTTGTTTCTGGCTCTGCTCGAACTCGAGACGGGCGAGTCCGCCGCAGGCTGGGGCGGCGAATTCTGAACGGACGTTGAATGCGGGCCCCGGCTTGCTGACGGCGTTGGGCAGGTAAAGCAGCAAGTCCATCGTGGGCCCGTCTTGTTTGCCGGTGAGAAAGACCACGACTTCTTTGCGCGTGGCTGGGTAACCGCCGACACGTCTGGAATTCCTTCCTCATCAGCGTTCATTAGCGCTCATCAGCGGTCAAACCAAGAGAAGCTTGCGAACCGCTAATAACCGCTGATTGACGCTAATGAGAGGATTGGCTGGGCGATTCATGACATGCACGAACGCGATCTCGTTGGCGGCAAACAATTCCACCCTCGCCAAACCTCCAGCAGTCCCGCACTGCGGACTTCGAAGTTGCGTATTTGGCATTCCGGCCAATGTTTGGCCGAAGGCCTGATCCCACCGTAACCCTTGTTTCGACGCTCTGTTTCGACCCTCGCAAATGCGCCGAACGCAAGCCTCGCTTTTCCGGCTCGGTTGACGGAACGAGTGCCTGGCGGGATAATACCGGCATGACACAGACGATCAATCTCGAAAGCGATGTATACGCGGTGGCGGAATCGTTGGCTCGTCAGGAACACTGCACCGTCGGTGCGGTGGTGAATCAGGTCCTGCGCCGAACACTTGTCGTCCCTGTCCCGTTGGATTCACAACGGTCGGAACGAACTCCGTCGCACCTGACCATCGACCCGGACACAGGCTTGCCAGCGGTAAAATGTAGTCAGTCGTTCGTTTCGGAAGACGTGTATCGCAGCGAGTTGGACATCACATGACGTGGCTCTTCGACGGCAATGTGCTCGCCGCTCTCGTGCTGGAGGGGCACACTGGATGAGGGGCTGGTGCCCCTGCACCGTGATGTCGCCGTCTTGCTCCCCGAATGAAGCGGGGACAACGGCAATCGTCCTTCCCACGCCGGGCGGGACTTTGGTAGAATGTCGGGCATTCGGAACCTGCATACGATTCGAACGACTTGATAGAGGTAGCGATTCATGAGAAGCGATCTGATCAAAAAGGGCGTGGAACGGGCACCGCATCGCAGTCTGCTGAAAGGGACCGGCAACTTTCACGACGGGGACTTGAATAAACCGTTCATCGCCGTGGTGAACTCGTTCGTCGACATCATTCCGGGCCACGCGCATCTGGACAAGGTCGGATATTTCATCAAGGAGCAGGTGCGGGCCGCGGGGGGCGTGCCGTTCATCTTCAACACGATCGGCATCGACGACGGGATCGCGATGGGCCACCTGGGAATGAAGTTTTCGCTGCCCAGCCGCGAACTGATCGCGGATTGCGTCGAATCGATGATCGAGGCGCACCGGTTCGATGCTATGATCTGCATCCCCAACTGCGACAAGATTGTCCCCGGCATGATGATGGCCGCCGCGCGCTGCAATATTCCGATGCTCTTCGTCAGCGGCGGACCGATGGAAGCCGGCAAGACGCAAGACGGTCGCAGCGTGGACTTGATCAACGCCTTTTATGCGGTCACTCAGCACGCCGCCGGGGAACTGGACGACCAGGCGCTGGCCGATATCGAGAACCACGCCTGCCCCACCTGCGGCAGTTGTTCGGGGATGTTCACCGCCAATAGCATGAACTGTTTGGCCGAGGCGTTGGGTATCGCCTTGCCCGGCAACGGCACCATCCTGGCGACCAGCGAGGATCGTCGGCAACTGTACGCGGACGCCGCGAAACGAATCGTCGAGTTGGCCTTGGCCGACGGGCCCAAGCCTCGGGAGATTTTGACGCGCGCCGCGTTCGACAACGCCATGATGCTCGATATGGCGATGGGCGGTTCGACCAATACCGTGCTGCACATCCTGGCCATCGCCCGCGAGGCGGGTGTCGACTTTACGATGAAGGATATCGACGACCTGTCGCTTCGCACGCCGAACATCTGTCGCGTCGCACCGTCGGCGGGGAAAGACGGGCGGCTGTACCATGTTGAGGACGTCCAGGCGGCCGGCGGGATCATGACCATCCTCGGCGAACTGGTTCGCGGCAAACCCGGATTGCTGCACGAGGACGCGATGACGGTCACCGGCAAGACCCTGGGCGAGAATATCCGCGAGCACGACATCCGCGTCCGCAATCAAACGATCCGCCGCGATGGGCTGAGCACGGCCAAACGCAGCGAGTTGAGTGTGTACACGGAAAACGCCGAAGTGGGCGGCGCCGCCGTGCTGGACGATTTGGATCACAACCGATTCGATCCGTTGGACTGCATCCGCACCGTCGAGCAAGCCTACTCGCCCGAAGGCGGATTGAGCGTCTTGTATGGCAACCTGGCCGAGCAGGGCGCCGTGGTCAAGACGGCGGGGGTCGATCCCGAGATGCTGCGGCATTCCGGTCCGGCCGTGATCTTTGAGAGTCAGGAACAAGCGTGCGCCGGCATCCTGGCCGGCGAAGTGAAGCCGGGCGACGTGGTGGTGATTCGCTACGAGGGCCCCAAAGGCGGACCGGGCATGCAGGAGATGCTGGCGCCGACCAGTTACATCAAGTCCACGCCCGCGCTGGCCAAGACCGTCGCCCTGATCACAGACGGCCGCTTCAGTGGCGGCACGGCGGGAGCCTGCATCGGGCACGTCAGTCCCGAAGCCGCCGCGGGCGGCACGATCGGCCTGCTGCGCCCAGGGGACATGATCGACATCGACATTCCCGGACGAACGCTGAGCGTCCGGTTGTCAGACGGCGAGTTGGCGGAACGCCGCCAGCACTGGACGGCCCCGGAACCGCGGTACAAGACCGGCTATCTGGCCAAGTACACCGCGATGGCCAGCAGCGCCAGCACCGGGGCGGTCTTGCAGTGGTCGTAAGCTAGATCCAGCCTTGCTCGCGATACCAGGCGACCGTCTGGCAGATCCGCTGCCGCAGCGAACATCGCTCGGCAAACCCTAACTCCGCGCGAATGCCGCGCGGCGACGCCGCCCACGAAGGCTGGATGCTCTCGCGCATCTTGTCCACGTTGACGATGATGGGCTGGCAAGTTAGTCGAGCGAACAGCTCGGCGACTCCGGCGACCAGCCACGTCAGCGGTTCCGCCATGTGAAACAGGAACAGGTGCCGGCGCTCGGCGGCATCGGCGACCAGTCGGCCAAGCTCGGAATAGGTGGGGTGTTCGTCGGAGCAGGCAAAGTAGCAGCCGGCCGCAGCGGACTCGCCCGTATCGTCCGCGCCGATCCGCGTTCCGCGTTCGGCCGCCCGCAACAGGATTTCGACCAAGTCGTGAACGTGAATCAGCGACAGCGGCGGCGGGTCGAAGGTGGGAACCGGGTGGATGCCCAACCTGGCGATGGAACGAAACATGGGCAGCAGCAGCCGGTCCTCGGGACCGAAGACGATGCCGGGCCGGACGATCGTTGTAGGCACGCGGTCCGACCAGGCGCGAACCGCCAATTCGCCGGCCCGCTTGCTGTGGCCGTACTGCGAGACCGGCCGCGGAGGATCGGATTCCCGGCGAATGCTTCCGTCCGGAACCGGTCCGGCGGCGGCCAGCGACGACACCGTGACCAGCACGGGCGGATTGGTTTGGGCGGCGCACGCCTGCGCGACGTTCCAAGTCCCTTCGCCGTTGACGCGCATCATCCGCTCGGCTCGCGGCGCGGCGATCAAGCCTGCGACATGGAACACCGTATCCACGCCTTTCGCCGCATCCCGCAGGCAATCGGGGTGGCTCACATCGCCGATGCAGACGTCGGCCCCGATCTCGCGCAAGTGCGCGATCTGCGATGTCGCTCGAACCAGGCAGCGGATGCGGCACCCACGGCGGACGAGTTCGAGGACGAGATTTCGTCCGATGAAACCGCTGCCGCCAGTGACCAATGCGGACTGCAAAGTCCGCGCCGCGGGGGTATTCCCGGCATTGAGGCAGGATTCTCTTTCGGTTCCGGTTGTCTCCATCAGGTGCGGCCTTCACATGGAACGGACGGGTATCAGTTCTACAGCGCCATCTTGCGAGGCAGGAGCGTGTAACTCACTAAAGATCAAGCACTTCCGCCCCCGCCGACCTCGCGTCGGTGGAGCGGTGATTATGCACTACAACAACAGGCCCGGAAAGCTTCCTTTCCTGCCGCCGCACCCGCCGCGAAGCGGCGGGTGCGGCGGCAGGAAAGGAAGCGGGTGGGGCGTTTGCTGGGGCGTAGCTGGTGCAAAATCACGGGCTCCACCGAGACAAGCTCGGAGGTGGCCTAACTGGTCTCTAGGGTTACGGCTATCAATTCGGATTGAATGATCCGTAGGATTCCTTGGGCCACGCGTTCCTTGGAACCGGCCAACGCCTTGAGAACATTCCCTCGCCGATCGATGATTTCCACTTCATTGCGGTCTGCATCCATCGCCTCGGGACCGTTCAGGACCATCAAGTCGCAGCTCTTTTTCTCGAGTTTCACCAAAGCGCGAATGTGGTGATCGTGCGTTTCCAGGGCAAAACCGACGAGCCATTGGTCCGGCCGTTTCATGGCGCCCAACGCGGCAATGACGTCCGCGGTTTCGACCAATTGCAGATCGAGTGGCTGGCCGGACTTGGCGATCTTCTGTGTCTGTACGAATTGCGGCCGATAATCGCTGGGCGCCGCGGCTCCGATCGCTCCGTCACAGGCCGGAAAGGCTTCACAGCAGGCGTCGCGCATCTCTTCGGTGGAAACGACCGAGATCCGTTTGGCGGCGGCAGGGTACTCGATCTGCACGGGCCCGCTGACCACGATCACCTGGTGCCCCGCGTCCAGCGCCGCCTGGGCCAGCGCGGCTCCCATCCGTCCGCTGGAGCCGTTGGTCAAATAGCGGACCGGATCCAGGTACTGGCGAGTCGGTCCCGAGGTAATCAAGATGCGAGTCATGGGGGGTCGTGGTGGGCAGGGGTTGCGGATTCGAGCCGGTTCAGGATGGCCATGCGCCGTATCAACGAAGCGTGCTCGGCTCAACCGTGCGAAGGCTCACTGTCGGCCGAACTCAATTGGGCGCGGATCGCTTCAAAAATCACCTCGGGATCGGCCATCCGGCCCGCCCCGCGCGCGCGGCAACTGAGCCAGCCCTCTCCGGGGTCGATCACCCGGACACCGTCGGCCTGCAACTGTTGAACGTTGCGCTGGACGGCCGGCTTGTTCCACATCTGGGTGTTCATCGCCGGAGCGACGTACACCGGTCCGCTGAACGACAGGTACAGGGTGCTCAACAAGTCGTCGGCGATCCCGTGCGCGGCTTTGCCCAGAAAATTGGCCGTCGCCGGCGCAACGCACATCAGATCGGCTCTTTCAGCCAACTCGATATGCGCGCCCAAGGGCGATTCCGGCTGACTGAAAACGCTGGTTCCGACCGGCCGTCCGGTCAGGGCCTTGAACGTCGCCGGTCCGACGAAGCGCGTGGCGGCGGCGGTCATCACCACGCTCACGCCCGCACCGGCTTGTACCAAACGGCTGACCAAAGCCGCCGTCTTGTACGCCGCGATGCCGCCCGTTACGCCGATGATCAGTTCCCGGCCGTTCATAAGTCGTTCAGATTCAATTCCGGCTCGTCGCGAATGTCGGGCATGTCGCCCGTGATCCGCACCTGGTGCGAGGCGTCCAGATAGATCTTGTCCTGCATGATCTCTTGCAGCACGACCTTCATCCTGTCCGCCGTCTTCATCTTGACCAGCGGCCGACTGCCCTGATTCAACTGGACCAGCCGTTTCTGAATCAGGGTCGACAATTTGAACCTGCCGCCCACTTTGTTGACAATCTCTTCTTCTTTCAGTTCGTCGAGCATGCGTTGGAGTCTCCGGCGTGTAATAAAAGAATCTCACAGATTTCGCGGACCGCCCGGTCCTTGGAATCGTTAATGACTTCGAAACGATAACGGTCTTTGCAGTCCATCTCGCGGCGTGCCACTGCCAATCGCCGCTGAATCGACTCCGCCGATTCCGTTCCCCGGCCGCGGAGCCGACGCTCCAACTCGTCCATCGAGCCGGGATGGACGAAGATGGTGACGGCGTCCGGCTGTTGTTCCAGGACCGCCAAGGCACCTTCCACGTCGATCTCTAAAATTACCCACTTACCGGCCGCCAAGCCAGCCGTGGTCTCGCTCCGCACCGTTCCGTACAGGTCGCCACACCCGAAAACTTCCTTCCACTCCAGAAAGTCCCCCGCGTCACGGCGGCGCAAGAACTCTTCGTGAGAAACGAAGTGGTACTCCACTCCGTCTCGCTCGCCGGAGCGCGGTTGGCGCGTGGTGGCCGATACGCTCAACTGCAACGGCAGCGTGCAGGTGTCCAGCAACTGCCGGACAACCGTCGATTTCCCGGCGCCCGAGGGCCCCGAAATGATTACCAGTCTGCCCTGCGATGAACCGTTCATTCAATGTTCTGAATCATCTCGCGCATCCGCTCGATCGCCGTCTTGATCTCGACGACATGGTGAGCGATCTCGGCGTCGTTCGCCTTCGAGCCAATGGTATTGGTTTCCCGCAGCATCTCTTGGATCAGAAACTCCAACTTCCGGCCGCTGTTCGGCTCCGTGCGGGCGACAGAGTCGAACTGCTGCAGATGCGTCCTCAGGCGGACAATCTCCTCGGAAATATCGCTTCGATCCGTAAACAATCCGACTTCGCGGACGAGGTCAGCCGGCTGAAGTTCCAAGCCGAACTCTTCCAGTAGTTTATTCAGCCGCTCCAGCAATCGTTTCCGATACGCTTCGATCACCAGCGGCGAGCGCTGTTGGATCCGGCCCAAGTCCGCCTCGATGGCTTGACAATTGACGTGCAGATCGCGCCCCATCGCGGCACCTTCTTCGGCCCGCATCCGGGACAGACTGTCCAGCGCCTCGGTCAAGGCACCTTCGATCACCGGCCATACGGCGTCCGCGTCCGCGCGGCGGCTGGCACTTTCCGTCACGACTCCCGGCAAGGCGAGCAACGATTCGATCCGGATGTCGGGCGACCAACTCTCCCGTTTGGCCACTTCCTGCAACTGGCGATAATAGCTGTCCAGCACCACCGGGTTCAACCGAAAATCGTCGGGGGACGATTCTCGCTCGACACGCACCGAAATCGACACGGAACCGCGCCGAAGCTGATTCCGAACGGCGGCTTCGATCAGCGGTTCGAGGCTGGCATAGCCGTCCGAAATTCGCAGCGAGACTTTCAAAAACCGGTTGTTGACGGTCCGGATCTCGACGGTCACCCGAACGCCATCCTGATGGAGGCGGGCTTCGCCGTGACCGGTCATGCTTAATAAACAAGCTGTCATATTACCGCAGAATGCCGCACAGGCCAACGATCATCCGCAGCGTTCCGTCCGCCGCGATCCACGCTCCAGAACTACTCCGGCGGTTTCACCGCGTCCGGCTTTTGGGATGTCTCCGGCCGAGCCGTCGACGCCTCGCCCGAAGGCGCGTCGGACGGACCTGAGTTGGCGGCGCCGGCATCCGGAGCAGCGGCGCCTTCGCTCGCCGGCGATGGAGAACTCGGTACAGCCGGCCGGTCGCCGTCCGGAGGAAAGGTCACGGTTCTCGGCGCCCCGCTCCCAGGACGTCCTTTGCCCGAAGCGGCCCACTCGTCTTGCGAACCGAGCATCCAGATGGAAAGCATGCACAGCAAAATCCAAATGCCTGCGGTGACCATGGTCACGCGGGTGAACATGTCGCCGGCCTTGGTCCCGAACGCGCTCTGGCCGCCCATCCCGCCCAAGGCGCCGGTCAATCCGCCGCCGCGGCCCCGCTGAACCAGGACCAGCAGGATCAGAAACAAGGATATGACGAACAGGAGAATTCCGAACAGGTAGTGCAGAAACGTGCCGGCGGCAAATAGTACAAACGTCATGGAACAAATAACTCCCTTGAAATCACTTGGATCGAAACGCTCCTGCTACGGGCGTGCCGCTTCGATAATCGGCACGAAATCACTCACTTTCAACGCTGCGCCGCCGACCAACGCCCCGTCGATGTTCTCCTTGGCCAACAACTCTCTTGCATTGCCAGCCTTGACGCTGCCACCATACTGGAGTCGCAATTGGGCGGCCAGCGCGGCACCGAAACGGGTTTCGAGCGCGTTGCGCAGGTCGGCGTGAACCTCCTCCGCCTGCTCCGGGCTCGCAACGACGCCGGTTCCGATCGCCCAAACCGGTTCGTAGGCGATGACCAAGCCCGCAGCCTGTTCCGTCTTCAAGCCGGCCAGCGAGCCATAAACCTGTTCCCGGACGATGTGAAACGTCTTGCCGGCCTCGCGCTCTTCGAGCGTTTCTCCGACGCAGACGATCGGAATCAGACCGGCCGCGAACGCAACGTGGACTTTACGGCATACATCCTCGTTCGTTTCCCCCAGGATCCGCCGCCGCTCGCTGTGCCCAAGAATGACGTACTTGCAGCCCACATCGGTCAGCATCGCAGCGCTGATTTCGCCTGTAAAAGCGCCGTTCCGCTCATAATACACGTTCTGAGCGCCCAGTCCGACGCAGCTGCCCTTCACAACCTCCGCAACCGAATGCAAATAAACACCGGGCGGACACACGGCAACATCCACCGCATCCACTCCGTCGAGCTGCTTGACCAACTCGCGCG
>Ga0366817_10206_pt1 | contig 13714 bp, 10 predicted proteins | sample TotcelFGM3001N13_FD_207092 | JGI IMG/M metagenome (GOLD analysis project Ga0366817, IMG submission 207092) | Enriched cells from coal bed in the Powder River Basin, Montana, United States - Total cells FGM rep3 HSBNCT.FGM.300.1.N13 ...
CTACGACGTGGATGTTCGGCACGAGGCCATTTGCCAAATGTTTTACCCGTTTCGGATTCGCGCCGCAGTTTCCGCGTGTCTGGTCTAGATTTGTCTGTCAAGATTTTGGCGGAGCAGGATCGTAGTCACGTTGAACCGCGGGCCGATGGTTGCATCATCGCCGATTGCATCCGTCCATTTGACATTGCAGCCGGTAGCAAGTCCCCACGTGCCGCTCACTCTTACCATCCCCTGGCACGGCACCCGATGATCCCCAGGAAACCTTGCACCACCTCCGGAGTTCGGAACATATCGTTGGCGAACTGCCTGCGCGCCTTCGCTTGGCTGACGTTCGCGGCGTTCTCTTGCCTGTGGATTGCGTCGATCGTATTCGGCACATTTCGTTCGGGGCGAGTGTTCGACTTTGCCCAGGAGTGGACGTCGGTCCGTAATTACCTGGCCGGTCTGCCGGTGTACCTCGATTTCGGCGAATCTGTCGAAATGCACATCGGTGGGTCCGCGAATCCCGCCTTTTCCTACAACGCCCATCCGCCCGCGGCGATCCTATTGGCGTTGCCCTTCGGAATGCTCGACTATCCGCACGCCTATTTGGCTTGGAACATTGCATCGCTGATCTGTCTTGGCCTCAGTCTTTGGCTGATATTTCGCGTTCGCCGCGAGGCGTCACTGGGAATGGATTCCCTGGGCCTGCTGGCATTGGTGTTACTTGGGAACTCGCTGGCGCACCAACTGGTTCAAGGACAGTTGAATCTCGTCATTCTGTTGCTGATCACCGGAGCCTGGATGGCGGATCGAAAACACGCGCCAGCGACGAGCGGCGTATTGATCGGCATGGCAGCCGCGTTCAAACTCTTTCCGGCGTTCCTGATCTTGTACCATTTGGCCCAGCGGAAGTGGCGGGCGGTGTGGAGTGCCGCGCTGACTTTCTTGGCCGTCAACGGCGTGGCATGGTTCTTGTTTTCAGGCCAAGCATACTTCGATTACTTCCTGAGAGCTGCCCCCTCTGTAGCCAAGTTCCGGGACGCCCGGCCCAACGCTTCGCTGCTAGGTTTCTGGAGCAAGCTGTTCGACGGCGGTTTCGGCGAGGTGCTCCCGTTGTGGCATTGCCCGCCGTTGGCCAAGAGCCTTGCGATCATTTCTTGTCTCGCCCTGGCCGCCGCGACGTTTTGGCTGATCGCTCGAATCGCGCGGCGCTCCGCCGGACCGGACCGGTGTGATACGGATCAGGATTTGTCCTTCGCCCTGTGCAGTGCCGGCATGTTGCTGGCCTCGCCCATCACTTGGGATCATTATTTCCTGCTGCTGGTTCCGGGCTTGTGGTTCGCGTGGCAAGCGTATCGAGGGCGAAGAGGAGCCAAGACTTTGGTTGCCGTCTTCGCCGTGTTGCTGGTGTGGATGAATCCATATTCCCTCTGGGACATGTTGGTTTTGGAGCAAGACGGCTCGAACGGCCAAGTACAACCGATAGGCCCGGTCGGCGTCTTGACGCTGATTTCGTTCCAGTTCTATGCCTTGCTGGGGTTCTATCTGATGGTTTTCGTGGAACTACGGCGGCAGGTGATCGCAGCCAATCCGGGTGCCCCGCGGCGCAAACCCTAGATTCTTTTTGCGGCAAATCCACGCCTGCGGGACGACTCGAAGAGAAGCGGGTGCCGACAATGCCTAGCGAAGTTGAACCTCCAACCGGAGGCGGGCCGTGCTCGTGCTAGTCACGAAGGACGAATACGAACAACGAAATATCTTATCACTTTTCCAGCACTGAATCTTTTAGCGAGCCGATCGTCGAATTCGCCGTGGCGGGTTGGCTGCCTTCGACTGGGCGCATAAGATCCCACCATAGAAAATTGATGACCAGCAAATCGGTTAGTCGTCGTCGGGGCTCCGCATAAGGCTCCAGAGGCAGCTTGATTTTCATGAAGGTTGGCAGGGGCGTGCTTGCGTCGGCGCGTGCCAATGCGATGAGCTGTTCGTTGATTGTCCAATACGTATGGCGGCGTAATCCCTCAACTCCGTCGGCACCCAATTCATCGAGCGTGGACTCTACGCGAAACGGCGTGAACCATTCAAGGCTATTGACGACGAACTGGCACTTGGCAGACCACGCCATGACCGGGATCATGGCGACCACAAAGACAGGACGGAGCCATTTCATCCCTGCAGGGGCCTCAAAGCACAGCAGCACAGGCAGTGAGGCAACCGGCAAGGCGAACAAGAGATAACGCGGCCCGTACGACCAGTCGCCACGCCAGTAGCTAAAGCAAGAAATTGTCAGTGTGAAAACCAACAGGATCAGGCCGCCGACCGCCGCCTCCCACGGATACCGGCGTAAAAAGAGCGGAAACAGCAGAATAGCGAAAATGGCGGGCGGGAAATGTAGGAATACACTTTTCCGCGGATCAAAAGAAAACCCGTACAGCGCCTCGCGAACATCCAGCGAAAAGTGCTCGCTCATCGGCTCCCATTGGCCATATCCCGTCTCCAGGACACTGCCAAACCGCTGCCAGTTCGTCCACAGCAAAAAGCTGACGGCAAGGCTCAGAGGGATGACGGCCAGAGACAAGAATGAAATGCCGCGGTCCTGGGATATCAACTCCGGCAGCCATGCGTGCCGCTTGGCAGCCGCGCGGCGCGGCCGGGCGAGGGCCAAGGCCACGAGCACGATCGGCACGAGGAGCACGTACAGCGTTTTGCACAGGAACAGGAATGACGTGAACAGAACGACCATCAGAACATGCGGCCAGACCCACTTGTCGGACAGGCGATGCGGGCTCATTCGATGCACGCGCACGAGATGATAGAACATGGCGGTGAAGAATAGGACCTGGAATACTTCAAGGGTGTGTGCTCGTAAGTAGTTCCAAAGAAACGTCGTAAAAAAGGCTGTCAGGACAAACAGCATGGACGTGATCGGGCGAGGTCCGAAAAGCAGCGTCAGACGAAAGAGGTATGCAGCCAGGAGGACTGCCATTCCGGTGTGATACAACCCCAACACCAAGCATCGCAGCCGATACTGTCTCGGATCAAGCTCTTCGTACACAGGCAACTGACCCGAAATCCATTTCTCCAAGGCGAGAGGAGGAACGTAGAGGAAGATGTTCGCGATGCCGTACTTCGTGGTCCACTGCTGCGTGCGCGGGTGTTCGAAGAAGTACTGCCCGCGGGAACCGGAGTTCGCAGCGTATGAGGCCAGAACCGCCGTAGACCTCGTATTTAGCCAAGCAATGCTGGTCGCCCGGACAGAAACCGCGTCGCCCACATAAATGAAACCAGGCATCGTCACCATCAATACGCCCAAAACTACCAACAAGAGCACGGCTTCCATCCGTCTGGCGTCGCGATGCAGAACACAAGTATCGTCTCTTACTTCAGAACCAGACGGCGCGATCGGCACCGGCGAGGACAGATCCGCGTTTTTTCCAAGGGATCGCTCGACGTCACATGTGAAGCCATCTCGACGCACCGCTTCGAGCTGCGGGTCGTTTGATTCGTGCTTAATGATGGACATGACTGGCTGAGCCTTTAGATTACACCAGGAGAGACAAAAGTAGCGCCGTAAATGCTTGGAAAGGAACTCGCTTGTCGGTGCCACACATCTCAGCCATGTTGGCAAGCTCATGCACGCCGCATGCCCGAAAAATCGCGGATGTATCGATGATTAAGCATTGGTGAATCCCAACGCTTCGATCGTCTGCTCGGCGCGCTCAATGTTCCTAATGCAGGATCCATCGAACGTGTCAATTCTCGGCAACATCGGTTGACAAATGGTAAACACGCGGCAGGACAGGCCGTTACCAAGAGACCAGTCTTGCATTTGTCGAGACGCTCAATAGATCTCGTATCACGAACCACCTGTGGCAACGATAGAAGTCGCGTCATCCTCGGGCGCGTTCTGCACCGATGGCCGTTGGCTCGGTACGGTTGCTTTACGAAGTATATTTTCATAGCTCCGGCCGATGTGTTTGCCAGGCACCCTGAGAAAACCAGTTGATGTCCACAAAGAAACGCACCTGAACGACGGAAACGCTCGTGAGTCCGAATCGTGGTAACCTTCGACAGGCTACTCACCTGTTTTGCGATGGTTACCTTGCGGCCGAGCGTCGCGAGCGTCGTTCTCCCGGTTCTGAACGATATGGATATACTGCGTGTCCGCGCGCAAGTGCGTCTGATATCCAAAGCGAGCCGCCACGTGATCCTGCGGCTGAACAGTGAATCGCAAAGTGTAGGTTTCCCGCGCCCGGCTCGCGTCGAGAATCGCCGCGTGCTGCTGCCAGTCTTTCTTGGTCATGATCTCGGGCGGGAGCGCGAGCGTGTTGTGAATCGCATTGAACTCATATCCCCCGTCGATCCGTTCGGGTCCCACGCCCTGCGAGTCGAGCCACGACAGAGCCTGCCACCGAGCATGGTTCCAATGCCAATAATCAACGACGCCGACATAACTCACGACGGCCAGCAGCACAGTAACGGGAACGACGATGGCCAGCAGACGTCGTAGCGGCACATCCGCCCGTATACAAAGCGGCATGGCGAGCGGGCACAATAACAAGACGTATCGGTCGAACGGGGTCCGTCCGATCAGCACCGAAGCGGCCAGGGTGCCTGCCAGCGACGCCCAGAACGCGACGTCCGCCAGAAATCGCGGGCCGCAGGAGCAGAACCGAATCGCTCGTGCGAATCGCTTCGTCGCGTCGCCCAGCACGACAAGCATAAGCGTCCCCCCGATCAGTCCTGCCACGCTGATTAGCGAGATCAGTATTGGATGCTGGCCGCCGCGCGCCACGCCTGCCGGGTTGGCGTTTGAAATCTCCAGTGTGGCCGGGCCGACTCCGCACCGCTCACCGACGTAGATGTAGTTGCCAAGAAGGACCGGCCGCTGGGATGGAATATCGATCAGGAGAACGCCGGTCACAAGAGCCAATGCCGCCAAGAGCCACATGCAACGACCGACCGAAACGCGAGCCGACAGACAGGACATACCCGTTCCCTGTCGCTCGGTCTCTCCGAAACCGAGTTCCGCGTCTCGGAGAGGCGCGGCCACGTGCTTCGTTCGCATCAACTCCGGAGCGGCGGCCACCAGCATAGGCAGGAGCAGTAGTCCCAGAAACATCACTAAGTGCAGCGTCTCGTAGGTGCAAAACACGATGCGGCCCACGGGCCAATTGCCGAGGGAACGAATCAACTGGCCCTTGACCCAGGGCAGATACGTCAGCTCGCTTTGGCCGGTCAGCCACTTCTCTGCAAACATCATCAGCGGTATAAGTGCCAGCGTGCAAGTGAGCCACAGCCAGTGACGACGAAGTCCCCAATAGGCGGCAACGCCCGCGGTTACGAAAATCGCGTTTTGCCGAGTCAGAAATGCCAGCCACAGCAGCCCCGCCGCGACCAGCACAAAGCGAGCTTCAAAGCTGGATACGATCTTCTTGGCACGGACGAAACAAGGATCGATCACGGAGGCGGAAGCGAGTTGGACATCCTTTGGGCAACGGCCCGCTCGATGCTCGTGCGCCTCCTGTGTTTCATCGCTGGCCGCCCGCTCGCCGTGCGGGAATGCATCCGCGCCGCATGCACGCAGTGCCGCGCCTCGATTGGTACGTAGCGTCGCCAGCATCGCCCCCAGAATGAACGATAGGTACACCATGTCCGTCTGAAAGCTCCAGGTCAGGGAAACCGTGATCGGATTGACGCAGAACAGCAAGGTGCTCAGCATGGCCGCAGCACGGCCTGCGTTCAAGCGGCGAAGGAACCACCACAACAGCCAGACAGGCAGCAGCCCGTGCAGCACCATCAGCGTCCGCAACGCCGTGAAACTGAATCCGCCGACGGCCTGGCACCATGCCCAGCCCGCAATAATCTGCGGCAGCGCTAACGCTCCGGTCAACCGATGTAGCTGGAATCGTTCCTCTTCACACAACTGCTTCACGACCAGCGCATTCACCCAATCATCGTTATGCACGGCTGGTTCAAAGGCCGGAATACCCATCGCGATGGCGCCGTGCAAGATAACGTAAACCGCAACTAAGCTGCCCAGTGCCCAACCGTCGGCGCGGGAGAATTCGGACGGCTGCGGGCTGGGAACATGATTCAACACGAGAATCTCACTTCGGCGACAGAACAACAACGGATGATCGTTCCGGGAAATCCCGAGGCAACGTAATGGGCGGCAAAGGAACGGAAACGCTTGATGATTCGTTTGCCCAGCATTCCCTTGCCCGACGAAAACGATGGCTGGTGTGTGGATCTCCTCCGAAACGTTCTGTCAAAGCCCGCACAGCGAATTACCGTCGTGGAGCTTGGCTATCTTATTCTCTGGACCGAACTCGAGGACACACCGCGTGTTGCGTTTCGGTAACATGCGTTGACGTCCGGAAGCATTTTGGATTCGATGATTCGTCTGTCAGCGTCCTTGCCAGTGGACCAAAACTAATACGCGGTCAAATGAAACTCAAAACTGGTCGGACGGATCAGCGCCGCTCGAGCCCGCCACCACCGGTCACGGCGATACAGGTCGCGCTCTCTTCCAGCGTATTCTGCATCCACGGCCGTCGGCTCCGTATGGTTTCTTTGACAATATACACGGGGCGGGCTTTCACTTCTTCATAAATCCGGCCGATGTATTCGCCGATTACGCCTAAGAAAACCAGTTGAGTTCCTGCAAAAAACGCCATCGAAACGATCAATGCGGTGAACCCCTGTGGCGAACGGTCGAAGAGCAGCTTCGCGGCGACCGAATAAGCGGCAACTGCGATCGAAACGAGGATCGTTATTCCCCCTAGCATCGTCGCCGCGCGGATTGGGACAATCGAAAACGCAAAGATGCCGTCAAAGGCCAATTTGAGCAAGCGGCGGGGCGAGTATTTCGACTTGCCCGAGTACCGCTGGGCCCGCTCAATAGGAACCCCGATTTGCCGAAACCCGACCCACGTGCGCAATCCTCGCAAATATCGTAGCCGCTCCTGAGTCCGCGTGAGTTCGTCGACGACGCGGCGTGACATCAGGCAGAAATCACCGGCTCCGCGCGGCAAGCGGACATTGGCCAGAAGCGAAATCAAGGCATAGAACAGGTAGTAACAGGAGCGCAGCAGAAGCCCTTCCTTGCGTTTCACTCGAACCGCGTACACGACGTCATAGCCTTCGCGGAACGTCTCCAGCAGTTGCGGAATCGCCTCGGGCGGATCCTGCAAATCCCCATCCATGAGAACGACGACGCCGCCGGAAACGTAGTCCAAGGCAGCAGAAAAGGCGGCTTGATGACCGAAGTTACGAGACAGGCTCACCGCCACCACACGAGGATCTCGTCTGGCGGCCTCGCTTAACAACTCCCACGTACCGTCCACACTGCCGTCATCAATGCATACGATCTCGTGAGGACCGCCGGGGATCGAATCCAAAACCCGGCCTGTCCGAGCCAGCAACTCCGGCAAGACGCCATGCTCGTTGTACAGGGGAATGGCAACCGAGATGCGCATGTTCGTGTTGGCTCCAATAGTTGTTCCAGGGCTGACGGTCCGTTAGCCGGGATGCAACTTGCACATTGCGCGCCAAAGTCGAGAGCTCCAATTTCATCCACGCGTCTTGCGTCGCCAAGTCGCCGCGATGCACAAGGCAAACATCGTGACAATCGTCATAAATCCGCCGGTCTTCATCCCCGGCGGCATGTACCGAAACTCGACGGCGTGGCGCCCCGGTTCCAGCGCCACGGCCCGAAAAGCCATGTTGGCCGAGACCAGCGGCGCGGGGCGTCCGTCGACGATCGCATCCCAGCCTGGGTAGAACACGTCGGTCAGCACCAGGTATCCGGGTGCATCCAATTCGGCTTCGATCGTTACACGGCTGGCCGTATACTCGACGATCCGTGCGGGGCGGAACGCTTGGCGCGGACCGGGCGGCAACAGGTCGCGTTCCACCAGCAGCGACTGCCGCGGGTCGAGACGCGCCAGTTGCTCGAGTTCGTCCTGAGGCGGCCCGAGTGGGATCGCCGAACCGAGCACAAACGCTCGCGGCAACACCGACGTGTTTTCGTAAATCGTGTACGTCAGATCGCTTGGCTGTTGTCCCCGCAGGACGAACTCTTCCGGCAAACGCCCGCTCTGCCATCGTCGCCACCCGGGCGGTTCCCGCCCCGCAGTCCCGGCAACGCCGGCGTAGCGAACGCCCAACGCATCCAGCAACGGCTTGTTCACCGCAGCCAGATCAAGCTCGTGGAATCCGGCAAAACACATGGCGGCATCCTGCCGGGGCGCCGTGGCGGCGAAGTACAACGCGATGCGTCCCAAAGGGACCGGGTCGTAACCTTGGACCTTTTGCAATCCCGCGCGCCGGGCCTCCCGATCGCTGACCAGAGCCTGGCTCGCCAAGATGCGATCCCACCCCAAACGCGGCTGAATTGCCGCCACGATCGGGTTTTCGCGCCGGATCGACGCCTGGGGAATCGTCCGCAGCACCTCGCCGGAATGCCAGGTGAGTTCCCCGATGCCGAGCACAACCGCCAGCGCGGCCCCGTAACACAGCACCCGTCCGCTGAGGGTGAGCAGGACCATGACGCCCAGGCCCGCCAGCGTCCAAGCTAGGACGCGAAGGACTGCCAGCATGCCAAGAGCCTCCGGCCAAGACGGGATTCCGGCGGGCGTCAGGGCCGCTTGCTGAGCGCCGCCGGACGATTGCCACAGCCATACTGCACCGCCCAAGCATAACGCTACGACGGCCGAAGCAAGTAGGCCTCGGCGCCAGCGGATTTTCGCCCGGGCGGATAATGCCAGCAACCAATCGAGTCCCACGCCCGCCAGGACCGCGGTGAAGAAAGAACAAAAGAACAACGCTCGCGACGGAGCGCGGAACAAGGACACACCGGGCACGCAATGATACAGCAGCGGAAACCAAGGGGTCCGATCGCCAAAGGCAAACAGAAACGCCGCCAGCCACAAGATGACGAACCGGCCGGCCGGATAGCGTCGCCGACAAGCCGCCGCGCCGACCAGGGCAAACAGCGACGTGATAATTCCGAAATGACAAACCGCTTCCCAATAGAACATTCCCGGTCCGCGGTAATCCACCGGTCCCCCCAACGCCAGAGGATCGAACAGTTGAACCAAGCTGATCGGCTGCAGGCATGCCGGACGAAGTTCGTTCAAGGCAATGCCGCCGACGCGGACCGAGTTGCGGCTGTAGACGTACATTGGCACCAGTTCGACGGCGACCAGGCCGACCAGCAGCGCTCCCACGGCGCCCCAACGCAACACGATCCGGGCAGCCGATTGCATACGCGACGCGGGGGCAGGGGACGCGTCTGCCGTAGTTTTGCGCCACAGGCAAGCAACCACATCGAATGACAGAAACGCGGTCAGCAGCAGGACGAGATAGAAACACTCTTGGATGTGGCCGCAGAAAAACGCGAGTGCCAGTACGATGGTCGTCCCAATCACGCCGCCGCGTTGCCCGGCGCGCAGCCGCTCGACCAGCAGGAATGCCCAAGGAATCCATGCCACGAGGCATCCCTGGTTGTAGTGCCCTTCGCCCGTGCCTGCCACGTAGTAGGGGGCGGCCAGATAAGCGATGCCCGCCAGCAGCGCAGCCGGCCAGTGAAAGCCGTAGCGCCGGCACAACAAGAACGTTCCCAAGCCTGCCAGCCAGTGATGGGCCACCATCAGCCAGCTGACCATTCGCTCGCTGTCCGCCACCGCGTAGAGCCAATTAGGCGGATAGAACATCGCGGTCTGCGGATTGCCCAGCCAGGGCGTTCCGCCCAGGGAGAACTCGTTCCACAACAATGCGGAACCACCATCCGTCAGGCCACGGCTCAAGAATCCACGGAACGCTACGTATTGAATGGAAATATCATTCTTCCCAGCGTCCTGTGGACCCACGAGCAAATCGGCCGGATGTAGACTCAACCGCCAAAAACAAACGTACACAACGACGGCCAAGACTAACGCACCAACAAGACGAAAGTCGTTCTTAATCATTACTTCGCCTTTTTGTCAGTTGTCAGTGATCCAGGCAGCCGGTATCGTCATTCGGCAGCAGACGTCTTCAGGTTAGTGTTTCGTGTGCGTACACTCCGTTTGTCTCGTTGCGATCCTCGCCGCTTGCCGGCGAGAGTTTCAGGCTGGTGTCCCACTCGCCCACCATGTCCGCTCCTGTTTGCCTCAGATCCTCGCCGCTTGTCGGCGAGAGGTTCGGGCTGGTGTCCTTCTCACCGGATAACGACGTGCCGATTAAGGCAGGGCTTGCCCGCAAACGCTGTGCCGGCCCTCGGATGTCTCGCCTTTGGTCGCTCTTGCTGCCCCCCGCGTGGATTCTGAGGTACAAGTTTTCACGAGCGATGTTGCATTCCGGGAACAAGGGTGCGAGATTTCGTTTCAGGTCTGGCCGAAGGCCCCAGCATGCCGTGGGTGCAAAACCGGCTGTGAACGTGCTACGACTTTGGATGACGTCGACCCCGAGGGACACGACGTACGGATCCTCGATGACTTGCTGCGAGGCCAGGATTGGTCGGAATGGGAGGCAGAATACTGCTTGGTTCCAGGCCAACTGCCCATTCCTCCGCGAGTTGTGGCCAGCGTGATCTTGTACGCCTTGATGCGGCGAATCCGCTCCAGCCGCGTTCTGGAGTATAATGACCGGGCACAATGGATTTCATGTGGCTGACCGAGGGACGCCAGAAGCAATGCCCACAAAGGGCACAAAAAGCGCAAACATGACGCGGCTGTTCTTTTGTGCCCTCTGTGCCTTTTGTGGCCCTCTTCCAGTGGTCTGTGAGGATGGCGAAGCTCTCCTGGGATAACCCCAAGGGCCTCGAAGCGAACCGGAATGGAACAGAATCATGTCTTGTGCCGGGTTCCGATCGCTCAGGCTACGGACTGGGAGCGGCAGCGGGAGCGGCCGGAGGCGGTCCGAGTCGCGGTGCCATGACTCCCTGCTCCAGGGCCTCGAGATTCGGCGACAGCACGCCGCCCGAGCGGTTCTCGCGGAGGGCAAAGTCCCGCAGTTCCAGCACCGCGGGTCCCAACAGCAGGATGTACACCGGCGGAGCCAGGCACAAGGCGATGGGGAACAGCATCGCTACCGAACGCCGATTGCCTCGCTCCTCGGCAAGCTGCCGCTGGTTGATCCGCATGCTGTCGGCATAGTCCTGCAGCGCACTGCCGACGTTGCTGCCCAGATGCACGGACTGTGACGTGAGGGCGGCCAAGGCTCGGATCTGGGGCGTGTCGATCCGCTCGGCAAACAAGTCCAACGCCCGCTCCATCGTGTGCGTTTCGGAGTGCCGCCGGATGATGTCGAATTCCGTGGCCAAATCGCCGTGCGAGGAACGGATCTCGTTGCCCACCCGTTCAAAGGCCATTTGCAGCGACAAGCCGCCCGTCATGCACATGTTCAGCATGTCCAGGCCGTCCGGCAGGGCCGCTTGGATGTTCGTTACGCGGCTGCGAGCCTGGGATTGCAGCACCAGACGCGGCGCGGCGAAGATCAAGATGCCGAATACGATGCCGACGATCAGAATCATCACCGTCAGGTCTTGCTGTGGATCGTAGACGGCAAAGGCGGCGAAGGCGACCAGCAAGGCCCAGGCGAACAGCGCCACGTTGCGGGTGGCGAAGTAGTCGGCCTGGGCGTGCGGAGCATAGAATCCGGCTTGCCGCAGTTCGCGGGCGATGATCCGCTTGGCCGCATCGGACGTCGGCAACAGCGCCGCCAACACGTTCGTCAAGATCCCGAACGCCGGACGGCTGCGCCCAGGCTCCACCTCGCCGCTCTCGGCGCGCACCACGACCATCCGCCCCAACAGCCACACGAGGGCCCCCAGGACCATGAATACGGACAGGGGTAGAGCGATGTCTTGCTGCATTAGGTTCGTTGCCGTCAATACTCTGCGCGAATCAAACGCGAAATCCAAACCAGTCCGACAATCTCCAGGATCACTGCAAAGGCCAGCATCAGGTTGCCCAACGGCAGATCCAACAACTTGCCGACATAGTCCCGCTCGAACGTGAACAAGTACAGAAACAGCAGGGGGCCGACCGTGGCGATCAACATGGCCGAAAATCGCCCGGCGGCCGTCACCGACCGCATCTGCTGGCGATAGATCATGCGGTCGCGAACCACCCGCGCCATCCGCTCCAGCGTCAACGCCAAATTTCCGCCCGCCTGCCGATGGACGGACAATGTCGTGGCTAGGATGCGAACGTCCATGATCGGCAAGCGATGGACCAAAGCTCGCATCGCGGCACTGACGGACAGGCCCATCTGCAAGTGCCGAGCACAACGGCGAAACTCCAGGCCTAAGGGCTCGGGGGCCCGTTGCCCGACCAGCGTGATCGCTTGGTCCAGGCTCTCGCCGGCCCGCGTCGCGCGGGACATCAGATCCATCGCGTCCGCCAACTGGGCCTGGACGCTGCGAATCCGGCCGGCTCGCCGCAAGGACAAATACGGCAACGGAGCGACCATGCCCACCACGAAGCCGATGGCACCCGAGACCAAGTCGTCGGTCCACAGCCAGACGCCGCCGCCGAATACCAGGCCGCTCAATACCAAAAACAACGTCACCGTCAACGTGCTGGCCGGGATGCCGCTTTCCAGCACCAAGCGTTCGAGCGACTGGTCAATGCGGCCTGTCAGCCCCGTGGCCGGAACCGCGTCGCGAGCCAACGACAACCGGCCCAGCGTCGGGGGAGCCTCGTCGATCGCGACGCCCACCGCCGCGGTGCGGCGGACAAACAGGTCGCGCAGCGCCAAGCCGACCACGGCGACTACCGAGGCCAGGCCGGCAAAGCTCACAAGGGTAAGGACAGCTAAGTTCACGTTTTGAATCTCGACTAGTTCCCGATTTCTTGTCTTCTTGCGAGCATCTTGTTCATCAGCGTTAATTAGCGGTTCTCACCGACCGCGGCCGGAGTCGGAGGAGGCCGGAAGTGCAGCAAAACCGCTAATCGACGCTGATGAACGCTAATCTGTCTTGGTTGCGGTGGAAAGCCGCGCACCGTGCGCGCATTTTACCGCCGAACATTCTATTCATCTGCCGCTTGGGCGGCGTGGGAAACACAGAACTTCTTCGCTTCGAACAGATCATCGGGCAGCTCGACACCGCTGGCCATCAGCCGCTCCAAGCATTTCGGCCGATAGCCGGTGGCGTAGAATTGTCCGAACGCCAGCCCGTCCTCGTCGACGCCCTGCTGCTCGAATCCGAACACTTCCTCCAACTGGTAATCGCCGTCTCGTATGCCGACGATCTCCGAGACCCGCATCACGCGCCGCAAGCCGCCTTTCAAACGCGACAAATGAACGACCAGCTTGATGCCCGCAGCAATGTACTCGCGGACCACGTGGACCGGCATCTCCAGGCCCGTCATGGCGACCATCATCTCCAGTCGCGACAAGGCGTCCCGCGTATCGTTGGCGTGAATGGTGGTCAGCGAGCCTTCATGCCCCGTATTCATCGCCTGCAGCATATCCAGCGCTTCCGCACCGCGCACTTCGCCGACTAGGATCCGGTCCGGCCGCATCCGCAACGCGTTGCGGACCAGATCCCGCTGGGTGATCTCGCCGGCGCCTTCGGTATTGGCCATCCGCGTTTCGAGCGAGACCACGTGCATGTGCTGGAGAATCAACTCCGCCGAGTCTTCGATCGTGATGATCCGCTCGCCGGGCGGCACGCACACCGACAGGGCGTTTAACAGGGTCGTTTTGCCGGAGCCGGTGCCGCCGGCAATCAGAAAGCTGA
>Ga0366817_10334_pt1 | contig 13588 bp, 4 predicted proteins | sample TotcelFGM3001N13_FD_207092 | JGI IMG/M metagenome (GOLD analysis project Ga0366817, IMG submission 207092) | Enriched cells from coal bed in the Powder River Basin, Montana, United States - Total cells FGM rep3 HSBNCT.FGM.300.1.N13 ...
CGCAAGGCCGGGAGCCGACCCGCGCCAACATCCTTGCATGGCTTGGCGGAAGACCGCGAAGGAATCCATTATCTGCCCAGATAACCTTGGCCAACAATCCTTGTCAACGTGGTCCATAACTTAACCCAACGGAGCACGGATTCAAAGATCGCTCGGCGGAAATTCCCCGTCATTTGCCGAATTTTGGGGGAACAGCAGGTGAGGGAGGGGACGCAAAGGGAACACGGCGGCCTGTGCTAGCAGCCGCCGGGCATGGGGAGAACCAGCGTTCCGTTTGGCCGTGATCGTTTTTCACAGCGGTCGATCTCAAGAGTCAGGCGATGCGGCATATCAGCCACGCGTGTGACAAACGTCAGAGCAGGGCTCCTCGGATTCGTTGGACCGTTCGTGATAACCCGCCTACGTTTTGCTCACATCTTTGGCAGGCCGACGTCACCCGGCCCAGCGGGTATGCGGTCCACCCGAAACGATTTGCCGATGCGATCGGGCCGTTCTGACCATCTGCGCGCGTTGTGCCCGCCGGTCGTATCGTAACAACCAAAAGGAGTGTGCTTGCTACACCTTGGTTCAAGCCGCGAAAACCACGTGTCGCTTTCGGCGCAGGTCGATTATTTGATTCGTCGCGTGCGCCGCACGCACTGCCTGTGACGGCTGTTTCCCCTGTGCATGAAATGGCAAACGCAAGCTTCACTCCAGTCGTGTCGAGGCGACTCGAATCCGTACATCCTTGGCGGCGGCGCGGCCGATGTGTAGCACGAGTCAATTGAATCTCGGCGGCCGCCATGCTGGAAAGACCCGTCCTGCGAGCGTACCCGGCCGATCGCGTTCGGTCTCACGATGGAGTCGATCAAAGATGAAAGCCGTAAGAATGATTTCGTGCGGATGCCTGTCGTTAGCCCTGGCCGTCGTGACCAGCACGTTGGTCAGCGGCCAAAATCTGCTGCCGCCTGCGGAGGCGAGTCCCGTGCCAGGCGAGTCGCTGTGGTACGGCCAATTCCCGACCGATGACGTCGGAAAGAAGACCGAGTGCGTCGATTATTGTTCTCCGTGCCCCCGGGCCTATGGCTATGTGGAAGCGTTGTTCCTGCAACGCAGCAATTGCAGCTTCGATCAACCGATCTTGGTCCAATCGGTCGCAGGGATTCCGGTGGCCACCTTCCTCTCCACGTCGGATCTGGACTTCGATTATGAACCCGCCGTGCGGGCCTTGTTCGGAATTCGCCTGCACGGGGGCTGGGCGCTCGAAGGTTCTTACCTCGGACTATGCGATGCCGATACTTCGGTGTTCATCGCGCCCCCGGATGCAAGCACGAATCTGACCTTTCCCGGCGGGCTGGGAGGAACCAATGTGTTCAGCGACGTCGACAGAATCTGGACGGACTATTCCTCCTCGATGCATACCGGCGAATTGAATCTTGTTTGCTGCTCGGGGTGCTGCGACACGTTCGGAGACGGCAAGGGCAAGGGGGACCCGAAGGGCGAGTGCGGCGGCGATAACACCCGCTGCCAGACGTTCGAGTGGTTTGTGGGGTTCCGCTACCTCAACTTGCGCGAGCAGCTTCACATGTACGGCGAGCGGGACCAGATCGGACAAGACGGAATCTTCCGAGAAGAGAGCGGCGTTTATAACATTCGCACCAACAACAACCTGTACGGGGCACAGCTTGGCGCGCGGACGCGACACTGGGGAAGAAAGTGGGGTTGGGAAGCGACCGGCAAGGCCGGTATCTTCGGCAACGACGCGCAACAGGAACAGTATGTCATCGACTACGAGCAATTTCCCATTCGCCCGGTTACCAGCGCCTCGACGGATCGTGTGGCCTTTGTCGGCGAACTGAACCTGACGGGGATCTACCGCCTGAACGAGATCTGGAATCTGCGGGCCGGTTACAACGCGATGTGGATCAGCGGCGTCGCCTTGGCCCCGAACCAACTTGATTTCAGCGGCGAGCTTCCGGCAGGCAACCAGTTGAGCAGCAACGGGGGCGTGTTCCTGCACGGTGTCAGCTGTGGCATCGAGGCTCGGTGGTAAGCGGTAGAGGCGTTGACGTTCATGTCGCGGTGTCTCTTCGAGAGGCAGAATCCGTCTCGGAGAGATCGAGCTTCATGGACTCGACAGGATTTCGTCCAAGATGGATTCCAGTTCGAGCAGGAGGTGCTCTGCCAGCGGCGGCGGGGTGACGCACGGAATCTGCGGCGCATCCCGTTTGGGATCGGACTGCGCCCCGTCCGTGGCGGAAACGCGGGCCGCGTCGAGCGCGCTCGGCGCGAAATCGGGCTGGCGAATCGACACCGGCGTCGTGCGACAAGGCCCTGCCAAGCCAACGTCCGAGGGGAAGATGTCTATCATCCCCGCGATCGCTGCCACCGGTTCGCTCGTCTCGCCTTCGCCTGAAGTCGCCGAGGAACGATTCAGGCTGTTGAGGACAACCAGCACATCGCCCGGCGTAATCGCTCCGTCGGCATTGATGTCGAAGAAACGCGGGGGAGAGAACTGCTCGGCCGGCGGCGCGGTCTGTCCTGGATTCGCGTTGATGTAATTGATCGTCTCCAGCACGTCTAACGGGCTGACCAGGCCGTCGTTGTTCACGTCACGGGGGTTGACGAGATTCGTCCAAGCGGCGGCGGGAGACGGGGCGCCGTCGACGGGCGGTTCCGAAACGAGCGCCGCAGCCTTGCTGGTCGCAATGAACCAGGGGCCGTGAAAACCGGTCAGTGGCGGAGCTTGTTGATACTGGAACGGCGCGGTGCTGATCAGGTCGAAGCGGTGGATCGCTCCTGTTGTGCCGATGGGTCCTTGCACCGCAAAGATTGCGTCCGCGACCCCGTCGCCGCTGCTGCTGATCCGGGCTGCCACCTGAACCGGCGCATTGTTGCTCGACCCCGTAAACGCATCGGGAATCGCCCCCAATAGGGACAGGGTCACACGGGGAGTATCCCAGGCCCAGACCTCAATGCGGGACGTTCCATTGACTCCCATGCCCACGATCACATCCGGAATCGCGTCCGCATCGATCCGTGCGACGTCCAGCGAAACCCCGCCGAGAAAATCTGAGTTCAACGCGGTGAACGGAAAAAAAGTCTGCACGGGCGTGGGCACCGCTCCCGAGACGTCAAACACCGTTACAGTCGCCTTGCTGCCCGCCCCGGTCCCGACCACGATCTCCGCTTCGCCGTCGGGATCGTTGATAAACGAACCGTTGACCATCCTGCCCATGTCGGCCGCCACGACAACCGCACCGCCAAGGGACGCCGTGGGGAACGCGCGGAACGTGATGTCGGGAGTCGTCCGAAAAGCAGGGCTCAACGGGGACTGGTTCAAAAAGACGCGCACGTCCGCCGCGCCGTAACTTGGAACCGTGATAATGTCCGGCTTGCCGTCACCGTTGACATCCGCCACCGTCACCTGGACACCGCCCATAAACGCCGGATCATAGGCCAAGAAACCCGGGAATCCCGGAAGCGGGTTGCCATCCAGGGTGAACACACGAACCTCCGGCGCACGATTGCGTCCCGGCGCGGTAATGATTTCGTCGGTGCCGTCGCCGTCGAGGTCCGCAACGGCGACTCGCGTGCCTCCCGCGTACGTGTCTTCATAGGCGACAAACTGCCGCACGCCCGGCGGACTGGTACTGATGTCGACCACCTTGACATACTGCGGCGTCCCAGGATTCTTGTCGGGCCCCAGCACAAGGATCGGCGCCGAAGTGACCCCAAAGTAATGACTGGGATCGCTGGCGCTGACCTGGCCGTTGAATACATCGGTCGCTGTGGCCGTGCCGAGGTTGGCGTACTGTCCGGCCGCCGCCGTGCCGACCGCAGTGTACGTCCACGTCTCACCCGAATCGAGCCGGTCGTCGCCGTTGGTATCGCCCACGGGCCCGGTGAGTGTCACGTCTTGGCTGTCGCTGACCGCGACGTTCGTCAGCGGCGTGTTGCCTGTGTTGGTCACGACATAGGTCCAGGTGACGGTACTGCCCGCGGCCACCAGCGGGCCCGTCGGCGTGTCCGCGTCCTGGCCGTTGGTCGCCTTCTCGATGTGGATCGCCGGCTGGGCGCCAAAGTAGTGATCCGGATTGGTGTCCGTCAACAGCGTCCCGCTGACGGTTCCGGTTCCGGTTGCCGTGCCCAAGTTCTGGTATTGTCCCGCGACCGCAAGGCCCGTCGCCGTGTAGAGCCACACTTCGCTCGGTTCCAGCAGATTGTTGTTGTTGCTGTCGCCCACGTTGAATCCGCCGCTGAGGATCGGCGCGGGATTGACCCCCGGCTGGTTGTCCACGACCGCCACGCTCGCGATGGATTCATTGCCGAGATTACGGACTTGATAGGTCCAAGTGACCGTGCTGCCCACCGGGACCAGCGGCCCTGTCGGTGTGTCATTGTCCGTGCCGTTGGTCAGTTTGACGAGTTGAATCTCGCTGGTAACGTCGAAAGGAAGATCGGCGCGACGCACCGTCGGGCCGACGGTGGTGATGATTCTCAGCTGATAATCCAAACCGAAACCGGGAAACTGGTCGCTCTTTACGAGCAAGAACTTGATCGCGCCAACGCGTGTGAAGTCGGCAGGGCTCTTGCCATCAACCGCCGTAAAGTCGCTGAACTTCACCCGCTGGAATTCACTTTGAGCCAGGAAGGGGACTGCGATTATGGCCTCGGATGCGTGGTCTTCATCCGTGTAGACGGTCAGGGTCTGAAAGGCGGGAATATCACTGAACGGAATCTCCAGCACGAACGAATCCTGAGCCCCGTTCCCGGTCAGGTCGACGCCATTCAAGCCCGTCGGGTTGATGTCAAGATGATCTCCGGCGGTTCCATCCCAATAGGCGGTGGCGTTTCCGCTGGTGTTCGGGCTCTCCTCATAGTTGAACAGACCGTTGTTGTTTTCATCCACCACGACGGTGACGTTACCGGCACCCAAGAGTGCATTGACGATCAATTGCCGGTGGCCGCCGAGAATCCCCTGCGCCGCCACGGAACCACTGACCGTCGGTGTGCCGCTGGGAGGCAACTGCGCCTGCAAGAACTGCGGCTCTTCAAAATCGTCCACCAAGATACCCGCTGTCCCGGCGGCGTCGCTAGGCGTGATGACGATGGTGACGATCGTGGGCACCGGGGCTGGGTGGATATTCCCGCTGGGCTCCGGCGGTTGAACGACAAAATAGGTACCTGTCGTGAGGTCCTCAAAGCGGTAATACCCGTTCCCATCGGTCAGCCGGGTGTCGCGGAGCGGGTCCGTCCCGTCATCGAAGATGCCGTTTGCGTTCGCATCCTGGTATAAGCTGACCACCTCACCCGGGATCGGCTGATCGACATTCCCGGGCAACTTGTAAAACAGCGTCCCCTCGATGGCCGCCAAGTCCGTCAGCGCCAATAGCCGGCGGTCTTCCAGCGATTCGAGGGTCAAACGCCGGTTCCGTGCGACTCCGGCAGCCTGGCGGGCGGCGGAACGCGTCGAGCGGTTTTTGCGGGAAAACAGGCGTCGCATCATCGGTAAGTTACCTTGTGCAGATGGTCAAAAAACTGAAACTCTCCAGCGCGATCAGGGAAAGCCGCCTTGGACAATACGAAGCGGCGAAGCCAAACCAGACGCCGTCAGGGCCACCAGGTTCTATCCTCTATCCACCCGTGGAGCGTCCTTCGTTTTGTATGGTTACTTTGGGTATCCCAAAGGAAAGTATACGGGATGGTATACGTTCCACATAATGTCTTGCCCCCAGCAAACGCTCAATCCTCGCGACGTCGATCGCTTGTTGCAGGTAATCCCGAACCACCTGAAAAAGTAGAGTAAAAAAGTAGGGTAGCGTGAGCCGACTGCGCAAGCTGTGAGGCTCTCAGGCGACGTGGGGTTGCCCCACCAGGCCGTCGCCGTAGTGCTGAATTCTCCGAAATACTCGAAACGCTTCAAATCCTGGCATGTCACCCCCCCATAGACTCATTTCCGAGTGGGCAGCCCAAGTCGAGATGTGCCGTTGTCATGGGCTGTCTGGGGCAAAGAACCCAACGGGACGGCGAGCGGTTCCGCCAGTACTTCCTCCAGGATGGGCTCCAGACTAAACAGCGTAAACAAGGTTAGGTTGCCCAGCGGCGAGTTCGTGCCATATGGTATCACTGCCTCCTTCAACTCGACCGTCGGCAGTGTCCACTTGGCGTCGGAGAAGTCCGCCATGGCGCGGGCGTCTCGGGCTGGAACCGGCCGGCGATTTGGTTCCCCCGATGCGTTGGGGATTCGCGCCAAGTCGACATTCGAGTCCAGAGAGGGCAAGGCCATCATGGCGCTACGCGCCGACTCGCTTGCTTCTCCCTCCCCCCAACGTTCCAGGGCTTGATTGACGTGATTGAGAACCACCAGCACGTCCGCCGACGTGATCACCCCGTCGATATTGGCATCGAAGAAACGCGGCGGAGACAACTGTTGGGCTGGAAGGGAAGTTTGGCCGAGGTGGGTGTTGATGAAATTGATGGTTTCCAGGATGTCCAAGGGCGTGACTTGGCCATCGTTGTTGATGTCGAGCGGATTGAGGGGATTCGTCCACGCGCTGGCGAAAGAAGGAAGTGTCTCCATGGGGAACTGCGGGGGCGCAGCGGGAGGCGTCGCCTTGCTTGTCGCGATAAACCAAGGGCCGGGGAAACCGGTCAGCGACGGAGCTTGCTGGTACGCAAACGGCTGCGTGCTGGTGATGTCAAAGCGATGGATTTCGCCCGTCGTGCCGATTGGGCCTTGGACGGCAAACACCGCGTCAGCAATTCCGTTCCCGGTGGTATCCGCGGCAGCGACATGAACCGGTGCGTTGTTGCTCGGACCCGTGAATGCGTCGGGAATCACACCCAGCAGGGAGATTCCGGCGGGGGACGCGTTCCATGCCCACACTTCAATCCTGGAATTGCCATTGACGCCCATGCCTACAAGAATGCCGGGGATCGCATCCGCCTCCAGCCGCGCGACGTCCAGCGACACTCCGCCTTTGAAATTCGGGTTGACGGCAGCAAAGGGGAAGAAAGTCTGCACGCGGATGGGCGCCGTTCCGGTGACTTCAAACACCGATACGGCAGCTGGCGTGCCGGCTCCCGTCCCGACCACGATTTCCGCCTTGCCGTCCGGCACGTTGACGAACGAACCATTAACGATCTGGCCCATATCCGCAGCGGCGACAATGGCGCCACCGATCGACGATGTGGGAAAAGCGCGGAACGTCAGATAGCAATCGGCGGCGAATGCGGGTTCCGCAGGATTCTGGGCATCATACCGGTTCCAGAAGACTCGCACCTCCGCCGCCCCATAGCTGGGAACGGTAATCAGATCGGGCCTGCCGTCGCCATCGACGTCCGCGACCGTCAACTGAACGCCGCCGGCGAAGGCAGAGTCATATGCCAGAAAGCTGGAGAATCCAGGTAGAGGATTGCCGTCCAGCGTGAACACACGGACTTCGGGTGGATGATTTCTTCCCGGTGCGGTGATAATCTCGTCGGTCCCGTCACCGTCGAGGTCCGCGACAGCGACTCTCGCACCGCCCACGTAATCCGGCTCGTAGGCTTGGAACTGCCGGACGTTCAACGTGTGCGTGTCGACCACCTTGACGTATTGAGGCGTCCCGGGATTCTTGTCGGGGCCTAGGACGATCCTGGGCCTTTCGACCCCGAAATAGTGCCCCTCGCTTTCGCTTTCCGTCGGCGTGGGCACCGTGCCGGTGTCGTCGACGCCCTCGGCGATCGCCGTGTTCACGTACGGTCCCGCCACCGCGATGCCCGTTGCCGTGTAAACCCAAAGCTCTCCCGGGTCGAGAAGGCCATTGTTGTTCGTATCACCGCCTACAAAGACGGGATGGAAGTCGTCCGGTAGAAAACCCGGTGTGCCGTCGTCGTCTGTGACCGTTACGTCCCGCAACGGCACGTTTCCCGGATTGGTCACGTGGTATGTCCACGTCACCTCGCTACCCACCGGCACCTGCAGCCCGGTCGGATTGTCCGCATTCGTCCCATTGGTCAGTTTCACGATCTGGATCGCCGGCTGGGCGCCAAAGTAGTAGTCTCGGTCCGTGTCCGTTAGGGGAGCGTTGCTGACGGCTCCCGTTCCGGTTGCCGTGCCCAGGTTCTCGTACTCACCGGCAATCGCAATGCCCGTCGCGGTAAACAACCATGTCTCGCCCGAATCCAACAGGCCATTGTGGTTCGTATCGCCTGCGTTGAAGCCGTCGAGCAAGATCGGCGTGGGAATTACCCCCGGCTGGTCGTCCAGCACCGCGACGCCCGCGATGGACTCGTTGCCACGATTGGTAACCTGGTAGGTCCAGGTCACCATGCTGCCCGCCGACACCAACATCCCCGGCGGCGCGTGATGGTCCACACCGTTGGTCAGTTTGGTGAGTCGCAGTTCGCTCGACACATGGTAAGGAAGATCGGCCGTGAATACCGTGGGACCCACGGTGTAGATTGCCTCTAACTGGTAGTCTAAGCCAAAGTTGGGATAAGCCGAATCCTTGACGAGGCCAAAGGTAATGGCACCCACGTTCGTGAAATCCGCGGGACCGTACCCTGGGACGGCTACGAAGTCGGCGAATTCGACGAGTTGGAATATATCCTCCGACAACGCCGGAACCGCGAACTCGACACGGGATGCGTGGGTCGCGTCCGTGTAAATCGTAAACGCCTCGAGCATCGGGATGTCACTGACTCGAGTTCTCACGACAAACGAATCCTGGACGCCGCCCCCTGTCAAATCGATGCCCGCCAAGCCGATTGGATTCGGGGTTGCGTGATCTCCAGCCGTTCCGTCCCAAATCATGGTGGCGTTTCCGATTACCCCTGGACCTTCGGCGTAGCTAAACAAGCCATTGCCGTTCTGATGGATCGCCACCTGGACCAGCCCCGTCCCGGCAACCGCGTTGACGATCAAGGTCCGCCACAGCCCAAGGGCCGTGGACGCCGGAATCGAACTAACCACGCTGGGAGTGCCCGCGGGGGGCTGCTGCGCAACCAGGGACTGCGGATCCCCAAAATGGTCGATTGTCAACCCTTCGGTTCCATCCGCATCCTCGGGCGTAATGACGATGGTGCGTGGGATTGGTTCCGGCGGCGGCTGGATATGGCCGCTCGGCTCGGGCGGCTGCACGACGAAATAGGTGCCCGCGGACAGCGAATCGAAGCGGTACCGTCCGTCGGCGTCGGTGATTTGGAAAGCACGAAGCGGATCCGTGGGGGCACCGTCGAACAACCCGTTTCCATTGCCGTCCTGATGCAGAGTGACGACCTGGCCGGGAATCGGCTGCTGGACCTCGCCGTCCAGGTCGTAATACAACGTGCCGCCGATGGCTGCCAAATCCGTAAGCGTCAGCAAGCGGCGGTCTTCCAAGACCTCGAGCATCAAACGCCGATACCGACCGCCTCGCGCGGCTTGATGCGCCGTGGATTGCTTTGAGCGATTCTTCTCCGCAGACCGTCGTGGCATCATGGCTGCGCTACCTTGTTCAAAGAATGCCTTCCCTCCCTCTCCTCAAGGCACCCTCGTAAAAACCCAACGAAGCTGGCAAACCATTGCGAGAGCAGTATCACGATGCGATGCATCCCCTCTGCCCTGTTTGCGAAGAATCCGTTCCGCTACCCTCCGTCTGTCATCGTTCTACCGCGGATCAGAGAAAGTGCGTTGAACTCCGGAACCCATACATTTTAAAGGGATGAAGTCAATTTGCAAGGGGGGTGGATCTGGATGAGGCGGAAAACAGGCAATGTCCCGTTTGGATCCGGCTGAACGAAAGGAACGTAAGCGTTGCAGACGAATCGTTACGACAGGAACAGCCAGCCATCATCGGCCCATCGCGAAGAAGTGATACCGTACGCAAGACTGTTACGACACGCCTTTCGAACGTGAAGAATTTGCCCCGCAGCCTCAGGCAAGTAACGGTAAAACACGGCTAGACCGATTCTACCTTCCAGGAACGCCTATCAGGCATCTAGCGATAATGAGGCGTTTCAGGAATTTGCCCTCCGGCAAGAACGCAATTAGAACGCACACCTAAAGGACTTAGCCATGATCTCCTTGACTCGCTACCTGCTCGTATCGGCCCTCGTTAGCAGCCTGGCCTCCAGTATCCAGGCGGAGCCTCCCTTGTATCAACCGCGAACCAATCAGACGTTGCAATCCGCGTTTCAAACGCACGCCGAGCCCTCGTCAGCGGAAGCTTTTCCGCTGCTCGCCGCATGGAGGCCGGAGCACCAGGGGCAAGAGATGCTCACCGTGTCGGGCGGCGAGAAAGATGCCTGTTGCCCAACGGCGTCTAGCCGTTGGTGGGTCCAGGCAGATGTTTTGTTCTGGGATCGGATCGGGAACGCCTGCGATCAGGTTCTGGCCATCGACCTCAACTCCGGGGTGCCAGGAGCGGACACGGTTCTGAGCACGAACAACCTCGATTTTTCGATGGAACCGGGGTGGCGCGTCTTGGTCGGTTATCGCCCGAATCCATGCGGCCCCCTGGGGTGCTGTTCCGCTTTGGAATTCTCCTATTTCGGCGTCTACGGCTGGGAGGACTCGGTCGCTGCCGTTGGCAATCAGAATTTAGCGATTCCTGGGGTGCTGGGGTTGGCAGCGAACAATTTCCTGTTCGCGGACGAAATCCGCGCGGACTACCGCAGTCGCTTGAACAATGTCGAGGCAAACTGCATTAAGTCGTGCTGTATCGATTCCTGTACGCAAGTCGACTTTTTGCTGGGTTTCCGTTTCCTGGCCTTGGACGAAGACTTCTCGTTGACCGGAACCGATCTGTTGGAGGGCACGAGCAGTTACGATATCTCGACCAACAACTACCTGTATGGATTGCAAATGGGAGGCCGCATGACGCGTCGGATGCAGCTGTGGTCGCTGCAGTTCACCGGGAAAGCGGGAGTCTTCCTGAACGATGCCGAGCAGAGTCAGATCGTGACCGACTTTCCGGACGCCTTTGTGCATCGCCAGGTTTCGGGGGTGAGCGGCACATCCGCGGCGATGCTGGGCGAGGTTGACCTGACGCTCGTCCGCCGGATCACGAACGTCTGGTCCGCTCGCCTCGGGTACAACGTGATGGGATTGGGCGGCCTTGCACTGGCCCCCAATCAACTCGACTTTACGGTAACGCCCACCAGCGGCACGGCCCTTTCCAAGGACGGCTTCGTGCTGTTCCACGGCGTCCACGCGGGACTGGAAGCCGTGTGGTAAGGCTAGATTTCCTGCCAGGCCTGGCAAACGTCGTCGGCAATCGCCGACAGGTCAGGATCCCAATCCAACAAACTCTGCCAATCCTCCGAGACCTGACCTGCCGCAGCCCTGAACGTCCGCTTGGACGGCTCGTTCAGGACGGAAGTGGGCATCGCTCTACCGTGGCCAAGGCTCGCGAACACAAGATCGGTGGCCTGGGGTTCTGGCCCGTCGCCTGGCAACGGCGCGACGTAGCAGAAACCGGAGGTCTCGGGCCGAGCGTCAGGTATCGGGGATGCGAAGCCGTCCTCGGCTCGAGCGGGCAGGATCTCCGCATCCGCGCCGCCTTCGCCTTCGCCGCCAAGCCTCGATGGCGAAGCCAGGTATTGAATCACCCGCAGTACATCCAGCGGCTCCAGGCTTCCCGAACCATCGACATCGGGGAAATAGGTCCCCGTGGGAGAACCCGACAAGACCCGCGATCCGAACGTATTCAGGTCGTTGATGACCAGCAGGGCATCCAGCGCCGTCACCATTCCGTCGGCATTGACATCTCCTGCCAGGATCGGATTCGTCCAGCTTGCAGGGGTGAACGCTGCGGCGTCACTGTTTGCCGGCCTCGTTGGTGTCGCAGTCCTTAGATCGGACACGAAATAGGCACTGGCAAAGTCCGAGGGATTCGGGAGATTCCCCGGGAACTGGCCGACGAGCTGCGCGGGAGCCGTCAATCCGAAAACCTTGATGATCCCTGTCGTTCCATTGGTGCCTTGGGCGGTCACAATCACATCCGCCCAACCATCGCCGTCGTCGTCGACGGCGGCCACACGCACCGGAACGTTGTAACTGGACGTCTCCGCGGCCGAGTACGCCGTGAAACCCAACAAAGTCGCTTTCCCCCCGATGGCTCCATCCAGGACTTCGATATTGGAGCCACCCGTCGGACCCGTGCCAACGATGATGTCGGGGATCAGATCCTCGTTGACGCGGGCGACGTCCAGCGAGATCCCGCCTTTGAAGGCCGAATTGAACGGATAGAACGTGCGAACCGTCCGCAGCGACGCGTACTCAAATACCTTGACCGTCGGGCTCATGCCCGCCTCGTTGCCGACGATAATCTCGGCCTTGTCATCCAGGTTCGCAACGAATGCGTCTCCCTGCAGTTCGCCCATGTCCGCTACTGCCACCACGACGCCCCCAATGAAACTCGCTCCGAAGGGAGCGAAGCTCTTGCCCTGCTCGAAGGTCAGGGCCGAGCCGGGCGCCGCCGTGGTGTTCCGGAAAACCACGACTTGCGACCCCAGGTAGCTCATCCCCGCGACCAAGTCATTCCGACCGTCGCCGTCCACATCGCCCACCGCGACGCTGACACCTCCGTTGAACGACGCCGGGAACACCTGAATCTCCTTCAGTAAGTTCCCCTCCAGATCAAAGATGCGGACATCCGGCGTCGAATTCCGCCCTCGAACCGCCACAATTTCCGGGATGCCATCCCCCGTCAGATCGCCCGTCGTGATGCGGACGCCCCCCAGATAACTTTCTTCGAAAGCCAGAAACCGAGTGACCAACTCGCCCGTGTCCCGGCTCACGACGTGTATCCAAGGCTTGCTGGCGTTCCCCTTGTCCGGGCCAACCACCATCAACTTCTCGATCAGAATCAACTCCGGATCAACGTTATCATCGGGATTCGGGTCTTCGGCTCCCGGTCCTGGGGTGACTGTCGCGACATTGCTCAGCGTTCCGGTCGCGTTCAGGCTCAACGTCGCCGTCACTTCGTAGGTGATCGTACTCCCCACGGCCATGTCCACCGTATCATCGATATCCCCAGAACCGACCGCCGTGTTGCCCGACACGATGCCTGTCACCGTGCTGGTGTAGTTTACGTCGATGAGCAAAGCCGAGAACTCGTCCATGACGCGCGCCCCAACCGCGTCGCTCGGACCCGCGTTGGTCACGACGATCGTGTACGTCACAGGACCTCCCGGCACTACGCTCGGCATGCCGCTGGTCTTGATGATTTGGATGTCGGTCACCACCAGAACCGGCGTGTCTTCCGTATCGGTGTTATTCTCCAAGTCCGGGTCGGGGTCTTGTCCCGTCACCGTCGCCGTATTCTGCAGTGTCGTGCCGTGGGCCACGTCTGCAGCCACCAGAACCACGATCTCGAAACTTCGCATCCCCGAAGCCGCCAGATCCGTGTTGCTGCTGAACGTCACTTGGCCCGCGCCCGGCGTGTTGGTCTGCACCGTGATGTCCACGTCCGCCGGACCGGATACATACGTCATCCCCGTCGGCAGCGTGTCCACCACCGACCAGCCCGACGAATCCGATGGGCCGTTGTTGGTCAGTTGGATCGTGTACGTGAAATTCTGCCCCGCCGTCGCCGTCAGCCCGTTGTCGATCTTGTCGATCGACAGGTCCGCGCTGCGC
>Ga0366817_10360_pt1 | contig 12298 bp, 6 predicted proteins | sample TotcelFGM3001N13_FD_207092 | JGI IMG/M metagenome (GOLD analysis project Ga0366817, IMG submission 207092) | Enriched cells from coal bed in the Powder River Basin, Montana, United States - Total cells FGM rep3 HSBNCT.FGM.300.1.N13 ...
GAGAGTTTCGTCAAAGTGCAAATAGAGTCATTGAAAAGCTCAACAGATATAAGTCTCTGCTGTTTGAAGAGATACACCGGGAGAACCCCGACAGGTTAAAAACCAAAGAGTATTCGGACTCTATCGGGCACGCCCACTCTCAACTCAAAGAGATGACAGTAGATTTCTATCTGGAGATACGTAAATGCTGCACCGGTGACCAGGCCGTAAAACTTGAAAAGATATTTGCCCCCCTGTTCCGTGACAATCCTCAAATGAGAGGAGCCGGCCAGGGTCACGGGCGACGGAGATAACCTTGCCAAGAGTCGTGGGGTTTTGTTGATAATGAGCTGCTTAAGTAATTTAGCAGCTTTTTATTTACACAAAAGCGTAGGAATATATAAAGAGAGATGTCTTATAATCGGAAACAATTTGAAACAACAATTAAAATTTTAGAAAAAATGAAAACAAGAATTGTATTAATAGGACTTGCACTGGCAGCATCAACAACATTTGCGGCAGCACAAAATAACAGTGTTAAAACAACAGCTATTCACAACAACAAAAGTTGCTTTGTAGATGCAGATAAAAACGGCGTATGCGACAGTTTTGAGAAAGGAACCTGCACTTTAGGCAACGGCAAGGGGCTGATGGATGGCAGCGGTCGCAGAGGCGGTTTAAGAGATGGCAGTGGAGCCGGAAACGGTAATGGCCACGGCCTGATGAATGGAGAGGGTCCAAGACACGAAGAGGGCTATAGAAACGGAGATGGTCGCAGAGGACGCAGAAAATAACCTTAAAAGCCTGCTATAACCCGGGTGACTTGGGTAGAATCAGCAACGCCTCATACAGAATCTGTATGGGGTGTTTTGCTATTCGGCCGGTTCCGTCCAGGATTTGCTGGCGGCAAGATGTGCCGGGGGCACAAACGGCAGTTTGGACAGCGGCACTTCTGACCATCGGGAAGAGCCGCTGCTCCCCTATCTCAATCGATATTTTGTAATGCTCTCTCTCATAACCGAAGGAACCGGCCATACCGCAACATCCGGTTGGAAGTGTCTCCACCTTGTAATTTGCCGGTATAGATAGCATCTTTGCAGATGCCTCCACGCTGGCCAGAGATTTCTGGTGACAGTGGCCGTGCAGGATTATCTCCAGCGGCGAGTGTGTGAAGAGCGATCTATCTATATTCCCCGCCTCAAACTCTCTCATTATGAACTCGTCATAGAGCAGACAACTCTTAGACAACGCTTTGGCATCTTCCTTTAGATTTGCAGATACCAGGTGTGGATATTCATCCCTAAATGAAAGTATCGCAGATGGCTCTATACCAACCAACGGAGTCTCTGGAGTGATTATATCTTTGAGCGCTTCTACATTTCTGTTTGCAAACATCTTTGCCCGCCTGAGCATCCCCTTTGAGATTGCAGCCCTTCCACTTTCGTAATGTTTTGGGATTACTACTTCATAACCCAGAGTGTTGAGCAGATCAATAAAAGCAATTCCAACCTCGGCCTCGTTGTAGTTTGTAAACTCATCTGCAAAGAGATAAACCCTTTTTTGCCGTGCAGAATTTCGCAGTTTCAGTGCAGAGTAGCGGCGAAGTGTAACTTTTGATAGTAAAGGGATGTTACGGTTGGAGGAGAAACGCAGTATCTTCTTAATTATAGAAGAGGAGAGTCTGTTTGAGGCAAAAAAGTTATATATGCCCGGAAAAAGAGAGCCAAAACTTTGAACCTGAGCCATTCTGGAGATCATAAAAGAGCGAAAAGGGAGCTCTTTTAAATTAAAAAAACTACGCACATCGTAGTGGTGCTGCAGAAACTCTGCTTTATACCTTGCCATATCTACATTGGAGGGGCATTCGCTTTTACACGCTTTGCAGGAGATACACAAATCCAGTGCAGCCACTATCTCGGCCTGGTCAAAGACCTTTTTGGTACGAGGTCTGGTTAACAGCTCCCGCAAAATATTAGAACGACCTCTGGTAGAGTCCTCCTCCAAACCGGTAACCCTAAAGCTGGGACACATTGTTCCGCTGAACAGTATAGATTTGCGGCAGTCACCGGAGCCGTTGCACTGCTCAATAGCCCTTATCCACCCGCCACTATCTGAGTAGTCAAAAAAGGTATCGTACTCTTTAACCTCAACATCTGCCTGATACCTTAAAAAAGTATTCATTGCAGGTGTGTCTACTATCTTATTGGCATTAAAAATCAAATTAGGGTCAAATAGTCGTTTTATCTCCTTCATTACCCCGAAGATGCGATCTCCAAACATAAGTGGAATAAACTCACCCCTTAGTCGCCCATCGCCGTGCTCTCCACTTAGTGAGCCCTTGTGTTTTTTGACAATTGAAGCCATCTCCCCGGCAACCCGGCGGAAAAGGGCAACATCTGCAGATTTTTTTAGATTTAAAATGGGTCTCAGATGCAGCTCACCGGTGCCGATGTGGGCGTGATATACACACTTTAAAGCGTACTTCTCCATAAGTGCACCAAAATCCTCCATATATGCCGGAAGGCGATGCGGAGCAACTGCTGTATCTTCAATAACAGATACCGGTTTTGAATCTCCAACCATTGAGGTGAGAAGCCCGAGGCCCGCCTTTCTTAACTCCCAAACCCTTGAAATATCCTTCCCGTAAACCGTTGAACAGTAGTAAGAGTGTCCGGATGAGATCATATCTGCACGCGCAACCTCTACCATCGTCTCCAACTCCCCCGGGGTGCCGGCGGCAAACTCAATTATTAGAATCGCAGCAGGCTCACCCGAAATAAAGAAGCGGTTCCTGTTTTGACTGATATTGGATTTACTAAGCTCCAGAATGTTTGAATCCATCATCTCAACCGCCGCCGGCTTATGCCCAAGCGCCACCAGATTTGCCCTGAATGCATCCTCCAGCGTTGTGCAGTGAGCACAAAGTAGCGCCTTATGAGCTGGAGGGAGCGGAACCAGATTCAGTTTTAGCTCAGTAATAATAGCCAGCGTCCCCTCGGACCCTGCCAAAAGGCGGCATAAATTATATGAAGACGCCACAAACTCATCCAGTGCGTACCCTGTATTTCTTCTGCGAACGGCCGGGTCGGGGAACTGCTCCCGAATCTCCTCCAGAGTAGCACTATCTTCCAACATTTTACCCAGATACCGGTAAACATCACCCTCGACACCATCCAGAAGCCTCTTCTGCTCAAACTCCTCACGCGTGAGGTCTTTGAAAACCGTTACCGACCCGTCCGATAAAATCACCTCTGCCTCAAGCAGATGGTCACGAGTGCTTCCATAAACAAGTGAGTGTGAGCCGCAAGAGTTGTTTCCAATCATTCCACCCATACAACAACGATTTGAAGTTGATGTCTCCGGCCCGAAGAAGAGTCCAAAACGAGATGTCTCCATATTCAGCTCATCCAGAACCACCCCGGGCTCTACCCTGGCCCACCTCTGCTGCTCATTAATCTCCAGAATTTTATTCAGGTGGCGTGAAATGTCAACCACAAGACCACTCCCCACAACCTGCCCGGCAAGAGAGGTGCCTCCGGCACGGGGAATGATTGAAAAACCCTCCCGGGAAGCCCTCTTCACTATAGATATAAGATCCTCTTTACTCTTGGGAAAGAACACCCCCATAGGCTCCTCCATATATGCAGATGCATCTGTGGAGTAAAGTATTTTGTTTAAAGAGTCGCTTTTGATTTCCATACCGGGTGAGACAGCTATAATTTTTCTATCCGCTCAACTCCCTGTTCGGTGAGATTGTAGTGCTGACCACTTTCGGGGCATATACCCAGTCCCTCAGTATCAAAATCCAGCCTATGACCATATTCACTCACCCACCCTATCTGCTTCGCAGGGTTTCCAACCACAAGGGCATAAGGCGCTACAGATTTTGTAATTACAGCCCCGGCACCCACCAGTGCGTACTTGCCGATCTCGTTTCCACACACAATTGTTGCATTTGCTCCAATAGTTGCCCCCTGTCGTACAAAGGTGTTTACATAAAACCCTTTTCTCACGATTGCACTCCTGGGGTTAACGACATTTGTAAAGACACAGGAAGGACCTAAAAATACATCATCTTCACAAACAACACCTGTATATACAGATACATTATTTTGTACCTTAACATTGTTTCCCAGAATCACTTTCGGCGATATGACAACATTCTGACCGATGTTGCAACCATTACCGATAACACATCCGCTCATAATATGAGTAAAGTGCCATATTTTAGTTCCGTCTCCGATAACACAATCTTTATCAATGACAGAGGTTTCGTGAGCAAAGTAGTTCATTTGTTTTAGCCGGTTATCTGGTTACAAATATAGATAAAAGCTAAATGTATGAACACAAAATTCTACTCAATTACATAATCTGTAACACTATTTATCCCTTTCAATCCGAAATAGCTATCAGTAATGGTTCCCTTAATCCACACCTTTTTACCTAAGTTGGAGGGGTTTGACTTAAGGTTGAGTGCCTCCCGAACAGAACCCGCACTAAGGGCAACCCCTGCACAAAGTGAACGAACCAGCTCTCCTTTTTTATCTGCAACAGCGATATTGGTCTCTACATCAAACGGAGGAGAGGAAAAAAGAGATGCCGTTGTGAGGTAACCCGCTACATAACCACTAACCCAAACACCCTTGGCCCCCACAAAACCGGCAATCTCTTCGACCCGAATGGCAAGCTCTCTGCTGCTTCCATCCCTTTTATCCCCAACCACAATATCATCTGTAATCCAAATAGAGGTGGTGTCGATAAGAATACCTGTAATGACCGAAGACTCTCCCCCCGATCCGCTACCGCCACCACCACCGTTTGAAGATGAGTGCAAATTCACCGAGACCATCTCTCTTGCAGAAATACTCTTTCTGGTAATCAGAAACCTATCTGTTCCCGAGGATGCTCCATTTCTGAGCTTAATGGTCACATCACCGGGATTTACATAGAGATAACGACTCTCATTGTATGGATACTCCTTTACCCCTTTAATATCTTCAATCTCCGGGATATAACCTGCAAAACGACTTAGAAAATCCGACGAGAAACCCAGCCGCAAAGCACCATTAGACTGCCTGCATAAAAATGAGAGGTTCGTCACCTTGTTCTCTTCTACAACAACTGTCCCGGAATCTGAGTAGAGTGGAGCATCAAACTCGGGAACCGAAAAACTCCCCGAGACAACCTCAACATCGTAATTTCCCACACTCAACTTAAAAGTTTTAGGCCTCTCTCCATATTTATCACTGTAAACTACATCACCTCCCACCCTCTTAACAGTGAGAATAAATGAGTTGCTGTCCGGGTAAGCCCTTTGAGCAGAGTTTTGCATCTGAAATAACCCTGAATTTGTGCCCAAACCCTCTGCCGCAATGGCATTAATGCTCCATCCCGCTTTGTTAAAAGCAAACCGCAGTTCGCCCTCCTTTTCTGTGTCATCCTCAACAAACGAAAATCCGCTGCAGGATGAGAGCACAGCGCATAATAAAATAATCTCCCGCCTCATATCCTAAATATTTAATTGGTTTTCAAAGTCAAATTTATTACAAACTGCTTCTAATATGTTACCAAATCAGATATTTTTCAAAAAAAATCTAATTTTAAAATTGCGATATCTAATTTTAATTAATTTTGCTGAAATTTAAAATGAACTATAAAAACTAGCTATGTACAGAATCACCGAACATCCAATTCTTCCTATCCCTGCGGAAGATAGCGTAGAGTTTCTTTTTGAGGGAAATAGGGTTACAGGTCAAAAAGGTTTTACAATTGCAGCTGCACTACATCAGCGGGGTTTGGTAGTTCACAAACACAGTCTGGAGAATCGTGAGCGTACAATGGAGTGTGGTATTGGCAAATGCGGAGCCTGCGAAATGTTGGTAGACGGCAAAGTACGCCGCATCTGCATAACCAAAGTTGACGATGTGAAGAGTGTAGAGAGAATTGATGAGTCCTATCTTCCACAGGAGGATAAAGGAGATAACGGCAGCGTTAAGGTTTACAAAACAACCGTGGCAATAATAGGAGCCGGCCCTGCAGGACTGGCAGTGAGAGAGGAGCTCAATAAAGCAGGTGTAGATAACATAGTTATAGACAACAATAGTAAAATCGGGGGTCAGTTCCTAATGCAGACTCACCAGTTCTTCTTCTTTGAAAAAGAGAAGCGCTTTGGCGGAATGCGCGGGTTTGACATTGCTAACACCCTTGCCGGAGAGGATCACTCGGGAATTTTGCTGGACTCTGTTGTATGGGAAGTTCTTGAAGGTAAAAGACTTGTAATAAAAAACATAGCTAAGCAAGAGATTCTTTATGTAGATGCTCAGCACCTTGTAATTGCAACAGGAGCTGTGCCATTTATGCCTGCATTCAAGAATGACGACCTTCCGGGTGTATACACAGCTGCTGTGGTACAGAGGATGATGAACAACGAGCTCACACTGCTCGGGAAAAATATTCTTACAGTGGGAGCGGGAAACATCGGATACCTCACATCTTACCAGGCAATGCAGGCCGGAGCGAATGTGAAAGCCATTATTGAGGCAATGCCTAATGAGGGTGGATTCCCTGTTCAGGCCAACAGGGTTCGCCGCCTGGGCATACCTGTTCTTACATCACATATTCTTCTTGAAGCAATTCCAAATGAGACACATACAGGAGTGACAGGGGCAATTATTGCCGAATGCAAAAACTTCAAACCAATTCCGGGAACAGAGAAGAGAATAGAGGGGATAGATTGTATAAACATCTGCACCGGACTTATCCCGGACAATCAGCTATTCCGCAAAGGGGTTGAGGTATATGGCCGCAACTGCCACGGCGTGGGTGACTCGGTAAAAATCGGAGAGGGAACATCTGCAGTGCTTCGCGGAAAACAGTGTGCATTCGAGATAATGCAAGATCTTGGCAAGAGATATGACTACGACCAATACCTGGCAGTATCCAAAGAGTATATTGACTCTCAACAACATCCGGTAAGAGTTTTAGAGATTCCTACCCTCCCTTCAAAGGAGCGAATGTGGTCAAAAGGGTTTGTGCAGATTGGCTGTCTGTATGGTTTTGCCTGCAACCCGTGCGCATTCGCCTGTAAATATGGTGCGATTGTTAAAACCTCCACATCTACAGTTCCTGTGATAGATTTTGAAAAGTGCACCGGCTGTATGAACTGCGTCTATCAGTGCCCGGGGCTGGCAATCTTCGGATACCAGCTAAATAAAAACTGGCTATTCCTTCCTATTGAATATAAGGCAGATGAGGGTGCAGAGGTGTTCCTGGTTAACAATAACGGAGAGATACTTGGGGAGGGTGTCATTGAGAAGATTTCAAAGAAAGAGAACAAGACCAACATAGCGCGTGTTAAAGCAACTACAGTTGAGGGAGAGAAACTTCTAACGGTAAGGGGATTCATAGTTAAAGATAGATTCCCGCAAAAGCTGGAGCTCATACCACTAACGGAGAAGCACGACTCAAAAACCTATGTATGTCACTGTGAAGATATAACCGTAGATAAGCTGATATCTGTTATCGGCGATCGTACGGCAATCTCATCTGACGAACTTAAACACATCTCCAGAATCGGGATGGGTGCCTGTCGCGGAAGTCGTTGCATACCAAGAGCCCGCCTGCTTCTAAGACCATATGGCATTGAAGTTTACGGAGACCCTACTCCTCGCGGACCTATGTCCAACCTGGTTACCCTTGGAGATATGGTCAATGTAGACCGAGTTGAAGAGATTGTTCTGCCCGGAAAGAAAAGAGTTGTCAATAAAGTACCTGCAATCATTGCAGGTGGCGGAGTTGCGGGCTCTTCACTATTCAGATTCCTTGCCGAGGCAGGATACAAACCACTGCTCATAAACGACGGGCTTGGAAGCTCCTGGAGGAATATCGCAGGCGGCCGTCCGGCATTCTCTTTACCTGCGCTTGCAGATATTGCAAAACACAACCTTGAGATTTTCCGCGACCTTCAAAAGGTACACGATATTGACTTCCGCCTCATAAGATATGTGAGTTTTGCCCACGACGAGGCTACATACAAATCTCTGGACGCCTCAAGAGGTTGGTCTGATGCCTATATGGTAGATAAAAAGGATTTCCGCAAAGAGGTATCTGAGCACTTCAATCCGTCACTGAATCTTTACAGCCACGCCCTCATCACAAACGATTGCTGGCAGGCAAACCCCGGACAGACAATAGATGTAATCCGGATGATAGGCCGCCGCGAGGGGGGAACAATCCTGGAGAACAACCGCATTGTAGAGGTGAGCAAAGTGGGAGGCGAATACAATGTAATAGTACAAAATTCAAACAAAGAGTTTATTGAGTACCGCACAGAGATCTTTATTAACGCTTTAGGAGCAGAGGCCGAGACATTCGCCAAAAAACTTGGCATAGAGACCGGTCTCTATCCTGTGAAACATCAGGCCTTCATTACAAAAAGACTCCCACTGCTGGGCAAAAACGGTGCAAACCTGGATATGCTCATAGACAGACGCAAATACAAAGGCTTCTCCGCCGTTTACGGACAACAACTTGCCGAGACAGGCCAAATCATTGGTTGTGCATCCCCTCTAAACGACGCTCTTGAGACCGACAAAAACCTTAAAGTGACCTCTCAGGAGTTTCTTGAAGTGGTAACAGAGATATTCAGTAACTGGATTCCGCGCCTGAGCGGAGTAGGCTTCCAGGCAGTTTGGTCCGGCTACTATGTAGAACCACGCTACATTGTAGATCCAGAGCTGGGACTATTCGTAGGAATGCGCGGCCACGGCTTTATGCTCAGCCAATACCTCGCCAAGCTATATGTAGACACACTCCAGGGACGCCCCGTACCCGACTACTTCCACCAACTCAAACTCCACGGCACCGGCCTCAGCGAGCAAGCCTTTAAATAAACAGAGAGAACCTTGCCAAGAGAGAACCTTGCCAAGAGAGAACCTTGCCAAGCATCGTGGGATGTTGCTGATTTCCTGCGAAAAACACAACCGCGAAGCGGACCAACTCTGGCAGTGTTTGATGTATCTTTCTACTTGTCAATCACATACAAAACCCAGTTTTCCAAATATGGAAAACTGGGTTTTGTAAATACTTGTATAATAAATTGTTTCATCAAACACTGCCAAAGTTTGTTCCCCGGGAGTTTTTTGCAAATCATTACAATTCAAGATAATAATCCCAAAGAGTTTCCGTTTGCAAGGTTTAAATAATAGCTATATGCTTAAATAAGAACATTATGCAAAATACTCCCAGGGATTCGGGGGGGTATATAAATTTCATGGGGCCCTATCTCCGAGAGATAAAACCCCATTACTTAACCTAAACTTAAACTATGAAAAACTTCATCTTAATAATTAACAAATCTCGTGCCACAAATTATTCTACGATGCGAAGTTTTGCAAATTTAAGTAATAAAATTTTCCTTCCACCCTCATCAAAATCTACAACTGCCTTTAAATTAAGCGGATCACCCTCTATTGACAGAATTTGACCAAAACCAAAGCGGTCGTGCTCGATTTTTTGTCCGGCCGCAAGTTTTGAGATTGGATCGGCAATAAAGTTTGGATCTGCCGGTTTTGGGGGGGTGAAGCCTGCAGTTGCTCTTCTGGTTGGTGAAGATGATTCGCCTGATGATGGATATTTGCCGTTTTGGGAAGACGATTGGTTGCCGGAAGGAGATTGCCCACCTGCAAACGGTTTTGTGCCACTATTGTTGCCCGAGTGGCGATTACCCGACCAACCCCCTGATCCTGAACGGTTGGCAGAGCCGGAGTGGTTTGACGAACCGGAGCCAGACCAACCCCCTGATCCTGAACGGTTGGCAGAGCCGGAGTGGCTTGACGAACCGGAGCCAGAACCGTAATCTGAATCTGCATCGTAGCGTGAGTTTGAGCCAAAACGAGAATCAGAGCCAAAACGGGTATCTGCGCCAAAACGGCCATTTTTTTCGTTTTCGAGATCGGGCCAGTTGAGGAATTTTGGGTTTATCTCTCTCAGGAAGCGGCTTGGAGGGTAGCTTACGTGACTTCCCCATCGGAACCGGGATTGGGCATATGAGATGGTTACACTCTTTTTTGCACGGGTTATGGCCACATACATCAGCCTGCGCTCCTCTTCAATTTCACTTTCGCTACTTGATGAGTTAACCGAAGGGAAAAGATTCTCCTCCAGTCCAATTATATAAACGTGTGTAAACTCCAGTCCTTTAGCAGAGTGCACGGTCATAAGGCTTATTTTATTTGAATCTTCGTCTTTGTTGTCGTCCATCACACTCATTAAGGAGATGGTCTCCAGGTAGTCGCCAAGAAAAGCGGCCGGGACAACGGTTGCAGATTGGGGGCCGGGTTCCAACCCGGCGGCAGATTCCAGACCGGGTGAAGATTCCAACCCGGCGGCAGGTTCCAGACCGGGTGAAGATCCCAACCCGGCGGCAGATTCCAGACCGGGTGAAGATACCGGCACGGTGGCAGATTCGAGTTCGGATTCGGCCTCTTGCTCTTCTACGAAGGCTTTGATGTAGTTGAAGAGCTCTTCTACGTTTTCTGCACGAGACTGCCCCTCGAGAGTGGTATCGCTTTTAAGGAGGGTGGCGTAGCCGCTTCGGATGAAGATCTCCATTGCGATGTCGTAAGCGTTAATGGCGGCAACTCTGGTGCGGATGTCGGAGATGATGCCGCAGAACTCCATAAAACGGTTGTAAGTGGCGCTCTTGATTCCGAAACTCTGCACATCACCTGTATGGATAGCCTCCCACATTGAGACTCCGCCGGCGGCAGCGGCAGCCGAGAGGTAGCCCATAGTTGTGTCGCCGATTCCTTTCCCGGAGACCTTTACTGCACGGCGAAAGGCTTCATCATCTTTTGGGTTGACCAGAAGGCGCAGGTAGGCCATCATATCCTTTACCTCTGCCCGATCGTAGAATGAATGGCCACCATATATTTTGTATGGCAAAGATCTTTTGCGCAGAGCCTCCTCAACGGCGCGCGACTGGGCGTTGGTTCTGTAGAGGACGGCAAATTCGCTGTATGCACTTTTGTCCTGATAAATTTTGGAAACAATTGAAGAGGCCAGCAGGAAAGACTCCTCCTGGTCTGTATAGGCCTTAACAACCTCAATATTCTCACCCACCGAAGCAGCCGAAAAACACTCCTTCTTTAACTGAAGAGAGTTTCGGGCAATGAGCGAATTTGCCGCATTCACAATAGTCTGAGTAGAGCGGTAGTTCTGCTCCAGACGAAACTCCTTAGCCTCCGGGTAATCTTTCTTGAAATTGAGAATATTCTCTATCCGCGCGCCGCGAAAAGCATAGATACTCTGAGAGTCATCTCCCACCACGCACAAATTCCGGTGCATCTCAGATAACTTCTTCACAATAAGCCACTGAGCAAAATTAGTATCCTGATACTCATCAACAAGAATGAACGAGAACCTGTTTCGCAACTTATCTAAAACCTCCGGAAAGTCCCGAATCAGAATGTTGGTATAGAGCAAAATATCATCAAAATCCATCGCCCCGCTCTGCTTGCATCTCTTGTCATAAAGAGCATAAATATCACCGATTCGCGGTTTTCTTACAGCTGCATCATTCTGTTGCAAAGTAGCGTTTGAAAGGTATGAGGCAGATGTTATCAGATTATTTTTTGCCATAGAGATTCTGGAGAGAACCTCGTTTGGTTTGTAGATCTTTTCGTCAAGAGAGAGCTCCTTTACACAATTCCTTATTGCACTCCTGGAATCCGATGTGTCGTAAATGGTGAATGAAGTGGGGAAACCAATCAACCCCGCATCTTCACGCAGAAAACGGACAAAAACCGAGTGAAATGTACCCATCCACAAATGCCTCGCCCTATCATAACCAACAAGAGAGGAGATCCTCTCCTTCATCTCTTTGGATGCCTTGTTGGTAAAGGTTAAAGCAAGTATAGAGCCAGCTTTGTGGCCATTACTTAAAACATTGGCTATTCTGCAAGTAAGAACCCTTGTCTTCCCCGAACCCGCCCCCGCAATTATGAGTGAAGGACCTGTAAACTCTTCAACTGCTTGTTTTTGAGCAGGATTAAGCCCCTCAATTATACTAGAAAATTCTCTGTTCATTGGGTACAAATTTATAAATAATGTGTATCTTTGCGGCAAAAATTTTATCAAAACGATACATTTATATAACAATTTGCGATAATTATTTATAAATAATGTCAGACCACATTAGATTACGAAAAGGTTTAAACATTCCACTTAAAGGGGACGCAAAAAACCAAATAACCAAAACAGTATCCGTAGATATTGCAGCGGTAAAGCCAACCGACTATAAAGCACTCAACGCCAAATT
>Ga0366817_10361_pt1 | contig 12293 bp, 6 predicted proteins | sample TotcelFGM3001N13_FD_207092 | JGI IMG/M metagenome (GOLD analysis project Ga0366817, IMG submission 207092) | Enriched cells from coal bed in the Powder River Basin, Montana, United States - Total cells FGM rep3 HSBNCT.FGM.300.1.N13 ...
ACCAGGCGTTTCGCGACTTGGCCGCCAAGCACTGGCGAGAAGGCCGGCCGATGCTCCGATCACTCCCGGAAGCGGTTCAGGCCGAACTCGTCAAAGCCTGGAACTTCAGCAGAATCCCGCCGGACGCAGCCTATTTCGCGGACTTCGTCCGAACGCGGATCCGCCGTTGCGGCATCGTCGATTTCCAGCATGCGAAACTCCGTGCCGACCGGCCGACGACATGCGAAACCAAGGATCGTTTGCGAACTTGATGGAACACGGCAACGTCTGCTGTGAATGCCATGCCTGGGGTGTTAGAATGACGAGCCATAAAGGGCTGCGGCGTCAGAACTTCAGAGGTTTGGCGGGAAGTCATGCGGGATAACGAATCGCAGGTTCACGGTCATCGCCAGCGGCTCCGCGACCGCTTTCTGAAGCACGGTCTCGAAGGATTTGCCGACTACGAGGTGCTTGAATTGCTGCTTACCCTCGCGATCCCGCGCGGGGATGTGAAACCAACGGCAAAGGCGCTGATCGCCAGATTTGACAACTTGCGGGGTGTGCTCGACGCATCCTTGGATGAATTGGAGCAGGTCGATGGTGTCGGCAAGGTTACCCCCGTCGCCTTGCGGATCATCCGGGAAGCCGCCACCCTGTACTTGCAGCAGAAGGCGGAAGGCCAGGATGCCTTCACCGATCCTCTGGCACTGGAAGCATTTTGGCGAGCACGGCTCGGTGGCCTCTCGAACGAATTCTTCGAGGTCGGCTACTTGGACTCGGGCCTCCGCCTTGTCCGAGACGGCGTGGAAACGTTGGAGCAAGGGACTGTGGATCGCGCGGCCGTCTATCCCCGACGAGTCGTAGAAGCGGCTTTGCGACGAGGTGCAGCAGCGATGGTTTTCGCCCACAACCATCCGAACGGCGACGTTCGGCCGAGTGAACAGGACAAGGTGTTGACTCGGGCGCTTGTCCTCGCTGCCCAGACCGTGCAGATCAAGGTCGTGGACCACCTGATCGTTTCCGCCGACAAGGTGTTCAGTTTCCGAAAGGAGGGCCTCTTGTGACGATCGCCAAGGCTCTCGCACGCGAATACGCCGACATGAACGATGCCCAGCGCGAGATCGTCGCGCACGTGGATGGTCCGTTGCTCGTGATCGCCGGCCCCGGGTCGGGCAAGACGTTCGGTCTCGTGCTCCGGGCGATGAACATCTTGCTGCTCGGCAAGGCAAAGCCGCGCGAACTCGTCGTCTGTACGTTCACCGAAAAGGCGGCCTACGAGCTGCGTGACCGGATTTCGGCGGCTGCGAGCAAAGTTGGTTACGGCGAAGACTTGTCCGAGGTCAGGGTTTCGACGATTCACGGCTTCTGCAATCATCTTGTGACCCAGCACCGACATCGGACACCGCTCGGCAACAACTACGAGACGCTTGACGAGTTGACGCAATTGCTCTTCCTCTTCGATCACTTCAAGGACATCGTCGGCCCGGAAGAGGGCGGCCGCTATCTTGGCCACTGGTCCACGAAATGGACCGCGATCGAAGGTGTGCGAAGCTACTTCGACAAGATCACCGAAGAACGAGTTGATCCCGACCGGCTGGTGACGGCAACGACCCCGTTCCTCTCGCAACTCGGAGCCGCGTACAAGCGTTACCAAGAACAGCTTTTCGAAAACAACCGCGTTGACTTTGCCCATCAGCAGAGTCTGGTGCTGGACCTGCTGGGCGATCCCACGATCGGCGAGACGGTCACCCGCGGCATCAAGTACGTCATGGTCGACGAGTACCAGGACACCAACTACATTCAGGAGCAACTGCTGCTTCGGCTGACCGAAGGCCACCGCAATCTGTGCGTCGTAGGGGACGAGGACCAGAGCCTGTATCGTTTCCGCGGCGCGACCGTCCGGAACATCCTCGAGTTTCCCGACCGAGTACCTGGGTGCAAAACCATCAAGTTGACGACGAATTACCGGTCGCATGAACGGATTGTCGCTGCCTACGATCGCTGGATGGCCTCCGCCAACTGGTCGTCGAACGGTCGTGATTTCCGTTACGACAAGACGATCCGGCCCGATCCTGACGCAGAGCATCCCGACTATCCGGCTGTTTTCAAGATCTGGGGCAGCAACCCCCGGGACGAGGCGGAGCGGTTTGCGGACCTGGTCCAATTCCTGCGGCGGGAGGAGGTCATCGAAGATTACTCCCAGGTAGCGCTGCTGCTGCACAGCGTCCGGCTAGACCACAGCGAGCCATTCATCGCTGCCCTGGACGCCAAGGGGATACCAGCCTTTTGCCCGCGGGCTCGCGCCTACTTTGACAACGACGAAGTCCGGCTGATGGTCGCCTGCCTCGCGCTCGTCTTCGGTTACCATGGCGAAGGCCGTGGGCAGCTTAGCGGTTCGCTGCTCGAACTGGCCAGGTACGTCGACGAATGCATCCTGGATCTCGGAAAACGTTGCGGCGGTTCACATCCCCTGGCCCGCACGCTCCGCCAATTTGTTGGACAAATCCAATCATTGCAGTTGGGCGAAGCGCTGGACATGCGGCCCGCGGACTATTTTTACCGCCTGCTCGCGTTGGACCCGTTCTTCGGGTTTCTGAAGAACGAAAACCGTTCGCGGAATCTCGCCATTCTGTCCCAGCTTCTCAACACGTTTCAGAACTACTACCACTACACAGTGGTCACGTTCAAGAACCGGGAATACTTGCGGTATCACCTGTTTAACAGCTTCCTGCGGCTGTTGTACGACGGCGGCATCAACGAATACGAGGATCCGAATCAGCCATTTCCCAAGGGCTACGTCCAGATCATGACGATCCACCAGTCGAAGGGCCTGGAGTTCCCCGTGGTGGTCGTCGGCTCGCTGGACAAGCAGATCTCCGCGGCCAAGCTGGTCGATCGGACGCTGCAGCCGTACTACCATCGCTCTGCGTTTGAGCCCGAGAACCGAATCACGGAATTCGACCGCATGCGGCTCCACTACGTGGCTTTCTCCCGCCCCGAGAAAGTCCTGGTCTTGACCGCCCACGCACCGCCGAAACTTCACTTCAACCCGATCTGGCAGGGCCTGCCGCAATGGCCCTACGTCCAAACGGAACTGCTGACCGTCCAGAAGTTCTCGCTGAAGAACCGGATGCCGGTGAAACGCTCGTTCAGTTTCACCGGCGACTTGAAACTCTACGAAACGTGCCCGCGGCAGTACGAGTTCTTTCGCGAGTACGACTTCACCCCATCCCGGTCCGCCGTGATTTTCTTCGGTCTGCTCGTGCACCAGACGATCGAGGAAATCCATCGGTTGGTTCTCGATGGCGAGCTGGCCAGCCTGACCAAGGCCCGAATCGGGGAGATCTTCGAGCGGACGTTTCGATTCTTGTGCATGGCTGACGTGCGGCCGATTGGCGAGAAGGCCAAGGATTCCGCCTTGGCCCAGGTGCTGAACTACTTCCGGCAAAACCGCGACGAGATGGGACGGATCGTCGAAACGGAAGTCGACGTCTCGGTGGAGAAGGAAGGGTACATCCTAACCGGCAAGGTCGACCTGTTGATGGGCGGGGATGGCCGCCTGGAACTGCTGGACTTCAAGACGTCGCCGCGTCCGCGCCACTCGTCCGAGTTGCTGGCGAACTACGAACGGCAGTTGTGCACGTACGCCCATATTTTGGAGCGTCGCTATGGCAAACGGGCCGATCGTCTGTTACTCTATTGGACGTCCGAACCACGGAAAGCGGACGCCTTGATGGAATTCCCGTATCGGCCGGAGTTAGTCGACGACGCCGGCCGCCATTTCGACGCGGTTGTCGCGAAGATCCAGTCAAGGAACTTTTGCGTCGAGTCGCCGCCGGAACCAGGTATCTGCAAGGAGTGTGACTTGCGGCCGTATTGCCTTACGGATCGAATCTTGGGCCGTTAGAAAGTCGGGCTTATGGCGACGGACTATCAACGCATCACGAAAGAGAACATCGGTCGCTATGGCACTGCCATAGACGAGTACGGCCCCCGTTTTCTTGCTGATCGTTACAGCGATCGTACTCACTTCGTTTACGAACTACTTCAGAACGCGGAAGATGCCATTGGCTGGCGACACAATGACAAAGCTCAGTTCCCACGAAACGTAGCCTTCCAATTACATGCTGACGCCCTACGCTTTCGACACTACGGACTGCCATTCACAGAAGAGCATGTGCGAGGCATCTGCGACATTGGAAAAGGAACCAAGGGCGACGATTTGACGACGATCGGGAATCACGGGATCGGCTTCAAATCAGTCTACACATACACACACCATCCGGAAATCCACTCGGGGCAAGAGCACTTCGTGATCGATCTCTTCGTTCGCCCGCATTCGGCCTCTCCCCATATCACCGAAGACGGCGAAACACTTTTCGTGCTTCCATTTGACCATCCGAAGGTTTCAAAGAAGAAAGCATACGAGGAAATCGCCGAAAGGCTGAGTCGGTTAGGCCTCAAGACGCTCTTGTTCCTTCGCAACATCCAATCAATTACTTGGGAAACTGACCGCGGCCAGACAGGCGTTTACACGCGCAAGACGCGGCCCCTGGTTGCGGGGATCGAGCGGGTCACCCTTCGCGGCCAACAGAACAATGCAGACACCGAGTTGGAGGAGTGGATCGTTTGTCGAAAACCTGTCAAACACGCTGGTCAAGCGGCGGGTTTCGTCGAAATCGCATTCTCCCTGCGCACAGACGGGTACGGGAAAAACGGCATAATTGTGCCGGTGCTCGAATCCCCGCTAATAGTGTTCTTTCCCACGGAAAAGGAAACTCACTTCCGCTTCCTCATGCAAGGGCCTTATCGAACCACCCCAAGCCGAGACAACGTTCCCAAGGATGATCCGTGGAATCAGGGGCTCGTGAGTTCGACGGCTGATTTGTTGCTTCATTCCCTTAAGCAATTACGAGAAGCGGACCTTTTGACCGTCAGCGCACTCGAAACTCTCATCGTGTCGCCTGCCAAGTACGAAGGCGACTCCCACGCAGCTATGTTTCGTCCTATCAGCGATGCAATTGTTCATGCCCTGAAGAACGTGCCATTGATTCCCGCCTTCGCTGGCGGGTACGTTGCTGGCTCCTGTGCCCGCTTCGCCCGCGGGGATAGCCTTCGACGACTTCTCTCTCCTCGTCAGCTTCAAGACTACACGGGTGAAAAGGCCCCACTCAATTGGGTCACCGGAGAGATATGCCGTGACCAAAGCCCTCTCTTGCGCGACTTCTTAGAACAACCAATTGGCATACCCGAAATCGGAAGCGTCGAATTCCTCCGGCTGGTATCTCCGGCTTTTCTCCATGCACAGTCGGATTCCTGGATTTCGAAGTTCTACGCTTTCCTTGGCAAACCACCATTCCCGCCAGCACGCGCTACGTTCCAAACAAAAGAAATCGTACGCCTCGAGGACGGTGCGCACGTAACGCCATTTGCGCAGGACGGCAAACCCAACGCCTACCTACCCGGCAACGTGCGTACCGACCTCCCGACGATTCGCCGGAAAGTCTGTAAGAGAATTGATGCCCGTCGGTTCCTGTTAAGACTTGGCCTTCGCGAACCGGATCCGGTTGACGATGTAATTCATAACGTGCTGCGCCGATACCAAGACTCCTCAACGCAACTGCCCTCGAAATACGAAGAAGACCTGCGTCGTATCGTAGCAGCGTTTCAGACGGATTCGGCCCGTCTTCGCGAGCAACTCTTGCAGCAGCTGAGACAAACACCCTGGATTCCGTGCCGCAACGCTGCCAACGGGGAACTCATCCTTGGAACCGCTGAAAACAATACATACCTTGCCAACAAGAAGCTGCAATCGCTCTTTAATCGCAATCTTCATGTCCGGTTTGTCGAACGTTCATCACCACCACTTCGGGGCGAGAAGGGACTGTCCGTACTGAAGGCCTGCGGTGTTGCCGAGGTTCTACAGCGAAGCCCGATTGCCTGCACTCTAGCCTCGGATGAACTCCGTCAGATTCGTGTCCAAGCTGGCTTAGAAAAACAAACGTCGTACACTACCCGAGACTATGAAATCTGTGGGCTGCATCTAACTCTAAAAGAAATCGCGGATGCTACTCGGGAGCGACGCGAGCGGCTATCTCACCTGCTTTGGGAGTGTCTACACGACGCGTTCGATGAGTGGGGAAGGGAGTTCTTCTACGGCGAATACAGCTGGAGGTATAGCCATGAAGAACGGACTGAACAGTTTCCAGCCCAGTTTGTTCGTCTGCTGAGGGACTCCCCTTGGCTGCCATCTCCGAATGGCGAGCCCACGAGACCAGCGAACGTCTGCTTTGCGGAATTGCCGGAAGCATTCCAGGCCCAAGCAAATGCCGCAATCGTCGAAATGCTGGAATTCAAGCCGAACGAGGTCAAGCAGCTCGCTGCCGCATCTGGCATCCCAGAGGATATCCTTGATTTGGTCCGCCAGGGTGGACGCAGTAATGACGAACTTCGAAAGTTTCTTGCCGTCCGGAAACTCCCACCTCGATTACCTCCGTCACGTCAACCCGGAAGAGCTGCCCAGGCCGATGTTGAGGCGACGGTTGGTATTATCCTCGGTGAAGATTATCCTGGCCCGACACCACCTTGTAACGTCGACGCTGAATCGCAGCCTGCCGATTCCGATGCCAGAGAGACCACTGACAATAATTCGACCGGTCGTCCCGGCGGAAATGCCGGTCGAGTTTCTGGCTCTCCCTCGTCGAAACAGCGGTATCACACGTACGTAGCCGGCGAACATGAGCAACCAACGCACGAACGCCAGAACACCCAGGAAGAAAAGATGGCACTGGAGGCCGCCGCCGTGGAATTCATCATACAACAGGAAGCCGACATGTTCGCAGAGATCCGTCGCATGCCTGCGAACCACGAAGGTTACGACCTCGAAGCAGTCGGCGACGATGGGGGCGTTTTGCGGTACATTGAGGTGAAGGCCCTGGGATGTGCATGGAAAGTGAGGCCGGCCACGATTTCGGAGGCACAGTTCAAGGCTGCGCGTTGTTTGGGGGGTAAGTTTTGGCTGTACGTGGTCGAACGAGCGGGGCAGCCAGACGCCCACATCCACCGAATTCGCGATCCCGCCGGGCTGGTTCGTTATTTTACGTTTGACGATGGCTGGTCGGGCGTTGTAGAAGAGTAGAACAGCACCGAACGGAATGCGTCGAAATTCGCGGAAGCAGCGGAGAGTCCTGATGAGACTGAAAAGGCCATTCTGGCGGAACTGGACCGAGATGCCCTCCGAGCGGTGATCGATCAGCTTGAAATCGCGGGGGTCGACCGGCGTAGCCGCGACGAGATGGCGACGGCCCTTTCCCGGGCGCATGGCGCCACAGCTGAGGTACTGCTCGAACACTTATACGAAGACGCGGTAAAATTGGTCTGCGAGTCGGTCGGGGTGGATGCTACCGGGCGCAGAAACGAAGTAATCCGACGGCTGCTGCGGCATGAACGCCCCACGGCCGACGGCCGACAACAAAGGGAGACAAAGTCCTTGACTGCTAAACGACGCTCTGCAAAGTCACCAAATTCCGAAAGCCCTGATCGGGACACAGATCCTGTTGGTGCGGAGCGTGCATCCGCGCCGCCGGAGCCAGAGCCGATTCGTCTGCCCGATCCGCCACCGGGAATGATGCGCGTCATGAAGACCGAACTCATGTGGCCGGGAAAGTATAACGAGGACGGTACCCTGAAGGCAGTGCCCCGCGTCGCCTTGCCGTTCCAAGTCATCGAGCGAGTGAACGAGAGTAGGGCCACGCGCGAATCTCGGAAGCAGCGAGGGCCGACGTTGTTCGACATCTGGGAGCAAAGCGAAGGGGATACGTTCGACACGGGCTGGCGGAATAAGCTCATCTGGGGGGATAACCTGCTCATCATGGGATCGCTGCTGGAGCAATTCGCCGGCAAGATCGATCTGATTTATATCGACCCTCCGTTCGCTACAGGCGCAGACTTCTCTTTTCGTACATACGTAGGCGAGGAAGAACTCACGAAGGAGCCGTCGGTGATTGAGGAGAAGGCGTACAGGGATACCTGGGGACGGGGCTTGGATTCTTACCTGGACATGCTTTTCTCCCGCTGCCAACTCATGCGCGATTTACTTTCGACAAATGGGACGATGTATGTGCATCTTGGCTGGGATGTTTTCCATCACGTTAAGCTAATACTCGACCAGGTCTTTGGGGGCGGGCAGTTCGTGAACCAAGTCATTTGGAAGCGGCAGACGGCACACAGCGATTCTCGTCAGGGCTCGACGCATTTTGGCAGAGTTCACGACTGTATTCTTCGATACGCCAAAGGTGATAATTACAGATGGAATCAGCTCTATCTTGAGTACGATGAACGCTACCTGGATTCACATTATCGGAACATTGAACCCGGAACCGGGCGGCGATTCGAACTTGATAATTGTATCGCGCCGGGTGGTGCGTCTAAGGGCAATCCCTATTACGAATTCCTGGGTGTTACAAAGTACTGGCGGTACAGTCAGAAACGTATGCAGGAGCTTTATGAACAAGGACGGATCGTTCAGCCCAGCCCCGGTGCTGTTCCTCGGTACAAGCGTTATCTAGATGAGATGCCGGGCGTTCCGGCACAAGACGTATGGACCGACATCAATGCGATCAACTCTCAAGCAATTGAGGCCGTCGGGTATGCGACGCAGAAACCCACGAAACTTCTAGAACGAATCATCCAGGCATCTTCGAACGAAGGCGATCTGATACTGGATAGCTTCTGCGGGGCCGGGACCACGGTCGAAGTTGCAGAGCGACTTGGCCGCCGATGGATCGCCTGCGATCTCAGTAGGTGGGCGGTTCACTTGGTCCGAAAACGAATGCCTAGCGAAGTGAACCTCCAACCGGAGGTTGCTCGTTCGTCGTCCTCGTCCGCGGTGGTACGTGGGAGGAGGAGGACGAGGACGAGGGGGAGGACGAGGGGGAGGACGATGAGCGGTCAAACCGTTCAACCAGCTTCGTGAGCATGGAGTACACACGCTCCAGGGTTTCCTTGCCGTGCCGGATGCGGTCGGAAGAGCACACGCGTTTGGCCACCAGCGCATCCAGACAGGCGGCGCTCTCCGATGCAGAACCGCGTGCGTCGTCAAAAAACTTCGCCCGTGTTTGCTGTCCCCGCCGACCATTACCTTCTGCGATGTTCAGCAAGACGGATAGGCTCGCCTTGTCCAGGTGTTTTCGTACTTCGGCGGTCTTGCCGGCATCCTGCCGCTGAACCTCCTCCAGCAAGGGCGTGACCCATTCCAGGAACTCCAATTGCAACTGGTACACATGCAGCTTCTCGTGATCAAACATACCCCCTCCAACGCCAGGGAAAGCTGGCAGGGCCCCCTCGAGGGATCTAAAACATCCCGGGGACTCAGTCCCACTGCTGTGCACAACTGAGATTTACGTAAGTCGAGGCGGACGCCATACTTTGCGAGACCACGGAGGTCAAATCCGAGTCTCGATACTAGACGCAAAGGAGGGTGTCATGGAAGGCTTCGACAAGGAGGTCTGTCGGCGACTGCCGCTAGCAGAGGCTGCGCTTCGGATGTTGGATTACGTCTGTCAGGATAAATTTCTTGAGGCGGTGTTCGCCAAACATCATGGCCGGTCGTATGAGGACGTACTCACGTTTGCCATGGTGGTGCGGTTGGTTAGCGATGCGTTGCTCGAGTACGAAGGAAGCGGTCGGCAAGCGATCGAACGGGCACGCGAAGCAGGGGAACTCGAGACTTGCTCGCGGGCTCCGTATGGGAAACTTGCCCGGATGCCTCTGTCCTTGAGCTTGGGACTATTGGCCGAAGCCGTCGCTCGGCTAAATGAACTCTATCCCAAGACGGTTGCGGAAAAGGCATCACCCAAGTCATTGCGGGAGTTCGAGATCGTCTACCACGACGGGAAAACAATCAAGCATGTGGCCAAACGGCTGAAGGTGCTGCGGCAGTACTTGGGCAAGGTGCTGGGTGGCAAGTTAGTGGTCTCGCAGTCGCAGCGAACGGGGATGGCGATCTGTATGGTAGCGGATGAGGACGGTGAGAGCGGCGAGTCGAAGTTGGTGCCAGCGGCAGTCGCCCAAGTGCGATCCTGCCTGACGGGTCCGCTCCTCCACGTCGGCGATCGGGGATTTTGTGACCTGAAGCAAGCTGCGCTGTTCGCCGAAGGCGACGACCACTTTCTGTTGCGGTGGAATCAAAAACTTCACTTTCACCGCGACACAAGTCGGCCCGTCGTGACGGGATTCGACCATCCGGGGCACCGGATGTACAAGCAGGACTGGGGTTGGATCGGACAACTCAACGATCCACGTCGGCGTTATGTACGGCGTATCCGGCTGAAACGAGGCGCTGGAGAAGAAGAGATCATCCTTTTGACAAACCTTGTGGACGCCGATTCCTATCCGGCTGGCGATCTGCTACAGGTCTACCTAGAGCGTTGGGGCATTGAACGTATGTTTCAGCAAGTTACTGAAGTTTTTAATCTGAAGACACTGATCGGCAGTTCGCCTCGTGCCACCGTGTTTCAGGCGTCATTCTGTTTTCTCTTATACAACGTGATCCAAGTGATGAAGGCCTATATCGCAGAAGGCCAGGAGATGTCCCCGAAAGAGATTTCGAGTGAGATGCTCTTCGTAGATGTCCATCGGCAGTTGACGGCCTGGACTGAGATGCTCAATGAGAAAGCCACGGTAGTTCTACTCTCGACGACTTGGACGGCATCCCAAGTGGTGCGACGTCTGCAGTCGTTGTTGCATGGTCAATGGTCCGAGTTGTGGCGAAAAACGAGAAACACGAAACCTCCGCGTCCGCATCCAAACAGAAAGTACCCGAAAGGCGGCCACACGTCGGTCTATCGCGTCATTCGCGACGCTCGGCTTGCCGCCGCCAAAGCCTGACCGAAGATGTTCACAGCAGTGGGACTCAGTCCCATTCACGTTCGTTTTCACGAACCAGGAGGCCCTGCCATGTCTCTGGCCGAACGCTTCGCCGACGACATTTCGCTGCAATACTCGCTGATCGACCGCATGCGTATCCGCGGACACGTGCGCAACCTTCAAACCATTACCATGCTGCGGACCTACTTTCAACAGGTCCACCACGTGGACTGGATCGAACCGGCGGACCTGCAACGGCTTACGGATGATTTCATCCGCTTTGTCGAAGACTATGCCAAGATGCACAACGTGCCCATCCTCCAAGGCAAGCCCGGCGAAAGTCACGTCGATCAAGCCGCCCCGTACCTGGAACGAGTCGCCGACAAGGACGAAGCCGTCTATTGCATCATAAAGGTCCAAGAGGAAACGTCCAGCTTCGTCAGTTATGTGCCGAAAAACGGTCCCCAAAAGGATCGCAAAATCGCCCGCGGCCGGAGACGCATCAACCATTATTACTTCTTCATCAAGGACCCCGAATTCGGAACGGGAAACTGGATTCGAGTTTCCAGCTACGCTCCCTTTCCGGTCACCGTTTATTTCAATGGGCACAACTTCGTGGCCCAACGGCTCGGCCGTCAAGGGGTTGGTTTCCAGATGCGCGACAATATGTTCGTCGAAGTGCAGAACGAAAAAGCGTTTCGCCACGCGATCTCGGCGTTGACGGCTCGGGCCATCGAACGGTTCGCCAATCACTGGGTCTACCACGTGACCGTTTGGTTTCCGGATCGAGCTCGACGCCGCGGCTTCTACTATCATTGGTTTCTGGACCAGGTAGAATATTCCCACAATCTGATCTTCCGTGATCCCGACCGGCTGAATACTCTGTTCGGGCGTCTCTTGGATCGCGGACGCGAAATCGGCCAACCGCATGTGATCGCCCGGCTGTTCCAACGCAAACGGCTCCAGACCCAACGCACCGGAGGTCGGATGCAGCGCACCCGCCAAGAGGATTATGTCCTCAAGGCTTGGCACAAACGGACCAACATCAAACAGTACAACAAGCAGGGAGTCGGCCTGCGCACCGAGACCACTTGCTACGACGTACGCGAGTTTGGTACTTCCAAGGCATTGCTTCAACTTCCCTATGTGTTGAAGTGCATGGGTCATTGCAACAAACGTCTCCTTCGTTGGCAGGACACGATCGACCAAACTACCATCGGCAGTCGATATATGGAGAAGCTCGGGCAGCCCACTGTCCGCGAGAATGGACAACGCGTGCCCGGCTTGAATGTTCATAACCCAAGACTTTATCTGGTGCTGGCCGCCGTGTTCCAGTTTGCCCACCTCATCGACGGATTTCGCAACCGCGACCTCCGCCTGTATCTCCAGCGTCGCTTCGGACTGAGTCCTGACAAATATACCGCGGCGCAACTTCGGTACGACTTGCT
>Ga0366817_10241_pt1 | contig 12000 bp, 10 predicted proteins | sample TotcelFGM3001N13_FD_207092 | JGI IMG/M metagenome (GOLD analysis project Ga0366817, IMG submission 207092) | Enriched cells from coal bed in the Powder River Basin, Montana, United States - Total cells FGM rep3 HSBNCT.FGM.300.1.N13 ...
CGACGACCCTGGGACACTCGGCCGCCAGACGCGTCACGGTCGGCACGTCGATCGGCGAGGCGAACATGGGAATGTTGTACAACGTCACGTCGATCGGCGAATGATCGGCGATTTCTTTGAAGTAGGCGTAGACGCCGGCCGGGCTCAAGCGGTAGTAGAACGGCGACACGATCGCGACGGCACGCGCCCCTAATTCATGGTAGTGCTCGCACGCTTTGATCGTCTCCCGCGTGTTGGCCTCCGCCGCGCCGGCCAGGATCGGCACCCGCCCGGCGGTTTGATCGGCGATGATCTCGATGATCCGACGGCGTTCGTCAGCGGTGAAGCGGGTGAACTCGCCCGTCGAGCCGTTGGGATACAGACCGTGGACGCCGCGAGCGATCAGCCAATCGACGTAACGGCGAAGCTCGACCTCGTTGATCTCGCCGCGATCATCCAGCGGCACGACATTCGGGGTGAAAATACCGGTTAAGCGTTTTGTTTCGGCCATCGTGTTGTCGTCGTCCGGAAGAATTCAAGAATTCGTTGCCGCCGCGCCACGCGGGGAACGGGTTTGCGAAACGATAGGAAATCATAGCTTGCAACAAGCGGTTACGGGAATTCGAGTTACGGGAGTTCGAGGGTCCAGCCGTGTGCAAAGGCGAGCACGAACCGGACGGATTGCCGCATTCGGTCCGCGTCCACGTCATGCACTTCGACGGGATCGCCGATACCGCGCAGCATGGTCAGCGTCAATTGGCCGCCTAAGTGCTGGCGGAACTCTTCCAAACCGCGAAACAGGGTCTCGGTCTCGTGCAGATTCGGAGCTTGCAACGGGATGCCCAGACGCTGGAGGCAGTGCAACACGCGATCCGCGACTTGGCTGGGTAAACCGTGCATCAGCGACGAGTACACCGTGTCGACCGCCACTCCGATCGCGACCGCTTCGGCGTGCCGCAGCTGAAAGCCGCTCATGCTCTCCAGTTTATGAGCCGACCAGTGTCCGAAGTCCAGCGGGCGGGCTTCGAGCATCTCGAACGGGTCGCCGCCTTGCGTGATGTGCTCCAAATGCAGCAGGGCCGCGCGGCGGATGACCGGCAACGCGGCGGTCATGTCCCGCTGACGAATCCGCTCGGCCGACTGGCATAATTCATCGAACAGCGACGGATCTTTGAGCAAGGCCACTTTGACGGCTTCCGAAAATCCGCACAGGAAATCTCGGTCGCTCAGCGTCAACAGCAACTGGGCATCGTTAATCACCGCCCACGGCGCGGCGAAACAGCCCAACCAATTTTTCTTCTGAAACAAGTTCACGCCGTTCTTGACGCCGACCCCCGAATCGCCTTGGGCCAGCGTCGAAGTGGGCAGCCGGACGAGTCGCAAACCGCGATGGGCGATCGCGGCCGCAAAGCCGACGGCGTCCAAGACGGCGCCGCCGCCGATCACCACAACGTAGCTGCGCCGATCCAGATCGGCCGCGTGAAACACCTTCAGCATCCGCTCCAGCACCTGGACGTCGTTCTTGATTTCCTCGCCGCCGGGAACGATTTGAATCTCGCCTCCCGGCTGAATTCGCTGCCGATATCGGGAAAAAAAATGCTCGATCTGCGCCCTCAGCCGTGGGTTGCCGGCTTCGACATTGGCATCGATCCAAAACTGGACGCGAGCGGGGCTCGCGCCGGACGGCTCCAGCACGTCCGCTAGAACCTGCTGGTCGGTGCCGAAAACGTCGCGGGCAAAACGCAGTCGGTGGACCAGCGGAACGTGAAACGGGCGGTCGACGATGTCCATGTTCGATTCGGCGCTCAAAAAAGGTTGTTTTCGCTACGCCTTTACTCTACCCACCCGGTTCGGCTTCTTGCAACCGCCAAATGTCTTGGCACAATGATACGAAGTTCCGGTGCGCTTGGTGCGTGCAGGAGTTGGCAAGAGATTCAATTTGGAGAGGAGCACGAGTGATGACGAGGTTTTTGGGAAGTGTGATGTTGTCGATGACCGGTTTCATGGCGGCTGGAATCGTGCCATCGGCGGCAGCTGACCAGCCGCCGGAAGGATTCGTGGCCTTGTTCGACGGCAAGACGCTGGACGGGTGGGTTCAGCGGAACGGGACGGCAATCTTCCGCGTCGAGGACGGCTGCGTTCTGGGCACGACCAACGAGGGCAGCCCGAATTCGTTCCTCTGCACCGAAAAAGATTACAGCGATTTCGAGTTGACGTTCGAGGTCAAGGTGGATGACCAACTGAATTCCGGAGTTCAAATTCGCTCGGAGAGCAAGCAAGAGTTCAACAAGGGCCGCGTTCACGGTCCGCAGGTCGAGATCGCCACCAACGGCACGGCGGGCTTCATCTACGGCGAAGCGTTGGACACGGGCTGGCTGTGCGAAGACCGCTCCGACCCCGCCGCCAAGGCCGCCTTTAAGAAAGGCGAATGGAACAAGTATCGCGTGCTGTGCGTCGGCAAGTCGATCAAGACGTGGGTGAATGACGTCCCCGTGGCCGATCTGGTCGACGAAAAATCCGGTAAATCATGCGGCTTCATCGGTCTGCAAGTCCATGGCATCGCCAAGGGCACCGGCCCTTACGAAGTCCGCTGGAGGAATATCTACCTGAAGGACCTGGCGAAGTAGGAACCTGTTCCCATGCACCACCCCGATCCGAACACCTTTCGCCGCCTGGCTCAGGACCACCAACTGATCCCGGTTTATCGCCGTCTGGTCAGCGACACGCTGACCCCGGTTACCGCTTTTCACAAGATCGACACAGGCGGCAGTGCGTGCCTGTTCGAGAGCGTGATCGGCGGCGAACGGGTGGGGCGGTACAGCTTTTTGGCCGCCGATCCGTTTCTGGAGATGACTGCCCGGGGCACGGAGGTGGCGATCACCCAAGGCGGCGTGACACGGCGTTCGACGGCCGCCGATCCGTTGCAGGTGCTGCGGCAGTTCCTGAACGAGCCTAAGGCTGCTTTGTTGCCGGAACTGCCGCCCTTTGGCGGCGGCGCCGTCGGATACGCAGGCTATGATGTAGTTCGTTATGCCGAGCACCTGCCCAATGCCCCCCAGGACGATCGCGGACTGCCCGATCTGGCGTTCGGGTTCTACGATCGCATGGTGGTCTTCGACAATATCGACAAGACGATGTATGTGGTGGTTACGGCGCGCGTGGACGATCCGGAAAACGCCGACGCGGCGTATGCCAACGCCCAGCGGCGCGTCGACGAAACGGTTGCCGAATTGACGGCCACGCCGGTGACGCTGCACAGCACCGATATCCATCCCGTCGGCGAGCCGACGATCCCCTTTCGCTCGAATTTTCGCCAGGAGCAATTCGAGGACGCGGTGCGGCAATGCGTCCGCTACATCGAAGCCGGCGACATTTTCCAGGTGGTGATCAGCCAGCGACTGGAGCTGGACTTGCGGGTGGACCCCTTCGAGATCTATCGCACGTTGCGCGTTGTCAACCCCAGCCCGTTCATGTTCTTCCTGCGCACGGCGGACGTGACGCTGGTCGGCAGTTCCCCGGAGATCATGTGCCGGGTGGTCGGCGGCAAAGTCACGGTGCGGCCTCTGGCGGGCACGCGGCGGCGGGGGGCGACCGAAGAGGACGACCGCCGGCTGGCAGCGGAACTGCTGGCCGATCCCAAGGAACGGGCCGAGCATGTAATGCTGGTCGATTTGGGACGCAACGACGTGGGCCGAGTCGCCCGCTTCGGCTCCGTCAAATTGTCCGACGTGATGGTCATCGAACGGTACAGCCACGTGATGCACATCACATCGAACGTGACGGGGGAATTGGCCGACGGCAAGGATGCCTTCGACGCCCTGACCGCTTGTCTGCCGGCCGGCACCGTGTCCGGCGCTCCCAAAGTCCGGGCGATGGAGATCATCGACGAATTGGAGCCGCATCGCCGCGGTCCCTACGCCGGCGCCGTTGGGCACTTCGACTATCACGGCAACATGGATACTTGCATCGCCCTGCGCACGATCGTCATCCAGGGCGACAAGGCCTATATCCAAGCCGGAGCCGGTATCGTGGCCGACAGCCAGCCGGAGCAGGAGTACCAGGAGACGCTTAACAAAGCCCGCGGGCTGTTGCGCTCGATCGAGATCACCGAACAGCGGCTGAGGCACGGCACGCCCCACGCTGGATCCGGATCGCCTTGATCGTAACGCTGCGCGTAACCCGAAACGCAAGTGAGAGGGCTCGTCGTCCACTCGCTTTGCAAGTTGACGCTGGAACTGCTCAACCAAGCCACTCAGGCCTGAGCCGAAACGGAGTGCAACCGGGCCGTGCACCGTGAAATCTCCTGTTCGCCGGTCGAACCAATGGTACGGAGCTTGTCCCTTGCTGAACATCAGATGTCGCCGGGAGGAAAATCGAGTTCCACGGGGCAGCCAAGCGAGTCTCCCCAATACCAGCGCATCTTCTGCCAGAACGAGAGGGTTCCCTTCCACTTGCGAATGGCGTTTCGGAGCCGTTGGACGCCGGGGTCCTGCTGGTCGGGGACCGTCCCCAACGCGCTTTCGCAACCGCTGACATTGTCAACCATGAGCAGTGCGGTCGCAAAGTTGGTCAGGAACACGGCGGGCACATCGCTGCGAAAACAGACTCCCGACGTGATAACGAGTCCCTTAAGCGCCTCGACCGCCCGCGCCGCGTCGCCCAAACGCAGCAGGCACACGGCCATGGCGTTGGTCACCCACGGCGACTTGACTTTCGACTTCTGAAGCAGCTCGAGCGCTCTGCGGGGATGCCCCGCGTCGAGCGCGGCCGCGGTCTTGTTCAACAGGTCAACGAGTTCTTGCGGTCGCGAATCTTGGCTTCTCGGCTGTTCGGATTGGGGCGATCGCTCGCGGATCGCATTGGTATTCGCTTGGCGTAACATAATATGTCCTCTTTCTGCAGGGGGGAAGATTGTGGAGAGCAAACTGGCGTAATTCGACACGGCCTCAATCAGCAGATACGCCAGGCTTTCCAGCCTGACATACACGATGCGAATCCGTTCACCGCCACGTAGCGTGACGGCGAGAAAATGCGCGTCTGAAGTCAGCACAAACGCGGCACGGGCGCCGGCGCTGAAGATCTGGGGTATGCGCCGCTGTGAGACGAGTCAGCCGCTCAAATGACCCACAGGCAGAAGAGTTCTCGCAGAGAACGAGACGGCAATGCCAGCCGTGGCGTGCGGCAAGCGGATCGGCGGTTCGGCTGTCGTCCGCACTGCGAAGCCTTGCTACCGCTGGAAAAAATCGCGATCCCCCAACGTCGCACCTCGACGCGAACCGGCATCGGACGAACCTCGCTCAACCCCTCGGTCAGAGGCGCCGAGCGGCAGTTCGACAGGAGTGGCGAGCCGATCCCGAGGGCGGTCCCGAACGGAACGGAGGCATTGCGTCCGAAGTCGAGCGTCTCGTCCGCTGGCAAAAGAGAGTGGTGAACGGTGACGGTTCCGAGGAACAGACTCTCTCGGCGGATGTCAGTTCGCCACGGTTCGAATTGCGCACGCGGCGATACGCCTTGATCGTCTCCGCGTGCCCAAGCGGTTGCGCCGAAGGGGGGGCTGGCAAGTAAGAGGCAAGCCGCCGCGCTGATTCGCAGCACGGTCGCCGCAAACAAGGCTGGCCGATTTTCCAGAGCCGGTTGTCGACACATACAATGACTTCTCGGGAATACGCAACAGCGCTAAGTAACATGGAAGATTAAATCAGCCCCCTTCGCCTCCATGATTTTGTCATCCTCCTCTCCGGCCTGAGTCGCCTTAGGGCGCGATTTCCAACGGCGGCAGGAGTCCCGCGTCACCAGCAGCAGGTACGCTCTTCGACGACGGACCCGGCGCGACGGGCAATTCGAGATTCCCCGTCGCTGGTTTCCCGTCGGTTTCGATCTTTGCGCTTGGCTCGCTTTTCGCCGTCTCGGGCATCTCCACCGTCTCGGGCATCTCCGTCAGCGGCTCGACCATCTCTTCTTCCATGATCTCCCTCGGCATCTCCTGCTCCGTCGGCATCCCCGAATCGAGTACCTGCATACCCGCCGGATCGAACGCCGAAGCGACCCGTCCGCTGTACGGATTGTCGCGTTGCCATTTGCCGCCGAAGGCGGAATAACCAAAATCTTCAGCGTTGTCGCACATAGCGCAGCCGGTTAACCCAGCTAGCATTAGCGTCGCGACCCAAACGAAGTGCTTGCTCATCATGGCGGCCTCGCTAACCGAACAGGTGCCGGGGGCAAAAACGACTACATCCCAATTCGGCACTTTCAAGGCAGGAGCTTTAGTAGGATCTTGAGGGTTGTAGCGGTTTTTCCGCCACGGTTGCGGTTTTGAGGGTGATTTGTTCTGGGGCCGATAGCCATGATCAGCGCGGCTTGAGGTCCCAGGTCTCAGGGCCTTGACGGACAGCGTCGACGGTTTTGGCTGGGAGATGTTCAAGGTCTTTAGGCCCCGTCCCGGCGACTGAAAAGAAGGAGGGCTACTTGAAAATTCAGCCGTCGGCTGCAAAATAGCGGAGTGCAGCTTCCCGACTCCTCACCGTGAAGGACGACTTCCATGGCTGAAAATCCCAGTGTAATTCTGTCCGGTTTCGCCGATGAAGCCGCCAACCACAAGACCGCCGAGCAGCAGTTTTCGGCCTTTGCGGCGGTGGGCCTCCAGTACTACACAGTTCGGTTTATCGATGCAGGTCAAGGCATCAAGAACGTGATGCAACTGAGCAAGACCGAAATCGCCAAGATCCGGCATCTGGAGGACGAGTACGGTTTGAACGTGTCATCGATCGGGTCGCCGATTGGAAAAGTCAAACTGCTGGACGTGGATGACGGCACGAAGAACCGCTTTGTGCCGTTCAAGAAGTACCTGGACCAGGAAGTCCAGAAGGCATGTGAAATGGCCCATGCATTTGAAACGAAACTGATTCGCGGATTTTCATTTTATCATCCGCGCGGAACAGATCCCCTGGAACATTTGCCTCAGGTCGTGGATCAACTGGGCAAGATCTCGGAGACCTGCCATCGAAACGACTTGATTTTTGGTTTGGAATTGGAGGCAAATCTGGTCGGCCAAACTGGTGGCTTGCTGGCCGAGATCCATCGTCAAGTGGACCATCCAGCGTTAATGCTGATCTTTGACGGCGCCAACATCGCAACGCAAGGGTATTCGGCGGATGAGTGCCTCCAGCAGTATCGCGAGATGAAATCCGGCTTAGGCTGGCTGCACATCAAAGACTATCGCCATCCGCACGCGGCCAAGAAGACGGATCACGTCGACGAGGAAGCGCTCAAGCATTTTGTGCCTGCGGACGTGGGAGATACGGGGCACGAAGCGATCCTGCGCGACCTGCGCGATTTGATCCCCAAGCTGGAAAAAAAATTGAAGAAGCGCGGCGTGCCCGGAGTCTTCCTAGACATGGAACCGCACGTCAAAGGCGGAGGGCAATTCGGTGGTTTCAGCGGCCCCGACGGCTTTGGCGTGGCCCTGCGAGCCCTGTGCCGGACGTTGGACTACGTCGGCATCGGTTATCACCTGACCGATTTCGACGACGTGAAAGCGACGCGAGGAGTCTGAATCTGGGGTTTGTGATCCGCAAGGCCTTAACGCGGGATTCGGACGAGAAACCACGGCTCGTCTTCACCAGCGGCTAGCGCCAGGCTAGGGCCTTTCCGCTCAAAGGAAGACAGGACCTGATTGTCAGTTCTCAAACGCGGGCCGCGTGACTGCCGCCCGCCAAACGATCCCACAACTCAAGCACTGCCGCGCGGCCCGAGACCGGCGCTTGACAGGCGAAGTTCTCGCAGACGTAAACCGTCGGTTCCTCGCCGACGACTTCTTTGCCCTGAAACAAGGGGACCAAGTACGGGGTGCCGGCTTGGCTTCCCGGCGCACGGCACGCCAGCACACGCTTGGGCACGTATCGCCGCCGCAGATCGGCCAGCGCCGCGGCCGTATCCGCCTGAGCCGGATCTCCAACGATCGCGATCTCCGCCATCGGCCCCAGCCGCATGTCGGCCGCCGACAGCATCTGCCCCATGCCGGACGCGGCACGATCCAGCAATCCGGCGGCCGCTTGGATAACCCCGTCCGCCGCCTGCAGGTAATCGGCGCGGCCGCATAATTTGCCCAACCGAAGCAGCGCCGTCGCCGCAACGGCGTTTCCGCTGGGGACGCTGCTCTCGAGGAAATCCTTGTTCCGCGCGATCAACTGCTCGTGATCGTCGGCGGTGTAGAAGAATCCGGCGGCACGCGGGTCTGCAAAGTGCCGCAATACCAGATCCGCCAACCGTACCGCCTGGTCGATCCACCGTTCGTCGAACTGCGACTCGTACAGCGTAACCAACGCCTGGATGAAGAACGCATAATCGTCCAGATAGGCGTCCAACTTCGCCTGGCCGCCGCGCCAACTGTGCAACAGCCGCCCGTCCTGCCGCGTCATCTGTCGCAGGATGAAATCCGCCGCCTTCACGGCGGCTTGCAAGTACCTGGGCTCGCCGAACACGCCGGCGGCCCGTGCCATAGGGTCGATCATCAGCGCATTCCAACCCAACAGCACCTTGTCGTCTTTGCCGGGCCGCACGCGCCGGTCGCGGACAGTCAACAGTTGCCGCCGCGATTCCTCCAGTTCCGCTCGCAATTCGTCCGGATCCAAGCCTTTGAGTCGTGCGCACTGCTCGATCGTCTTGGGTAGATTCAAGATGTTGCGGTCTTCGAAATTGCCGGCATCGCTCACGTCGTATACGCAACAGAACCGAGCGCCGCGTTCGGGGCCCAAGACCTCGTTCACTTCGTCCGGCGTCCAGAGGTAGAATTTCCCTTCCTCGCCTTCGCTGTCCGCGTCTTCGGTACTGTGAAAGCCGCCCGCCGCATCGGTCATGTAGTGCAGGACGTAGTCCAGCGTTTCGCGAACCACGCGGCCGTACGACGCATCGCCTGTCGCTTGGTACGCATCCAAATACGCGCCCGACAACAGCGCATTGTCGTACAACATCTTCTCGAAGTGCGGAACCAGCCAGCGCTCGTCCACCGAATAACGCGCAAAGCCGCCCGCCAGATGATCGTAGATCCCGCCACGAGCCATCTTGTCGAGGCTCAATCGCACCAGATCCAGCAGACCGCCTCGTCCGGTCCTGTGCCACATCCGCAGCATGAATTGCAAGGCCATCGGATGAGGAAACTTGGGCTTGAATCCGAATCCTCCGTGAGCCGTGTCGAAATCCCGTTGCAGCCGAACCACCGCCGCCTGCAGCAGCGACTCGTCGACGGCTGGCTGTTCCAACGCGGCCGGTTCCGATTGCTGCAGGTACTCGGTCAGCTGCGCCGCCTGCTGGACCGCTTGGTCGCGCTGCGTCCGCCACAACTCGTCGACCGCCTGGAGCACCTGGATGAAACCCGGCATGCCCATCCGCGGGTACGCCGGCCAATACGTTCCACCGTAGAACGGCTGCAAATCCGGGGTCAGGAAGACGGACATCGGCCAGCCGCCATGCCGCGTCATGATCTGGATCGCGTTCATGTAGATCTGATCCAGATCCGGCCGCTCTTCGCGATCGACTTTGATGCTGATGAACCGGGCGTTTAGAAAGGCCCCAATCTCCGGGTTCTCAAAACTCTCATGCTCCATCACATGGCACCAGTGGCACGCGGAGTAGCCGATCGAAAGAAAGATCGGTTTCTGTTCTTCCCGCGCTCGCGTCAACGCTTCCGGTCCCCACGGATACCAATCCACGGCGTTGTCTTTGTGCTGCAGCAGGTAGGGACTGGTTTCGAGTCCAAGGCGGTTCGACATGGCTGGCTCAGGTCCTGAAGAACGATTCGCGGACAGACGGAACGACAGCAGATTGTAGCGCCGGCCGGACGCGTGTGGAGGGGAAAAATTCACGCAAACACCGCCAACGCCCCGGGAATCATGTCCACCGACACAGGCGAACACGACTCGAGTTCCCCGTCCAGATTCAGCAGGTCCCGCGTCTGGGTTTCGATGCGAAACGAACGGACTTGCCGGTATTCGACGCTCGGCAGCGTTACGAACGATCCGTCGGAAATGCCCCGGAACAGCCGCAGCATTTGCGTTCGCGACGCCTGCCGCACAAAGACTACGTCGATCTTGCCATCCGCCAGATCCGCGCGGGGAGCGACCTGCATGCCCTTGCCCGTGAATTTCGTGTTGCAACCCAGCACGAACAGGAATTCGTCGTCGATGGTCTCACCGTCCAGGACCAAACGAGCCGGACGCCGCCGCGGCCGAAGGATATGCCACAGCGTAGCCAAGGTATAGCGCGGCCGGCCGAGCCATCGCCACCGCTCCGCCGTGCGGTTGATGTCCACCACACCGCCCCAACCCACGATGTTCAAGCAGTACACGATCTGGCCGCCGCAAGTCAGCCGGGCGACGTCTACCCGCTGCGTCGCGCCGGCCAGAATTCGCTCCATTGCGTCCTGCGGCGTGGTGCAGCCCAGGTGCAACAGCACCGCATTGCCGGTGCCGCCGGGAATCAGCCCCAACGGGATCGACGCGCCGTCACCCCGCTGCAACAGCCCGTTGGCCACTTCGTGAATCGTCCCGTCTCCGCCGATCAGACAGAACCCGTCGTAGCCTCGCAGATCCAACGTTCGTGCAAGCTCCGCGGCGTGCCCGCGATGCCGCGACACATGCACGTCCAGGCCGGCACCGGCCGCCGCAAAACGAGCCCGCACTTGTTCCAGTAGTGCCAGCCCGCGCCGCAGACCGCCTCGGGGATTCACGACCAGCACAAACCGCTTGGATGTCATGATCTTGTCTGCGAGGCAAACCGTGTCGTTTAACTACTCGGGTTTCGCTTTGCCAAAGACCAGCAGGAAACGATCCTTGGCGGGACACGGGCTTTCGGACAACAGCACAAATCCTGTAGCAGCCAGTTCCTGCTTGACTGTCTCCGGCGCGATCTGGCGGTGGTGACTGGCGTCGCGCCGCGACAGAGCCTGCTTCGCCGCGCGATCCAGCACGAAGATACAGCCGCCGGGAACGAGCCGCTGGTGCAGTTGGCTCAGCAACGCCGGACCGTGAAACAGCAGATGGTACGAGTCCAGAAAGAACACGGCGTCGATCGGCTCCGGTCCCAAGTCCGCAACGCCCAAGTCGGTCAGCACCGAAGGCAGCGAGACTCCCGCCGGCAGCGGCGGCCGCTCGTCTTTCTGCGTCGCCCATTCCTCCAAGACGATCTCGACGCCCGCGCCGGACGAACGCTCCAAAATCGACGGGATCAAGTCGCGTGCCTGCCCCAGCGCAATGATCGCGGGACGCTGAAAACGCTTGCCTGCGGACAACAGCGTTTCGGACACGGCGCTGACCGCCAGCGGCAGGAACGCGTCCGGATCGCGTCCAGGCTCTGCCTGGTCTTCGGGACGCTGAAAGATCAGCACAAAAGGATTGTCTTTGGATTCACACAATTCGTCGGCACAGGCGACGAAGCGAAATCCTTCTTCGCGAGCCTCACGAACCACCGTCGTTTCCGCCAGCCAGAAGTGTTTGCTCGCCCGCTGCTCGCGCGGCACCCAGTCGCGGAGCGTCCCGGGCAGACGGTCGACGACGACGAAATGGCCCCCGGGTTTCAACGACCGCCAAATCTCCCGCAGCATCTCGCGAGGCTTGGACAGGTGGTGGTACACGTATCGCATGTAAGCCAGATCGACGCTGTCGCGAGGTAAGTTCGGACTGTCGTCACGTCCCAGCACTGGGCGGACCTGCGTCAGCTTGCGTTTGGCGACTTCCGCCCGCAACGCCTTGACATTGCCCTCCGTGATCTCTTCGGCATATACCGCGCCCGTCGAGCCGACGATGTCGGCGAACACCCACGTGTCCACGCCTTTGCCGGCGCCGATATCCGCGACGGCGTTCCCGGGGCCGACGGCCAACCGGGCAGCCAGCGCTCGAATCGACGCGGGACGATCCGCGGGCGAAGCCACCCGCACGGCGGGGGGCCGCCCGCCGGCCAATGCCGCCCCCCCGCCGCGGCCCCCCGCGGGGCCCGCCGCGGAGGGGGCGCGGGCGGCCCGGGTGGCCG
>Ga0366817_10384_pt1 | contig 11573 bp, 11 predicted proteins | sample TotcelFGM3001N13_FD_207092 | JGI IMG/M metagenome (GOLD analysis project Ga0366817, IMG submission 207092) | Enriched cells from coal bed in the Powder River Basin, Montana, United States - Total cells FGM rep3 HSBNCT.FGM.300.1.N13 ...
CAAAAATCGTTCCATTTTGAAAACAGGGGCACATCGACTGCCCAGTTCTGTAGGCAAACTTATTGCTTTCGATGAGAGTCGAAATATCCTTTATGCGGGAACACTCAAGCAAGGGGTCTTCAAATCACAAGATAGCGGAAAGACCTGGCAATACCTGGGGTTAAAGAATAAATGGATCCGTTGCATAGCTCTTAAAACCGATGGATCCGATCTCTTTATTGGCACCTTTGGTGAGGGTTTGTTTCAGCTAAGCCTGGACCAGCAAACAATACTACCGGTAAAAGCAAGTCCAAAAACCATTGAAGATCTGGTTTATCTCCAAGATTCCAAAGAGCTATGGATAGCGGCGGGTGCTGATGGCATCGTAGTGTTAACTCATCAGAATGAATGGTCATGGAAATATAAAGACTCGGGGGACAACACCACAGGACCTTTTTGGAATTGCCTGGCTATCACCAGCTCCAGGATCCTCGCAGGATGCCACATGCCCCCATACGATAAACTTGGAAAAAATTACAGCACCCTTATTCAAAGCAGAGACAAAGGGCTTTCCTGGGAAAATGCAATACATGAAGTAAGCCATAATCACTATGGCCACCCAGGTGAAAGCTGGTGGAAAGAAGACCAAAGGGCTATGATCCAAGGCAAAGCGTTTCAGGGGGTAACTCCCTTAGGACGCGCCCAAAGTAAAGTATCTGATATCGCCATCGATCCCTATCATCCCGAAAAAGTCCTCATTACTTCTAATGGGGGGCTGTATATTAGCCAAGACTATGGCAATCATTGGCAATTTTCCTCCAAAGGCATGCAACTCGTAGTCCCGGTTGCCCTAAGCCTTGCCCCCTGGGGTGAGACTTTCCTGGGTATGAAGGATTGGGGCTATGTCATTGCAAACCACGATAGCCGCACCATTCTTCAATGGAACCGCTATGCAAGCGCTATGATGATGGCTACAGATTTTACCTTTGACCCAAGCGGAACAAAATTCTATGCCTTGTTGAGCCCCAACGACACGGGGGGAGGATATGTTTTGTCGGGTGATCAAGCCAGCCCTCAAGTGGAAATATTTATGGACCTTCAGACCATTACAAACCAAGGCCAGGGAAGACCAATAAAGATGCTTAAGGATCCAAGCAGTTCCAAGCCTATATTTATTGTAGCAGTAGTACCAGCCCGACCCGATGCCTCCACAAGCTATTCCCGCTTTTACCGAACAGAAGATGGAAAAAAATGGACCCTCCTACACGAAATCGCCAGCGATGACGGAGATTTTAATCTATCCATGCACTGGTTGGGTGGAAGCCAAGCACTTTATGTATATCATTCCAAAAAAGGATTTTTCAAAGCAGAAAACGGAGGACAGGGAGCTTGGAGCCAACCCTTCGAATTGCCCCCAGTAGCTTCCATATATTCGGGTTTTATGATAGCCTCCAAAACAAACCCCGATCAGCTCTATATTGCCACCGATACAGGACTATATCATATCAACCATGCCCATCTCCCCAAGCCTTGCCCGAGTAAAATATCCCTTGGACAAGACCTTGCCCTGGGACCCTTAGCCATGGACAGCTCAGGAAAGCTATTTGTTACAGTTCCCGCTCAAAAAGGCAGACCCGCCCAACTACTTATGATCGACCCTTCAATGACCATCATCGACATTGCAGATGATTTTTATCGGAGCTCATCCCTCTTTCCCAAAGCTATCGCGGTATCCCCAGAGGGTAGTTTGATCATAGCCAATCATGTCAATGGATTTACCATTGGTATGCCCTGAATCGCTTTATTCAGCTTTATTTATAAGTTCTTCCCTCAGCTTGCGATATTCCACGATAGGCAGGTCTCCCTGAATCAGTTTCTCATCCATAGTGAGACTTGTTTTTCGAGGCTCTTGGGTAAGCACTACTCGCTTATCCTGATGTAGGATCTTGCGATTCATAGGCTTGCTCAACCATCCCACCAGCTCTCTCAGGATGGGGAGCTTCATAAAACTCTGGTAAAAGCGGATATACACCACTGTATTATCTTCATCCACCGGCACAAAAGCAGCAGAAATGCGCAACTTATCGGAGATCATGTTTTGCCAGCAATTGGGAGCCATAAATTGGAGTTGAAATAGTTTTTTATAATCCTCTATTTCAGAGGGCTTTTGGGCTTTGGTCTTTTCATCATCCACCACATTATGCACAAAAAAGCGTATCAACTGACCTTCCCGCTTGACTACCGGTCCATGTACCAGGGTTTTACAACCTTTTCCAATAGTATCGGTATGCACGAAAGGCAGATGCACCACATCCAACTGGTTTTCAATAGCACGGGTATAGTGGATATTCCAAGGATCCTGAAAAGTGGAATAAAAATATCCTTCCTTGAGATCATCAAAATAAAGAGGCTCAGGAAGCTCCGCTTTGGGGTCGCCCCACCAAAGCCATATCCAGCCAAATTTCTCCACTACCTTATAGGCTTGCACCCGATAGGAATCAGCCACCGGAGCTTTCCACCCCTGCGCTGGAATCACCTGCACCTTGCCATGGGCATCATAGCGAAAACCATGAAAAGGGCACTGCACCAAACCTTCCTTGACCTTTCCCAAGCCCAGCGAAGCACCTCGATGGCAACAACGGTCGGCAATACAGGCAAGCTTGCCCTCCGAGTCTCGCCAAAGCACCATCTTTTGTCCCATACGCTTCACACTCACAGGGCGGTTTTTACCCACCTCTTTGGCATCCATAATTACATACCATTGGTTTCGTATCATTTTATTATGCTCCTATCCAAAGCTCATGATAAAAAGTTTACAGGCTGTATGGTACAAATTTCAAGTTGAACTTGAATATTGTACAAAGAAAAGTTTTTTGCAATTTTCCAATCCAATTGGAAATATTCTTCGGTTGTACTAGAAATTTGCAAAATATCGATTTCAAAGCATAGCCTTATTATCTATACTTGTCGTCATCCCGAGGAGACCACTGAAGTTCATCGCCCTCATGATGTTCCCATTCTGGTTCTATTTCAGGATGGAAAAAATCTTCTTTACCAAGATCCATAATCGTTGCAAGCATTTCTTTGACAGCTTCATAATAGTATCCATTAAATTTTAAATAGTAAAGATGAGATAACTCACCACTTGTACGCACCATCATAAAAGGTTACCATCTCGTAACTGTTAGAAAAAGTACAATTTGATTTAGATGGCACGATTTTGTAAGTTCCCGGACAAGGTAGAATGCCTGCATTTTGGGGTGATGTCTGATAAAAACCATTACTATTTGTTTGGCCACTCCATACTTGAGTTCCATTAATGTCATAAACAGTTATAGTAACGATACTACCACCAGCACCAAAGACATACCCAGCAATTCTTGCTGTTTGTTCGGGGGAACAATTACTATTGAAATTAACTCTCAGGTAATGTCCGTCTTCGCAACAATTGCCCTCTACAAACCTTACCGTTTCATAAGGGTTTGTATAAGAACAGCCTGATTTAGTGGGTGTTACTTTATAAACACCAGGACATTCCAGGATACAGTCATCCCATATAGCTGAAGTTTCGTAATAGCCAGAGCTATTAGTTAATCCACTCCAAACCTGTTTACCCATGTTGTCTGTGATGGTAATCAAGACTCCAGAATTAACCCCACTACCATACACATATCCACTAATTCTACCTTTGTTTGCTGGAGAGCAGTTGGAAGAAAAATCAACTCTTTTGCCCCCTCCATCTTCGCAACAATCTGTATCTGTTAACGAGACAGTTTCACTGTTGCTGGTAAACGTACACCCAGTTTTGCTGGGAACAACTTTATAGGTCCCAGGGCACTTCAGAATACAGCTAGTTCCGAGAGAAGACGTTTCATAATAACCGGTAGAGGTAGTTTGACCTTTCCAAACTTGAATACCTGCTTCATCGGTGATGGTGATGGTTGTGTTCGGATTACTACCAGAACCACTTACATAACCAAAGATCCTTCCTGTTTTGGCATCATAACAATTGGATCGAAAATCTACCCGTTTATATTCTCCTTCTTCACAACTGTTTCCAAATAAGAACTCGACTGTTTCACTTGGATTCGTAAACGAACACCCAGTTTTGCTGGGAATTACTTTATAGATCCCCGGACTTTTTAGGATGCATGGAGACCCACTCATAGATGTTTCGTAGTAACCAGAATTAATAGTGGTTCCTTTCCAAACCTCAACTCCATTATTATCGAGGATAGTAATCGTTGTTCCTGGATTTGCATTAGATCCAAAAACATAACCAACAATTCTTCCAGTTTCCTGCGGAGAGCAGTTGGAAGTGAAGTCAACTCGAGCATAATATCCATCTTCACAACTATCATCCTCAGTAAAAGTGACAGTTTTGATATCTGGGGTAAAAGAACAGCCATATTTGGTGGCTACTACTTTATAAGTGCCAGGACTTTTTAATATACAGGGAGCACCATTGGCTGAAGTTTCGTAGTATCCTCTGATATTCGTCAAACCGCTCCATACTTTTATTCCATTAGCATCTGTAATAGTAACTAAAGTTCCAGGATTGCTACCTGTTCCAAAGACGTAGCCATTAATCCTGGCTGTTTCATTGGCGAGCAGTTGGAAGTAAAATCAACCCTTTTGAATGTTCCATCTTCCACACTTTCGTTACTTGCAAAAGTAACATATTTACTCGATTCACTAAAAGTGCAGTTAATCTTGGTCGGTACAACTTTGTAGGTTCCTGGACATTTCAAGATACCAGCTAAACCAGATTCAGACGTTTCATAGTAACCGTTTCGATCAGTTTGCCCAGTCCAGATTTGTCTATTAGAACTATCATAAACAGTGACGATAGTTCCGGGATTTCCACCGCTACCAGTAATATTGCCTGTAATCCTGGCTGTTTTACCAGCAGCGCAATTGGATCGAAAATCAACTCTTTTGTAATTCCCGTCCTCACAACTATCTGTATCTGTAAATATCACAGTTTCAAACGAAGAGGAAAAAGTACAACCTGCTTTACTAGGTACAACTTTGTAGGTCCCAGGAGATTTTAGGATACAAATCGACCTATAGGCTGAGGTTTCATAATAACCATTTGCATCGGTTAGCCCTCTCCATACTAAAGCTCCACTGTTATCAAATATAGAGATGGTAGTCCCAGGATTTGCGTCATATCCAAAGATAAATCCCATGATTCTGCCCTTGTAGGTAGGAGTGCAATTGGATCGAAAATCAACTCTTTTGTAATTCCCGTTCTCACAATTATCACCCTCAGAGAATGTCACAGTTTCATATGAAGCAGAAAATGTACAACCTTCTTTGCTGGGAACAACTCTGTAAGTTCCAGGGACTATTAAAATACAGCTGGATCCATAGACAGAGGTTTCGTAGTAACCGTTAATATCGGTTTCTCCACTCCATACTTGGGCACCCGTACTATCGGTCACAGTGACCTTAACCCCAGAAGCTCCGCTTGCTCCATAGACATAACCTACTATCCTTCCGGTTTTAGCAGTGGTGTAAGTGGAAGTAAAGTTAACTCTCTTGTATTTACCTTCCTCACAGCTTTCACCCAATGCAAAGGAAACAGTTTGCGAAGAAATAGAAAATGTGATCCCAGACTTGGCAGCCGTTACTCGATAGGTTCCTGGACATTCCAGGATGCCATCAAAACCAAGTGCTGAGGTTTCATAATAACCATTTTGATCGGTTTGCCCACTCCAGACCTGAGTACCAACGCTGTTGTATACTTGTACGGTAGTTCCAGGGTTGGTTCCTGAACCATACACATATCCAATTATTCTGCTGGTTTCTATCCCTGGGCATTTTGACCAGAAATCAACCCTTTGATATTCATTGTCACCGCAACATTGTTTGTCGGTGAAGGTTACTGTTTGGGTTGCGTCATAAAAGGTACATCCTTGACGTGATGCAACTATTTTATAAGTTGCAGGACAAGGAAGAGTACAGTTTCCTGAAGTAGAAGTCTCATAATAACCGTTTGCAGATGTTTGTCCAGTCCAAACTACTGATCCACTCGAATTATAGACTGTGATAGTAGTTCCAGGATTACTTCCTGAGCCATTCACATATCCGATAATTCTTGCTTTTCCGGCTGGTGCTTCACTGCAGCAATTGGGGAAAAGATCGGGTCTTCCCCGCCAACTAATAATGTTGTTATTTTCATCTACCCTTATCTGAGCGCACCAATAGTTTTGATTGGAGTATTCCTTGATATATTCAGAAAAAGATAATGACAGTACTGAGTCTTTCAGATTCATGTCAGGTATATTGATAGGGTTGCTTGTAGTGCAATTTTCATAAAAACCGTATTGATAATAGCTTGTTGGAAGTATTCGAATTGCTCCGTTAAGCCATTTACAATTTGGATCCTTGAACGTTAGCTCAGCAGTATTTACATCTCCACGCCAAATAATATCACTAGGTTCTTTTGCGCCCAAGTAATAGGAAATAAAACGGAGCGGAGTATAGGTTCTGCTGTTAGAAATATAGGGTACTACCAATGGATTATTGGGGTCTAAAGGTGTTGGAACTCCATTAACTTTAGCAATTGATTGACCAATGATCATTTCAATCGTTGTTCCATCCAGGGTTTTGATGCTTACAGCTTGTGTTGCATTGTTCCATCCGACCGTGGCTCCAATTTCTTCTGCTAAATACCGAGCCATTAAATTAACTCTTGAATATCTAAGTTCGGGGGAGGCATCCATAGGTCCTTTTTGGATGTCATTTTTCCAGTAGTAGCGATTATCTACCTGGTATTTAAGAACCATTCGACAATCAGAAGGTCCAATTTCTGGAGGCACAGGGATGGTGGTATTACAAGCATACACATCGCCAGCTTCATTTGAGGTCATGAATTCCTGATTGTTTTTATCCACTGCTTTCACTAAATAAAAATACTTCTGGTTGATCAATAAACCACTTTGATCTTTATAAAAGTTATCTGTGATAGCGAAATCTGTGAGGGGCATACTATATTCCTGGCCTGCCGCAGGACCCCTATAGATGTAGTAGCGTAGCGCTCCCGGGACCTTGTCCCATTGCAACATAATATAGCCACATTCTGCTTTCACAGAAAGGGAAAAAGTAGCAGCATGTGAAAATTGAACAGACAAAAGACTAAAAGCTAAGAGAAAAGAAACAAAAACTGAATAGATCTTTTTGTAATTCACGAAAACCTCCTTTAAGATTATGCCCTGAGCAGCAATTTAACGATCAATATCACTAATAATGAACCTGCAACAGCTACAATAAAAGAATTCACATTAAAACCGGTAACACCAACACCAAAAAACTTTTGGCCAAGGTAGCCTCCTAATACCGCTCCCAGGATTCCCAAAATGATGGATCCCAAAATTCCTCCAAAGGAACTTGGAGCAAGAAAATTGGCAATCAGACCAGCAATAAGACCAAAGATGATCCAGTACAAGATAGACATGTTTTACCTCCTTTCGTCATATAAAAATAAATTTTTACAGCGATAAAGTTAAATGGAACCCATTACGATATGGGTTTTTCTAATAATTGTTTCTACAGGCAAATATTGAATTAACGCCTTTTCAATCAGTGCAGTTAAGCTTAACTCCTCCACTATAGCTTCTGCTTTGGCTTGCTTAATCAACTCTGGATTTAGAAACAAAGTAACACGTTGTTTACCTAAAATTGTCATACTTGATATACTACAACAACTTCAAGTATATGTCAAGTAAAAAATAGAGTAATAGTTAAAGTAGTTGATTTTTTATTTGACAACTAAATAAGAGCATTGTAATATACTAAATATGACAAATAATAATGATAGAAAACAACGTGTTACTTTATTCTTGAATCCTGATTTATTAAAACACGCAAAAGCTCAAGCCATTATCGAAGACAAAACCCTTACAAGTCTAATCGAGAGAGCTTTAATAGATTATTTACCAAAGGAAACAATAATCAAGAAACTTGAACTAGTCACTTCTTGATCTCATAGCATAAGTAGCACAAGGGGACGGTTCTTTTGTGCTATCGCCTCTTTGGCTGATCAGCGCTGGATGTTGTCGGCAATATCCTGAATAATGAATAGAATTTGCTTCTTTCGTGTTTCAGGAATACTTAAGCAAAAAAACCTGAGAACCTTTAATTTACAGGCTTATCTGCTAAAATAGAATCAACGAAAGGAGCCAAGCATGAACGATTTTCCAAAAAACCTTGAAGCAAGCAATTCCTGGACAGGTCAAATCAAAGAATGGCTTATGGGACAAGGTATTCACTTACTACTCAACCTTCTGGTCGCTTTGCTCATTTTATTCGCAAGCTATTATGCAATAAGTTTTATCTGTCACTATTTAGAAAAAATCCTCAAAAAATCTCCTCGCGTGGATGTTATGCTCAAAGAGCTGATAGTGAGTGTAGTTGGAAAAAGCCTTTGGGTCTTGGTAATTATTATGATTCTGGGACGTATTGGATTCGACATTGGTCCCTTAATCGCAGGTCTTGGACTAACTGGCTTTATCCTGGGTTTTGCATTTCAGGATTCCCTATCCAACCTCGCTTCGGGCGTGATGCTCACCCTCAATCGTCCTTTCCAGATTGGGGATTATGTCGATGCTGGAGGAGTATCTGGTACCGTCAAAGCCATGGACATGATGGCAGTATCTCTGATTACCCCCGATAATAAAAAAATCATCATCCCCAATAAATCGGTCTGGGGCTCTGCCATCACCAACTATACTGCGCTGGATACGCGTCGAGTTGACATGGCTGTTGGGATTTCCTATGGCTCCGATATTGCCAAAGCCAAACAAGTAATCCTCGAAGCTGTTCTAAGCTTTGATGAAGTTTTGCCTGATCCCGCTCCCACCATCGAAGTGGTAGGTCTTGGAGACTCCTCTGTCAAGCTGGTGGTGCGTCCCTGGGTCAAGACGACCGATTACTGGACCATTCTCTTTGCAGCTTATCCCAAAATCAAAGCAGCTCTTGATGCCAACGGTATCGAAATTCCATTCCCGCAGGTGGATGTGCACTATATAGGGAGTGACAAAATAGAGTAAATTAAACAATATTGAGCATTGACATTTTATGATTGCTTAAATACCTTATAGTATTATGAAAAACCGTGAAGTTCTTATTTGGGAAACAGCAAAAAGTGCCTTTGGCTTAGACTCTTTTCCTTATAAAAAAATAGGTAGCTTCGAAAGTGAAGTTTGGGAAGTTCAAAAACAAGGAAATCCATTTATACTACGGATAACTGATCCAACTCACCGATCGATCGAAAATCTTGAAGCAGAAGCTTCTTGGATTCAATACTTGGCAGATCATGAAGTGGAGGTCGTATTACCCCTAAAAACACTCAACCATGAATATGTTTCAGTGAGTCATGATCCAAATTGTTTTCTAATGCTTTTTAGTAAAGCAAAAGGGAGATTACCAACTCTCGAAGACATTACAGACGATTTCATACATTATTGGGGATCAGTCATGGGAAAGATGCACCGTGTCGCCTCCTCCTTTCAACCATCCATTGATTTTGCAAGATCCCATATTACCGATAGTTTTAAAAAATCATGGGATAAAGTTTCCGATAGAGTAAATCCAGAAATAGCCAATCAAGCTAGAAATTTAAAGGAAACAATATCGCAATATCGTCGGATCAGGGATAATTATGGTGTGATTCATTATGATTTACATATGAAGAATTTCTTTGTAAATGAAGGCAGAATGACTATTTTTGATTTTGATGACATGCAATTTGGATGGTTTGCATATGATATTGCTATTTCTCTCTATTACTGGCTTTGGATGGTAGAAATCATGAAACCAGAATTACAAAATGATGATAATCGCAGAAAAGACATATCCATCCATTTCCTTCAAAATTTTATCACAGGATACCAAACTGAATATCACTTCTCAACGGAATGGTTAGATATGCTGCCAGTGTTTGTTGCTATAAGGCAAATGGAGTTATATCTTATTTTTGAAGAGCGCTTTGGTCATATAACTGATATAAATTCAAAACTCTATCTCCAGACTGCACAGTTTAAAAAGAACGTTCTGGAAGGGAAACAAGTTGTTCCTTTTGGAGTTTTTGCTAGAAACAATTATTCACTACTAGTATGACTAATCCAGCTTTCCCAGATCCACAGCTATAAATACATTGGCTTCTTCAATAGATGGAAGATTTGATAAATCCATTGATACATCGAGCAATATGATGCGATTTGGTTGGAATACAAAGACAAGCGACTTATTTAGATAATCAATGGCATTAAGAAAACATATTCTTGCCGTGGTATCAGACTCTCCTGGATTTAAGTAGGAGATAGCTTCGTAAACGTATTGTTTTTGATGGTGACTTACTTTTAAATCAACCTCATTGCTAAAACGATATTTCCTTCCATCTTTGTCAAACAAACTAAAAGCAGAAAACTCTTTAAAAGCTAAGCCTTTCTCAGAGATATTTTCTAAAGTTATCTCAACGCAAACGTTTCCTCCTCCAAAATGTTGGGGGTCTGAAACAAAAGCTTTTTTCACTGTAACTGCATAGGGATAAGCTTCAATCCGTTCTCCCAGTTTATGGATAGGAAAGCTAAGAAAACTTTGAGGTTTTTCAGTAGGAGTATCATTAATTACCACCTGATTCTTGCCATTGTCCCATTCCACAGTCTTACCGAGTGCTTCTCCAATGGTGCGGAGAGGTACAAAGGTGCGATCTTGATAAATAAATGGCTCCTGTTCAGATGCTACTATCCTGCCATTCACCTGAATCGAAATGTTTCGATAGGTTACCTGAATGGTTTTTACAAAGTTCTCACCATAAACCAGAGCTGATCTAATGGCTATAATTGAAAGAAAGACAGCGAAAACGAATTTTAGTGTTTTCATATTTTCTCTCTCCTTGTTCTAAACTAGCCAAAGTTTACACCCGGAAATTTTATCCACAAGGATTTTACTAAACTATTAGAGTATCTTAAACTATTCCCATGCAAGGAGGAAATAAATGAAAACACTGATAGTGTATCGTAGCAAATATGGTTGCACAAAGCAGTATGCCGAGTGGGCAAAAGAAGAGATGGCTTCAGCAGATTTGGCTGATATCCGTTCAGTCAACGCAAACCAGCTTGCATCCTATGATCGAATTATTATACTAAGTTGCGTATATATTGGTCGGATGAGCGCTACAGGCTTTATTACCCGACACTGGCCAACACTTAGTCAAAAAAAGGTCTTTCTTATTGCCGTTGGGATGGAGCCTGACACCAAAGATTCCAAGCCTTCCTTTCAGCTTCTTCCCGAGGAAATACGAAATGGAATTAGTGCCTATATCAAACTACCAGGAAAAATGGACTTGGATAAAATGGGCTTTTTTGACCGCTTGATCATCAAAAAAATGGGTGGAAAAACGGAAGACAAAACAGACCGAGAGAAGCTGAAGGTATTTCTTGAACAATAAGTCAAAATACAAGCACTTCCAGCAGATAGGATCGATTTCAGAAGACCATTGTATGAAAAAAGTCGGGCTAATCAGGGGTACTGATCTCCCTCTGCTTCTGAAAGGAGCTAGCCTCCTCCATTTCTGTTTTAGAAAC
>Ga0366817_10338_pt1 | contig 11515 bp, 12 predicted proteins | sample TotcelFGM3001N13_FD_207092 | JGI IMG/M metagenome (GOLD analysis project Ga0366817, IMG submission 207092) | Enriched cells from coal bed in the Powder River Basin, Montana, United States - Total cells FGM rep3 HSBNCT.FGM.300.1.N13 ...
CATTGGTTTCGATATTGATATTGGCGGAGACCTCGCGACCCAGAAGCTTGCCGTTTTTCCGGATGTTATAAGCGCCTTTGGGAATTCCTTCGAGGCCCGCGACTTCCTTTAATACCTGTTTATCGATAGCATTTAGCATTATCTTCTCCTTGACATAATTCATTGAATGTACAGACACTTAAATCCTCGAGTATCGGCATGGCGCCGGCCAGACCACCGGAATAGCCGATTTTGCCGTCTCTGATCAGCAAAAGCGTATCAGCGGCTTCAAGAAATGCTTTGTTGTGACTCACCACAATGGTGGTGGTTTTGTTTTCTCTCTGTTCGCGTTTGAGCAGTTCCACCATGGGACCGATGGTCCAGAGATCAATGCCGGTGTCCGGCTCATCATAGATGGCCACTTTTGGATTTTTCGCAATGACCGTGGCCAGTTCGATTTTTTTGATTTCACCGCCGGACAGTTTGCTGTCCACACGCTTGTCCAGAAAATCCAGAGAGCAGACGCCCACCCGGGAAATGATCTCAACGAATTTTTCTTCGTCATCAGACCCGGCGGCAATCGATAACAGGTCCCGAAAAGTCGTTCCCTTAAATCGGGCCGGATGCTGAAACCCATAAACAATGCCGGCGTTGGATCGTTCATGAATGGGAAACTTGCTGATGTCCGACCCGTTGAAAATTATCTTTCCGGACGTGAGTTCATTGATCCCCATAATCAGCTTGGCCAGAGTGGTTTTGCCCGACCCGTTGGGTCCGGTAATGGCGTAAAATCCGCCGGATTCAAAGGTAAAACTCAAATCATGAATAATGGTCCGGCCGGCCGGACTTTGAGCGCCGGCATCCGATTCCGAGGTTCTGAACGAAATATTTTTTAATTCCAGCATGGCTGCTCGCTTTCACTTAAATTTTGGTTTCTGAATATCCAATTCGGTGTTGGACGTATACAATGCGCGTGCTCAACCGCCATTATATTGCATGTCACTTTACCACCATCTATTCCAGGTACTCATGTTCCAATCGATTTAAAAGTGCATGAAACGCCTCATGTTTACCCGGACCGATGCGCTCTTTTTCGAGTTGCTCGAAAGCCTCGAAGAGTTCATTATCTTTGGCAGTGTCCAGTTTGGCATCCGCCATTGCAAAAAGAACATTGTTCTCTTTTTCGATATGCTGTGTCAGCAGCGCTACATATTCATCAACGATTACCGGAAAATTCACTAATCGCTTAAAAAAATTGGCTTGTCTTAAATCCGGCTTGGATAAAGTGTTGTTTCGTTAATATTCTTGGTTACTTCTCGGTGGCCACATGGCGAATCCCGGCAGCCGGCCATTGATGGCGAGCGCCTTGACGGGTTGTCCGGTGAAGTTCATCTCCTGCGGGCAAAACAGGATCAGAAAGGCCACATCAGAGGGACAATCACTGCCACAACCAGCAGGGTGATTGCCACCAGCCCGGCCCCGAACTTGAGATAATCCCTGGTCTCATATGACCCGGGACTCTGTACCATCAGGGGCGCCGGATGGCCTTCCGGCAGCAGATATGTGGCCGCAGCACCCACGATAACGGCGACTGCAAACGCTTTCGGCTCGACCCCCAGCAGGCCTGCTGTATCCAATGCTACCGGGGTCATGATCACCGCTACGGCTGCCCCGTGCAGGGACTGTGTCAGGAGCAGGGCGATCAACATGATCCCCATCATGGTGATATGCGGGCCAAGTGTACCCAAAGTATCTGCTATCAGGCTGGAAACGAGCCCAGCCGCGCCGCTTTTCTCCATCGCCAACCCCAACGGGTACATACCACCGACCAGTACAATCGTACGCCACTCCACATGTTCATATAACAGCCTGGGGGGCAGAATGCCGATAAGGACCATTAAAGCTGCACCTCCCAGCGCCCCTACAGCAATAGGAAGCAGGTTGAAGCCTGCCAGAGCAATCACCCCGGCCATGATCAAGGCGGCCCACTTGCCCAGGTGGCGCAACTCACGGGGAGATTCCTCCCCGCGTGGCTGTTGCAGCCACAAGAAATCCGGTCCGGGATCGTAGCTGCGCGTCTGATCGCCCGGGCCATAAAGCAGCAGTGCGTCTCCTTCTTGCAGGGGAGTGGTTCCCACATCGGTTCGAATGGGGTTATCCGCGCGCCAGATCGCTACGCCTGTCAGGCAGGTTTCACTGCGAAAATCCAAATCAGCCATGGTCTTCCCGACCACCGGTGAACGCGGTGGGACAACCACTTCGATCAGCTCTCCACTGGATGACGGGAATTTTTCAGGTTGGCTGGGATGTCCCAATACTTTAAGTCCCGGATGTTTCTGCACCAGCTTATCGACTCTTGACCTGCGCCCGCTCACCAGCAGCATATCATCCTTCTCCAGAATAAAATCCACTCGATTATGAAGCTGGGGTTCGTCATGGCGCACAACAGACAAGACCGTAAGCCCGTGCCCACTACCGATTGCGATTTCCTGCAACCTCTTTCCCACCCAGGAAGAATTGTCCAGGATCAAGACCTCCCATAGACGATCTTCCAGTTGGTATGTCCGCATTAAATCGGTGCGATCTTCCCGGCTTTCCGCGGCGTCTTTTTCATTCTCACCCGGCAACAGGCGTTGCCCCATGATCAAGGTGTAGACGGCGAAAAAAAAGATCAGAGCAATACCTACTGGCGCAATTTCGAAGAAACCCAGTTCAGGCTGACCCGAGGTTCGAAGCAAATCGTTGACCACAAGGTTATGCGAGGCCCCGATAATGGTCAGGTTTCCACCTGCCAGGGCAGCCATAGCGATGGGCAGGAGCAGCTTTGAACGGTGGATATCGTTCTTGCGTGCCAGCCGGAGGACCACCGGGATGAATAACGAAACGGTGGCAATATCGCTCACAAAACCTGACAGGACTCCAGGGACCAGGGTGCTCATCCAGGTCAACCGTTTCCGGCTCCCCCCGGCAATGTCGTTCAAACGCTCCGCGATCCAGCGGACCACCCCGCTACGCACCAGTCCGGCACTCAATACCAACAAGCCGGCGATCGCGATTACGGCTTCGCTGCTGAAGCCTTTCAGAACCTCCGCCACCTCCAGTACGCCGGTAGCTGCCAGCGAAACGAGCACCAATACCGCGACGATATCCGCACGGATCCAACCGGTTATGAACAACAGCATGGCGGTACCCAGTATTGCAAAAACCACCCCGATTTCTATGGTCATGTTATCTATCCCCCGGACCTTCCATGGGAAAATATCAAGCAGGGATTAATCTTTTCCTTGTAACGTGATATCCCCCAACATGGACGGCCTGACCGTTTTCTTCCTATACCGCGACGAACGTGCCCCGAAGTTCTGCGCGCAGCGGGCGGTGTCTGGTTAGATATGTTTTTAACGCCTCTATGCTTCGCTCGGTGTGATGTTGGCGATTGCGACCGTACTTGCCCGCGACGCCCTGTTCGGTGACAAAGGCCGTGGGATAATGGCGCCCGGGTTGCAGCGCTTCATCACCGACAAACACCTGCTGCACACGTTGTCCGGGAGGATTCTCGATCTTGATGGTGACGTTGAGACCGAGACTGCGTTTGACGTAACCACCCATCTGGTCGTACGGATCGCGGGCAAACGTCCGTTCCAGATTTTCCTCCAGCATCGCGACAATTTCCTCGCCCGTCAACTCGACTGTCGAAATCGGCGGATTCATCGGGATCATGTTGTACAGGTCATTCACCGTGATCTCCCCCGGAATGATCGGCGCGCCATAGCGCCATCCATTGGAAAATGCCAATTGCGCGCCCGTGCTTTCCAGCAACGCCTGCAACAGGAAATTATCCATCGTCGTTTCCAGCGCGGTGCCTCGGTTGAGCGCCGTCACCGTTTTACCCACAACTCTTGACAACTCCTCCTGAAACGGCGCGAGGGCATGGCGGACGAGATCATCCACTGCAGGATCGGGGGTTATATTGGCTTTCACCTCAATCAGTTGGTGCCGGAAGTCAACGACACGTCCCCCTTCAATTTCCAGATCCAGGCGGCCCAGGAAAGAACCGTGGCAGCCTGACTGTATGATCAACGTTTTCCCCTGAAGTGCCGGTTTATAAAGGCGGTTATGGGTGTGCCCGCTCAGGCAGACATCGATTCCCTCCACCTCTGATAGCAGCTTCATATCCTGGGAAAACCCGAGATGGGAGATGAGAACGATCAGGTCCACTTTCTCCTGGGTGCGCAAAACGTCGATGATCGGCGGGAGCTCTTCTCGCCCAAGGGTGAATTCCAGTCCTTGGCTGAAGGAAGGCGGCATGGTTTTGTCTATAATGTTGGAGGCAACGCCCACGATGCCAATCCTGAAGCCGCCGATCTCCTTCACGCGGTACGGTGGAAAAAACCGCTCCTTCGTTGCCTGATCGTAAACATTGATCGCAAGCATCGGATAGCTGAGCTCCGCTGCGCGCTGCTTGAAAGCCGCTGGGCCGTAAGCAAATTCCCAATGGGCCGTCATTGCATCGAGGCCCAATGAATTCAAAACAGGAACCATTGCCTGTCCCTGCGTACTCTGGGCGGGATAGGTACCCTGGAGTGTATCGCCGCAATCGCAAAAGAGTACACGGTCCGGGTTTTCGGCCCGAATCTGCTTTACGACTGCGGCAATGCGGGCATATCCTCCCGCAGGACGACAGACTACCTGACCACCCTGCCAGAACATCTCCTGGTGTAGATCAAGATAGGCATGGCTGTCGTTGATTTGAATGACGGTGAGTGAATTTCTGTTTTTCATCATGGCAAAAATGACCTCCAGCCAGGTTCTTCCATCATCGGTTGAAAAAACATGATGTAGGGTCCCCGGATAAGATGGGCCATAACGCCATCATCATGTATTTTTCTGATGTTATGGTTCACCAGAACTTTTGCGAAACCCAACTGAGCCATTTCCGCCGCGTCCCACTCACTGTGAATAATGTATTCAGGCGGGCTTGGCATGGCATCCAGTGTTTTAAATAGCGGTATCGGGTTCCTCGGCGGGTTGGCTCCGAGTGTCTGCAGGGTTTCTGCCATTGACACCGGGTCGAGCATAAAGCTGCCCAGTGCGCAGACCCCGATTTGTTTCAAAATCATGTACCCGAGAAAACCGGTTGAGTCAGACAAGGCTTCCATCGTTTCGATAGCGCCTTCTTCAAATGCCTTTTCCCTTCCCGGAGCCACCGTATGTTCGCCGATGGCAACACAGCGCTGTGGAGTGGCAAAGCGGATAAACTCTTTTTGCTGTATAAAATCTTTACCGAGATCGGCGATTTGCCCCATAGATCGAACAGGTGACATTTTGGCTTTGACGATGGCGTAAACCGGCTCCCATGGGCCTTCTACCACCATCTCCAGGCAACTGGTACATAGCTCAAAGATTCGGCCGAATTGTTGTTCATGAAATTCGTCATGATCCTGCCAACTTTTCCACATGGTATACTGATAGTTGCGGACAGGGTTCAGTGTCTTTTCCATGTGAATGCTGCCTCCCCCAAATCTACCTGCAAGAGGTAAAATGCCTGTTTGGATATTCGCCATAAAACCGACAAATCCCGGGTGTGTGGCAGTGGTGATACATACCCGGGGCCCCACCTTGTGCATCAGATCGAAACTTTCTTCATTGTTCACAACTTTAGACATATTCAGGGCAAGGAAAATGGGGGTATCCGTCGTATTTTCAGTCGTCATACTGCACCTCCTTGTTAATGGTTTGCCGTGCGCGCCAATTTCAATCTTTGTAAAAGGGCAAAAGGACGACATGCTCCTGCCCACCGCGAGAATTCACAACAAGCTCTTTGCGGCTCTCTTTGCCTTAACCATCTCCTCGATCAGCCTGGCCTCGCCTGGGTCGGGATACTCACGGTTCAATTCAGGGTTCATCCATTAATCCTCCTGGCCAATAGACATTACGGAAGCATCGCGCCATCGGCAATGACCCATGCGGCTGATCACCTTCAAAGGCACCATAAAACGCCGAATGGCGGGCGGCGGATAGGACCCGTTGCCCGCCATGTAACCCAGGCGCGCACTTCGAAGCTCGAATCTTTAATTACTTACCGTGTCCCGGTATACCGGCCGGCGGGTTATCGGGGTTGTCGTGTTTTCCGGCGCCTGGCACATCGGGATAACTCTCGGGTGCTTTTACGCCTGCTTTTTCCATCTCGACCTTGCGGTCCTTTGCTCCTTCAGTTACGCGATCACGACATTCACCTTCATCGCATTTACCCGTGATATCGCGTTTCAGTGTGTCACTTGACATGATTCTTCTCCTTTTCTTGGGGTTGAATGAACACTGCACTGCTTCTGGATAGGGAAAGACAGTGCGGATGCCATTAAGACAAGACTATATTATTAAAAGGTAATATGGGGTCAAATCAACTATAGGAAATCGAAAAACAGTGTCCTTTTCATCATACTACACACCTCCTTTCCCTTTAAGGTTGAATGCCTTTTGAGGATAGGGCACATCAGCCGCATTGACAGATGCTTCCTGTACTGCCTTACATATAGTTGCAGTCTTTGTGCCAGGTTTTCAATTCACAGCGTCATGCCATCCATCCTTTTGATATTTAGGACAATTAGTTAAAATAGTATTTGCGGGACTCTCATTAACAGCTATATAAATAAGGGCATATTTAACCTGTGGTCATATATTACTTATTTTTCGGTTTTGTAACTACTCAGGTAATCGGGAGTCAGAATTCAGTAGTCAGGAGTCAGAATCCAGTTGTCAGAATTCAGGAGGTGAGCCAATCCAGTTGATTGAAGAAGTCGATAAACTGCTGGAAGCTTATATGCGGGCGATTCTGAATTCTGACTCCTGAATTCTGAATACCGGGAGTCTCATGGGTCGGTTTTCGGATGGTGTGGCCTTGAAAATCCAATAGTATCAGCATGCATGCGCTGAAATATAAATAATAAATATAGCGCCCAAATATGTGTTTACGAATCATTTGCTGCTTGAAATGGACCAAACCCGTATGATACACTTTCCATAAGTTCATTCGAAAAGTCTCCCACACTGACAACAAAACTGGACAGAGCACCTTCACGTATAAACTGGTCGAGTCCATTTGTACCGGCCGTGGACCTATGCAGCATACTGCATTTAATCTGGGTACGGATTTCTCATTTTCCCAGGAAAATCTGTAGTGCCAAAAACCATTTTTATTCACTTTTAACCTACCGATATCGCTTTTAAATTATTCATGAACCATGAAGTTGGGTTAACAAAGGTATGCAATAAATGCGTTTTCAGGATAAACTTGTCGGCGATGTTCTGGTTCTTCGACCGATGTCCTCCTTCATTGATGCGTCGGTATCCATTTCGTTCAAAGGACAGATCATCGATTGGATCCAACAAGGCCATCACCGGATTGTGCTGGATTTTTCTAAAGTGAAATCAATGGACAGCAGTGGTTTGGGCGCCGTGGTTTCCTTAATGAAAACCGTGGAAAGTGACGGTGTGATTGTCTTGTGCAACCTGCATCCTGCTGTGAGAAATCTGTTTCGGATCACCCGGTTTGATCGGGTGATTTCGATTCATGACTCTCTGGACGATGCCTGCCGGAGTCTGAGTCATTGAGTAAATATTCGGTAAACTGGTTAAATTTTTCGAATCCTCTGAGAAAAAATATTTTAAACGAGCAGTGAAACACTTCATTTTTTTCGGGACACGAGAATTTTCCTATGCTATAGTGTTTCCATGCTCGACCAACACGCACACAATTCAGTAGAAATCTTATTCCCGAAAGAATCCGAATATCTTGGTTCAGATTCCTTTCTGCCGGATTGCCCGCATTGTTACAAGCTCAATATCCAAATCAATGTTCTGCGTGCTGAGGTCGGATTCTGGAAGAATTGCCATCAGCGCGCTATAGAGCGAGAGTCTCTGTTAAAGATTAAAATCGAAGAACTTGAAGCGAAAATCAAACTTCGGGAACGGCAGCTTTTCGAACGTCACTCTGAAAAAGGTTCCAAAAACAGCGAGCAGCCTGAAAATGATGGTTCAACCAAACCAGAACGCAAACGGGGCCAGCAACCCGGCGCCAAGGGACATGGTCGGAAAAAACACGAAAATCTCCCGGTCAAAGAAGAATTCATCGAGCTTTCCAAGGACCAACAATGCTGTCCCTGCTGTGGATTACCCCTGGAGCCCCTTTCCGACACACAGGACTCTGAAGTTGTAGAGATCGAAGTTCAGGCATACCGCCGCAGGTATCGAAGACGGCGCTACCAGCGTACCTGCACATGTGAAAAATTACCCAAAATCATCACCGCCCCTATAGTGCCAAAACTTATTCCAAAAGGCAGTTTTGGCATATCGTTTTGGGTAACCGTTCTTTTGGGAAAATTTCTCTTCCAGTCTCCGCTTTACCGGATACTGACTGAACTTCGCATCAATCACAATCTCGATGTATCTCAAGGCAGCATCACAGACGGGCTCAAAAAGCTTGCTCCTTTATTCACCCCCCTGTATGAGGCAATCATCGCTCGCAATATCAGTCAGGCTCATTGGCATGCGGATGAAACCCGCTGGCTGGTCTTTGCAGAGATCGAGGACAAAGTCGGACCAAGATGGTATCTATGGGTATTTTGTACCTGTGATACGGTCGTATTCCGGCTTCAATCCAATCGCAGTGCAAAAGTGCCAACAGACCACTTCGGCGATAAATCCACGGGTATTCTGTCGGTCGATCGGTATAGTGCATACAAGGCGCTGATCAAGTATGGCCGGATATTGCTTGCTTTCTGCTGGGCACATGTTCGCCGTGATTTTCTGGCAATATATAAAGACCGGCCTGCTCATAAACAATGGGCAATCGATTGGATCAGAAAAATCGGCAATCTGTACACCCTGAACAAGAAAAGGCTAAAACTTTTGGGATCACCGGAATATGAACCAGCCCAGCAAAACCTGCAACATGCTATCGATGAAATAAACACCTGCTGTGACCAGCAGCTCGAAAATCCAAAGCTCAATAGCGCCTGCCGCAAGGTGCTTGAAAGCCTCAAACGCCATTGGTCAGGGCTGATTCTTTTCGTAACCCACCCTGAGATACCCATGGACAACAACCACTGCCGAACGACGATTGCGCTCCCCTGCAGTCGGCCGAAAAAACTATTATGGCTCCGGCTCTCTTTGGAGCGCCGAATTGACAGCCATGCTTTTTTCTTTATTCCAGACACTCACGTTGTGGAATATAAATCCGCGTTTGTGGCTCACCCATTACCTGACGGTCTGTGCTCAAAACCAGTCCAAACCCCCGATCGATGCCAAAAATCATCTCCCCTGGAACATGCCCCCTGAACAGCTCGATCAATTTTGCATCTCAAGGCCGGATACATCATGAAGTATTGCGGCAGAAATTTTTCCATCACAGAAATCAACCTGATCCGAAAACTCATCACAGATAATCCCCGGGCAAACCGGGCATGGCTCGCTCGCAATGTCTGTGAACTGTTGAAGTGGCTGCGTCCAAGCGGTCTGATAAAGGATATGAGTTGCAAGGTTGCCATGATCCGTATGCATAAAGACGGCCTGATACAACTCCCGCCTCCCCAATTCCCACACAGACCGAATAACCGTCGCGTTCAGAAAACCAGACAGACTGATCCGCCTGTATCAGAATTCCAAATACCATCAGAATCGATAAACGATCTGGAACTGACCCCTGTTACCAATAAGCCCCAGTCCCGGCTTTGGAACGAATTCATCGACCGGTATCACTACCTGGGCTACACACCCCTGCCAGGCGCCCAACTACGTTATTTTGCAAAATCCCAAGACATGATACTGGCCCTTTTCGGATTTGGTGCGGCTGCCTGGATGACCGCACCCCGCGATGAATTCATCGGATGGAACCATACCCAGCGACAAAACAATCTCCATCTGATCGTCAATAATGCCCGTTTCCTTATCCTGCCGTGGGTACACTCAACACATCTGGCTTCTATGCTGCTGAGCCTTGTCAGCAGACAAATCGCTGTTGATTGGGAAAAATGCTACTCCTATCGGCCGGTCTTGCTCGAAACGTTTGTCGAAACCCCCCGCTTCAAAGGTACTGCATATAAATCTGCAAACTGGATACATGTCGGCCAAACTCAGGGCAGGGGAAAACTCGGTCAGTACAAAGACATCAAACTGCCTGTAAAGGATATCTACCTTTACCCGCTACACAATCACTTCCGTAAGTTTCTCTGCACCTGACTTCCCAAACATCTTGAACGCCATTCTTATTCGTAAACCTTCAAAACCCGTTTACCGAATATTTACCAATAATATTTGCGGGGCATTCTTTAACCGCTGTATAAACAAGGTCATATTTAACCTGTGGTCATGACTTTTTTCTGTCTTTCAGGTGTTATGGATAGTAATCGAACAGGCCATGATTCTCATAACCTACTGATATTCTAATGTTATGATATTGCGTTATGTCTCTCCGCCGAAATCATGAATCCATAATGATTTCAGTCATATGTGATGACTGAATTCCGTGAGAATGTTGAACTGTCCTGATATTACATATTTTGTATATGGCATGTTTGTTGCTTATACTCAGTAAACGGTCATGAATGAACCAGACCTGAAAGATAACTTCCCCTTTTGGATAAGGGGGAAATCAATAATGAGTTTCGGAGCCATCAGGCATTTTCAGAGTTTCAAATGCGCAGAGCACATCAGGTTCTGTGCTTGAACCATTCATTGATATTTCAAAAAGAAATTAGATTTTCAGCAAATGGAGGGAGTATGAATTCAAATATGATTCCAATTCAGTTCGAAGATGCCAATTTTGAAATTATGGCCAGAATTGTTAAGGCTGCATCGCATAAATACAATTGTGATGTGAAAATTGACTTCAGCAACGGCGTTCGAAAAGCGGTTTTTATGGGCGATGAAGAGATGAGACCGCATATCATCGAGGAGGTGTTGGATATTTTTGAATAAGAAGAGAGAGACAGTGGTGTTGCCGGTAACACCTCGATATATACAATTGGATATGCCGCAGTGTGTGGCGATAAGCGCATGATCAGCCGCCTCATTTCAAGAGGACCCAAATTCAATAAACGCCGCAAAAGCGGAGAAGCCGGCGCCGAATGCCAGTAGCATTCCTTTTTGGCCGGGTTGCGGTTGGCCTCTATCCAGAATCTCCCGCAAGACAAACAGGACGGAGGGTGACGACATATTGCCGTAGTTCTTGAAAATACTGTATGAAAAGCGTAGTGCCTCGCGGGCAAGTTCCATTTTTTGGGTGACTTGGGCCAGCACCGCCGTGCCGCCCGGATGAACCGCCCACCAGTCAATATCATTCCGGGAAAGGCCGTGCCGGTCCAGAAGCCCGGAGGCCACTTCCATCACGGTGCGCGAGCCGATAACCGGCACCCGCCTGGTCAGGTGGTTCCGCAGGCGGCCGCTTTCCGTCCGGTAACGCAGATCTTCGCGGTGCAGGGGAAAAAGACCCGCCGCAAAGCCCACCATTTTTAGCAGTCCGTCCTGACGGCCCTCCCGGGAC
>Ga0366817_10390_pt1 | contig 11383 bp, 10 predicted proteins | sample TotcelFGM3001N13_FD_207092 | JGI IMG/M metagenome (GOLD analysis project Ga0366817, IMG submission 207092) | Enriched cells from coal bed in the Powder River Basin, Montana, United States - Total cells FGM rep3 HSBNCT.FGM.300.1.N13 ...
GAGGATCAGGGCGATGTCCGCAATGACGGGAAACGCCCCAGGCCCGGTTCCCGCATCGGCCTGTCCGCACACGCAGGGTCTAAACCTGGGGCTGAACCGTGTTCTGTGTTCCGAGAGGTGCGTAGTATGCAACTGGAAGAATACTTTGAATTCGTCTCCGCCGACGAGATCCTCTTGCGCGGCACACGGGTCGGGATCGAAGCGATCCTGACGGAGTATCTGGAGGGCGCTTTGCCGGAGGGAATCGCGGTCAATTACCCGCCCGTGAGCCTGGAACAGGTCTACGCGACGATTACCTACTACCTCCGCCACCAGGATACGCTGGACCAATACCTCCGACGCTGGACCCACCGCGGTGATGCGGCTTTGCGCCATCAGCAGGACGCTCGGTCCGCTCTACTCGAGCGACTGCGCCAAGTCCGAGCAGCGAGTGTGCCGGCATGAGTCAAGTCCGGTTCCTTGTCGACGAAAGTCTCCGGCTTTCTCTCGTTGCCGCGTTGCGGCGTGCCGAACCGGCGCTGGACGTGTGGCGAGTCGGTCAGACCGGGATGCCCGTATTTGGATCGCCGGATCCCGAACTGCTCGCCTTTTGCGAGCGCGAGCAACGTCTGTTGGTCTCGCTCGACCGAGCTACGATGCCGGACCATGTCGCGGCCTACCTTGCCGCCGGAGGATCGACCTGGGGTGTCTTGCTCGTGACCCGCCGTTGTTCGTTCCGGCAATTGATCGACGATCTGGTTCTGATTTGGAGCGCGACGGAGGCCGGAGAGTGGCGCGACTCGATACACTATCTGCCACTGTCGGGATAGCCTGCCAGGGTATCTGGATCGCCCCAAACATGAAACGATGTATGGTGTTACAATGACAAAGTTGCAATGGCTCCGAAGCAGTCGAAACTCGTTGTCGGGGAACGGATTTCGATTTGGTGAGCAGTTTTGGCCGATAGCTACCCAGTCTGTGCATCTATTCGTATCCTGAATCACATGACGCCTGCCCTGAATCCATTCGTGCAGCAAGTGATCGACAGCAGCCTGCTGTCCGCGGCCGAAGTCCGGACGCTGATCGAGTTGGTGCCAGCGGAGTAGCAGTCGCAGGATGCTGACCAGTTGGCGCGGGAACTGGTCCGCCGCAAGCTGCTGACCGCGTACCAGGTCGAACAGATCCAGGCGGGCCAGGGCCGGTCGTTGATCCTGGGCAACTACGTGATCCTGGACAAGATTGGCCAAGGCGGCATGGGTCTGGTGCTGAAGGCCGAGCATCGGCGGATGAAACGGCTGGTCGCCTTGAAAGTCCTCTCGCCCCAGATCGTCCGCACGCCCGAACTGCTGCGGCGGTTCCAGCGCGAGGTCGAGGCGGCGGCCAAGCTGTCGCATCCGAACATCGTGGTCGCCCACGATGCCGACGAAGTCGGCGGCACGCATTTCCTGGTCATGGAATACGTCGAAGGCACGGACCTGTCGACGCTGGTCAAGCAGCGCGGTCCGCTGCCGATCGACCAGGCACTGGACTACATCGTACAAGCCGCCCGCGGCCTGGAGTACGCCCACCAGCACGGCGTCATCCACCGCGACATCAAACCAGCAAATCTGCTGGTGTCAGTTGTCAGTCGTCCGTTGTCAGTGGGGGCAGACGACCGGACGATCACCGCTGACCACGGACAACTGGCGACTCTTAAGGTTCTCGACATGGGCTTGGCGCGGGTGCAATCGGTCGGGGGCGAGCAGGACGAACTGACCGGCAGCGGGCAGATCATGGGGACGGTGGATTACATGGCCCCGGAGCAGGCGGCCAACACCAAGCGGGCGGACCAGCGGGCCGATATCTACAGCCTGGGAATTACGCTTTGGTATCTGCTGACCGCCCGCCCCGCGTATCCCGGCGACAGCGCCGTGGAGAAGCTGATGGCCCACCAGACCCAGCCGATCCCGTCGCTGTGCAGCCAGCGTCCCGGCGTTTCAAGCGCGCTCGACGCCGTGTTCGCCAAGATGGTGGCCAAGACGCCGGAGGCCCGCTACCAGACCATGACCGAGGTCATCGCCGCGTTGGAATCGTACCGCAGCACCGCGTCCAGCACCGCCGCCGATCCGGAGGCGACCTTGGACATGAGTTCGTCACAGATGGCGACCGATCCCAAGACGCAAGCGTCGCTCCCCGCCCCGACCGTGGTGGCGGGATCTACGATTGACGGTGGTCGTGGCCGGCGCGGCGCTGGTCCTGCTGACTGTCTGGATCGCCGGAAAGGGAGGCGAGTGGCTCATGGGTGACGCGTCGACCATTTCGAAAGACACCCCGCGGAATACGACCCCCGCTCCTGTCGCCGCGGAATTGAAATCTGAAATTGCAGATCTCAAATTCGAAGAGCCGCCGCCGCTCGAAGAATGGCTCAAAGGCCGCACGATCCTGACCGTCGCCCAAGACGGTCGCGGGCAGTTCCGCACCATCGCCGACGCGGTCAAAGCCCTGAAGCCTGGGCAAGTGGTCGAGATCCTCGACCAAGGGCCGTATCGGGAGAATCTGTGGATCGACGATCAGCGCGATGATACTGGCGTTTCTTCCAGAGCGAATCCGCTCATCATCGGCGATGAATGGGTCGGTTCCCCGCCAAACGCAAGTCTCGGCGTTTCGCACTGGATTTCTACGACGAGACCGTTCCGCTTGACGGGTCTTATCTTAATGCCTTGCCATGATCGTAGCGCGATCAACTTCGAGTTCAGATCCGTGGCGTCGTTCAAGACGTCGGGATCTATTACGATTCAGGACTGCGTCTTTCTGTGGCCAGCCACCATGCCTGCGGCGCTCACGGGAAGCGTGTCAATTCGTGTCTTGGGAAACGCCGCGGTGTCCATACAACGGTCGATTTTTTGGGGCAGCGGCATCGCGTTGCTTAACTGCGATAGTGGGTGTTCTAGCGCGTTCTGCCAGAACTGGTTCTGTGGCACGAACGATGGGATCGGGATCTCGACACTTGTGGATGGAGTTGTGACTTACCGGAGTAATGTGGGAGCAGACGTTTTCTACCAAGCTACAGCTCAGTCGCCCCGACGGGTACTCGTTGAGAACAACACTCTGGCTGGATCGCAACGATCGCTATACGTCAAATCACGCTCGCCCGAAGAATCGGTTGTCTGGCGCGCAAACCTCATGGCATCTTCAGTCGTGCTCGCGACGCCGATCGTGCCTGAATCGACGAGGACGCTGCGACACTGGGACGTTCGTCAAAACCTCTTGTGGCCTGGAAGGCCGAACGGCCAGAATGCTGAACCCTTCGGCGTCGGCACCATCGTCGAGCAGCCCCATTGGCTCTCCCTGGACCCGCACGACCACCGGAACTACATGCGGGTGTCGAATCCAAGCGTAGTCCTGAACCGGGACGGCCAGCAGGAGTACATCGGCGCCCTGCCGCCCGGGCCGGCGCCGCCGGAGGGCGACTGGTTCACGCGGTTGCTGGAACGCTGGGAGGAAGTCCAGCAGCGGATCGAAAAGCTCGAGGCCAGCGGTGCGTCGGACGGTGGCGAATCGCGTCCCGCGTTACCGAAAGACGCACCGGCCGCGACGCCGCAGCCATCGACCACGCCGGCCAAGATACAATAGGCAGAGAGACCACGCATCGCGGAGGATGAACTTATGTCTCATTCATCTGTGGACACGCTCCTGAACGCCGTCAGCCAGTTGGCGCCGGACGAGTTCGATGACTTCGCGTTCCGTTTTGCCGATTGGCAACAGGACGCGGCGGACGAGCGACTGCTGATCCACGCGGCTCGGCGCCGCCTGAGCGCCGCGGACGACGCCCGGCTGCGGGCGTTAATTGCCAAGAGCGAACAAGGCGGCTTGACAGATCAGGAGCAGGCCGAATACCGGGAACTGGCACAGCGGGCCGAGCGCGTGAACGTGCATCGCGTCCAGGCGCTGGCGGAATTGGCTCGGCGACGAGGCCAACCGCTGCCGGCCGTGATGAAGGAAATCGGCTGGGAAGGCGACGTGCATGGCGCGTAAAGCCATTCCGCGCAGCATGCGCCACCGCGTCCGGGAACGCGCTGGCCAGCGTTGCGAGTACTGCAGCAGGCCGAAGCCGCCGCGGCGGAGCAGCCGGGAAGCTCGGCCAGTCCGGCCGCCGAACCGGCGCCGGTCCGCACGCGCGCCAGCCAGACTTGGGCGATGCTGATCAAACGGGTTTTCGAGATTGACCCGCTGATCTGCCCTCGTTGTTCCGGCCAGATGAAAATCGTCGCCTTCCTCGAGCCACCGCAGGGTGACGTAATCGAGAAGATCCTGCGGCATTGCGGCTTGTGGTGTCCCGCAGCGCCCCGGGCGCCGCCGGGCGGGGACCTCCGCGTCTACGACCCGGACAGTGACTGGGACAGTGAGTCGACCTCCCAGGAACCCCGGGAGTTGACGTTTGTGGACGAAGCCACCTTCTGGTCCACCTTCTGATTTTCTTTTTCCCGACGCCAATCGGATCGTGGACAATGCGCGCGGAGCTGGGAATTCACCCCTGATTTGCCGCCGAAACGTCGTCAAGCTCCCCCAACCCGCATAAAAAAGCTCCCCCAAACGGTCAAGGGGGGGATGGCGGGTTCAGGGCGGCGGCCGCCGCCCTGAACCCGCCATCCCCCCCTTGACTCACCACGCTTCCCTGCTTAGCCTCAGTCCTGTGGCGAAAAAACAATTTCCTATCCTTTATCCTTATCCTTCTTCAGACTGGAAGCGGAGGCGGTGGCCAACCCTGATAACGAAGCGATTCAGAAGGCTGTGGAAGCCCAAAAGAAGCTGCTGGTGGCGTCGGAGAAAAGGATTGAGAATGCCAAGAGAGAACGGCAGCGCGGCGGCGGCAGGAACGTGGAAGTGGCCGAGGCCAATCTGAGCGGTCCGAAGACCTTTGCACGCGTCAGCCGCCCCACTCTTGGCCTCGGCTTCGTGAGGCCCGAGCGCATTTTGGCCACGGCTCCCGAGGGACAGCGCCTCGGCATTCTCACCCACCCAGTTTGGCTCGTCTCGCATTCCGATGCGATGGACAACCACGCGATCCATCGCGGTATCTGGATCCGCGAGCGCCTGCTCGGCGGCGGCATCCCAGATGTACCCATCACCGTGGACGCCCAGCTCCCCGTCGAACCGGAAAACACCCTGCGTGAGCGCATGCGTGTGACGAAGCAAACGTACTGCTGGACCTGCCACGAGAAGATGGACCCGCTGGGCCTGCCCTTCGAGATGTACAACCACGCCGGCATCTTCCGCACCCTTGAGCTGGATAAACCCATCGATACCACTGGCGCGATCATTGAAAGCGGCGATCCCACGCTCGACGGCCCAGTGGCCAACGCCTTGGAGCTGATCCAAAACCTCGCCCATAGCGAGCGCGTCGAGCAGGTCTTCGTTCGCCATGCCTTCCGCTTCTGGATGGGCCGCAACGAGACCCTAAACGACGCCCCCGTCCTGCAAGCCGCCCACCGCGCCTATCGCGACAACGGCGGCAGCATGAAAGCCCTCATCACCTCACTGCTCACCAGCGACGCCTTTTTGTATCGTAAAGTGGACGAGAAGACAAAAACGAAAACCACCGCGCATGCCCAGCCATAGAAGGAGTCGCGCTTTTACGCACCATGAACCCAAACCCGACCAACAAGAAAATCGGAGACAAAAAGATGATCAAAACAATCCCCCGTTTTAGCCTGCTCCTCTCCGCCCTGCTGTTCGCGCCGCTTTACGCCGCCGAACCGCCGCAGGGCGAGCCCACCAATGCTGCCGAAGCCGCCGCCCAGAAGGCTAAAGCAGACGCCCTCATTGAGGAGCGTTATCAGGCGCTTGTCGCCCAGTTGCCACCCGATCAGCAGGCGTGGGAACGGGTGCTCCAGGATCAGCTCGGAGGTTTTTACCTGCCGCTGCACAAACGCGGGAAAGTCGCGGGGCAATCCTCCGCCTGGGACTTCGTGCAGGACGACCCGAAGCTGCCGCGCATTCTGCTCATCGGCGACTCGGTGTCGCGTGGCTACACCCAGGCCGCCCGCAAAGCACTGGCGGGCAAAGCGAACGTTCACCGCGCTCCCGCGAATTGCGGCCCGACCGCCAGTGGCCTCAAAAACATGGAAGTCTGGCTAGGGGACGGAAAGTGGGACGTCATCCATTTTAACTTCGGGATCCACGACCGCAACACACCCATCGCCGACTACACGCAGCGGCTCGAGCAACTCATCGAGCGCATGAAGAAAACCGGAGCGAAGCTCGTGTGGGCGAGCACGACTCCGATCCCCGACGACCCGGCAAAGAAGCAGACCGCTGCGTCAATCGTGGACCGAAACCAGGCCGCTGCCGAGTTGATGAAGAAACACGGCGTCGCCATGGACGATCTCTTCACCGCGATCACCCCCCACCTTTCCGAAATGCAAAATCCCAACGACGTCCACTTCAACGCCAGCGGCTACGATTTCCTCGGCGGGACTGTGGCCGGGGCCATCCAGGCAAGTCTGCCGCAGCCCTGACACCGGGATAGGCCTGCCGCCGTCTTTTATCAACTCCCCGAACGCACCCAGCATGAAACGTCTCCTTCTTCTTCTCTAATCGCGCACAACCCAAAACCCGTCAAGCAAGGTGCCAACCAAGTGATCTCACCATGAAACGCCACGCAACCTGTCTCCTCATCGCCGTCCTACTGATCGCGCCGCTGGCCGCACTGCAGGCCAGCGAGCTGACCCTGACCTCTCCGCTCGAACACGAGGTCGTGCAGCGGTCCACTCCGGGAAAAGGGCTGTTGCGCATCACGGGCAAACTCTCCGAGGATCTGCCGCCAGGGGACTTCTCGATCGAGGCCCGGCTCTCGGCCAAAGGACAAGACACCCCCTGGTGGCGCGTCAGCGGTTCAGTGACAGGCCGAATGCTCAAGGGCTCGGTCGAGGCGCCTGCCGGTGGCTGGTGGCGGCTCGAAGTGCGGATCTCGCAGGCGGGGCAACTTCTCGCCAGCAGCGCCGTCGAACCCATCGGCATCGGCGAGGTTTTTGTCATCGCCGGCCAGTCGAACTCCGCCAATCACGGCGAGGAGAAACAGCAGCCGCAGAGTGGGCGAGTGACGGCGTTTGACGGGACCGGCTGGCGCATCGCGGATGATCCGCAACCGGGCGCGAGCGGCGGCGGCGGCAGTTTTATCCCGGCCTTTGCCGATGCTGTCGTGGCAAAGGAAAACGTGCCGGTCGGCATCATCGCGTGTGGAATCGGCGCGACGAGTGTGCGTGAGTGGTTGCCGAAAGGGACGACCTTTCCGAATTCGCCCACCATCGAAGGCCGCGTCGAGAAGCGGACCGATGGCAGCTGGGCCAGCAAGGGAGCTGCGTATGAGACCTTCATCGCGAGGATGAAGTCCGTGGGGTCGCAAGGCTTCCGTGCCGTGCTCTGGCATCAGGGAGAAAGCGATGCGAACCAGAAGGACGCGACGCGCACGCTTCCCGGCAAACTCTACCGCGAGTATCTGGAGAAAATCATCCGCGACTCTCGACGCGACATCGGCTGGGATGCGCCCTGGTTTGTCGCCCAAGCGAGTTATCATGTGCCCGGCGATGAAGGCAGCGAAGACATCCGCGCCGCGCAGGCATCGCTTTGGAAGGACGGCATCGCGCTCGAAGGACCCGACTCGGATGCGCTCAAGGGCGAGCTGCGCGAGCGCAAGGGCCAGGGCGTTCACTTCAGCGGCCCTGGTTTGCGCGAGCATGGTGCGAAGTGGGCGGAGAAGGTGCTGCCGTGGCTCGATCAGCAATGGACCGCGCCACGCCAGGCCAATGGAGGCACCGAATGGTCCAACTTCGCGCAACTCCCCGAGTGCCACAGCCTCGGCTGGGTGAATGCGAACGTGCCGTCGAAGGACTCGACCAGTTGGAACGGCGTGCTCGACGAGACCAAATGGGGCACGCCTGATCCGCAGCAGGTCGTGGGCCGCAACTGGGACTGGAAAGTGAGTGAAGAGCAATGGCGCGAGGCCGTGAAACAGAAGGGCGAAGGCCGGCGCGAGGAGGTGAGGCTCGATCTCTGGCTGCCGGACGGTGTCACGACGGTGAAAGGCATCGTCGTCATTTCGGGTCACGGGACCGGTCAGACGCTGTTCCGTCGCGCGGACCTGCGCGCGCTCGCCAAAGAACTGCACCTCGGCTTGTTCAAGTTCGTGGGCAATCCCATGCAGCGCGGCTTCTGGCCGCAGACGCTGCTCTTTGATCACCTCAAGACTTTTGGCGAAGCCACCGACCATCCCGAGCTGGAGCACGCACCGCTCTTTCTCTACGGCCACTCCAACGGCACGGGCTTTTCCGCCGTCTTTCCCGCCTATCAGCCGCACCGCGTCTGGGCCTGGGTGTCGATGCGGCCCGGCATCACCTTTCAGGTCTATCAGCCCGCCGCCGCGCAGGTGCCTGGTCTCGTCATCTTCGGCGAGGATGATCTCTTCCTCGCCCGACCCTCCGTCGCGGAAAATCTCGCGGTCGTTCCCGCGTTGCGGAAAAACCACGGTGCCGCCTGGAACTTCGCGGTCGAGCCCGGGACCGGTCACCACCCAGGCGAAAAAACCTGGCCGCTCGTGTTCTCTTTTCTCCGTCACACCTTCACCGCCCGCGTCCCCACCGATGCCGAGGTGAACAGCGGACCGGTTCAGCTGCGCTTGCTTCCCCTCGAAAACGGCCACCTGGGTCAAAACTGGGACGGCACAAAAGGCGGCTACCAGGATCTGCCCACTGCCCCCTTCGCCGATTTCCCCGGTGACAAAACCACCGCCTCCTGGCTCCTCAACGCCGCCTACGCCACCGACTGGCGGGCCTTCCAGCGCAAGGGAGAAGTGCCTCACTCCAAATGATACCATGAAACACACCCTCACACTCCTCACCGCCCTGCTGCTCGCGCCTCTGGCCGCGCTGCAAGCTGCCGACGCAGCGACACCGAAACCCAATATCCTCGTCATCTACGCCGACGACCTCGGCTACGGCGACGTGCAGTGTTACAACCCGGAGCGCGGTAGAATTCCCACGCCGCACATTGATCGGCTCGCCGCACAAGGGATGCGCTTCACGGACGGACATTCGTCCTCGGGTGTCTGTTCACCCTCGCGCTACACACTGCTCACCGGGCGCTATCACTGGCGCACGCGTTTACAGGGCGGCATCGTGGGTGTGTTCGATTCGCCTTTGATCGCGCCCGAGCGCATGACGATCGGCACGCTGGCGAAGCAGCACGGCTACCGCACCGCTGCGATCGGCAAGTGGCATCTGGGCTTGGACTGGCCCATTACGCCCGACCAACACAAACTCCTACAAAAAGCACCCCAAAAAGACAAGGACGATAAAGCCCCCATCATAACGGAAATGCATCAGGCTGCCTGGCGCGACATTTTTTCCAAACCGATTGCCGGCGGGCCGACCACGCGCGGTTTTGACCAATACTTCGGCACCGACGTTCCCAACTGGCCGCACTATAAAACATGGGAGGGATCGTTCTTGTGTTTTATCGAGAACGACCGCACCATCGGCATTCCCTACGAGGTTCTTCGGGCGGCTAAATCAAAGAATGACCTGGCCAGTCCCGCCTACATTTTTAGAGGACAGCCATTGATCGAATGCAGACTGCCCACGCTTGGCGACCGGGCCTGCGCGTACATTAAGGATGCGGCCCTGCGGCCCGAGCCGTTCCTGCTTTACCTGCCGCTACCCGCACCGCACACGCCGCTGGCGGTGAATCAAGAATGGCAGGGCAAGAGCGGGCTGAACCCCTACGCCGACTTCGTCATGGAGACGGATGCCATCGTGGGGCGGGTGCTCGATGCCCTGGAGAAAAGCGGCGTCGCGGACAACACGCTCGTGGTCTTCACCTCCGACAACGGCTGTGCTCACTACATCGGCAAGCCGGATCTGGAAAAGATGGGCCATTACCCGAGCGGCCCCCTGCGCGGCGCCAAGGCTGATGCGTGGGAGGGCGGGCATCGCGTGCCCTTCATCGTGCGCTGGCCCGGCAGGGTGAAAGCCGGCAGCGTCTGCGACCAGCTCGTGCAGCAATCCGATCTCATCGCCACCTTTGCCGAAGTGCTCGGAACCAAACTTCCGGACAACGCCGGAGAAGACAGCGTAAGCCTCATGCCCCTGCTCAAAGGTGGCGACCAACCCGTGCGCGAAAATGCCGTGAGCGCCTCCGCCGGCGGCACACCGGGTATTCGCTCTGGCAGCTGGAAATACATCCCCGCACCCGGCTCCCACGGCAGCAAAGGCTGCGACCAATCGCACCCCGTGCAACTCTACAATCTCGCGGACGACCTCGGTGAAACCAGGAACCTCGCCGCCGCGATGCCTGAGAAAGTCACGGAGATGACAGCGCTGCTGGAGAAGCTCATCACCGAAGGCCGCAGCACGCCGGGAGCAGCGCAGAAGAACGACGTGGAAGTGAGACGCTATCCCGCCACACCCGTCAAAACCGCCGCCAAAAAGAAAGCACCATGAAACGCATCATTCTCTCAGTATGGCTCTGCGCCCTCGGCGGCTTATCCCAGGCCTCCACTCAGCCCAACATCGTCTTCTTCTTCACCGACGACCAGGGCTACGGCGACATCTCCGCCCACGGCAACCCCATCCTCAAGACGCCCCACCTCGACCGCCTCCGCGCCGAGAGCGTGCGCTTTGAGGATTTTCACGTCAGCCCCACCTGTGCCCCGACCCGCGCCGCCCTCTTCACCGGCCGCCACGAGTTCAAGAACGGCATCACCCACACCATCCTCGAACGCGAACGCCTCGCACCAAAGGCCATCACTCTCGCTCAGGTGCTCCGCGATACGGGTTACACCACCGGCATCTTCGGCAAGTGGCATCTCGGCGATGAAAAAGAGTATCTGCCCTCCGCGCGCGGCTTTGACGAAATGTTCATCCACGGCGGGGGCGGCATCGGGCAAGTCTTTCCCGGCTCGTGCGGCGACGCGCCCGGCAACAAGTATTTTGATCCCGCGATCCTGCACAACGGGAAGTTCGTCAAGACCAGCGGCTATTGCACCGACGTGTTCTACCGTCAGGCCACCGAATGGATGGACACCCAGCGCCGCGCCGGCAAGCCCTTCTTTGCCTACATCCCCACCAACGCCCCGCACTCACCCTACATCGCCCGACCCGAGGACGCCGCGCTCTACGAGGGCAAGGTGGCCACCCCGCAGCGCGCTCATTTCTACGGCATGATCCACAACATCGACGAGAACATCGGCCGGGTCCTCACGAAGCTCGGAGAGTGGGGCATCGAGGAGGAGACCCTCGTCATCTTCATGAACGACAACGGCACAGCGGCGGGAGAGACCGTGTTCAACGCCGGCATGCGAGGGAAAAAAGGCAGTCCGTGGCTCGGGGGCACCCGTGCCGCCTCCTTTTGGCGCTGGCCCGGCACCTTG
>Ga0366817_10307_pt2 | contig 10632 bp, 10 predicted proteins | sample TotcelFGM3001N13_FD_207092 | JGI IMG/M metagenome (GOLD analysis project Ga0366817, IMG submission 207092) | Enriched cells from coal bed in the Powder River Basin, Montana, United States - Total cells FGM rep3 HSBNCT.FGM.300.1.N13 ...
CGGCGTGTGCGTGGACGTCTGCCCGGCGAAGAGCAAGGAGCAGGTCAAGCACAAGGCCATCAACATGGAGCCCAAGCTGAACCACCTCAAAGCCGAGCAGGAGAACTACGACTATTTCCTCAAGATCAACGACTTGGACCGCAGCCTGGTCAAGGCGAATACGGTCAAGGGTTCGCAGCTGTTGATGCCGCTGTTCGAGTACTCAGGCGCCTGTGCCGGCTGCGGCGAGACGCCGTATGTCAAGTTGATGAGCCAGCTGTTCGGCGACCGGTTGATCATCGGCAATGCCACGGGCTGTTCATCGATCTACGGTGGCAATCTGCCGACCACGCCCTATACGACGAACGCGGACGGCTACGGTCCGACGTGGTCCAATTCGCTGTTCGAGGACAACGCGGAATTTGGGCTGGGTTTTCGGCTGGCGTTCGACGAGAAGCAAACGCTGGCCGTGAATTTGTGCCGCGATTTGGCGTCCCAGATCGGCGATGATTTGGTCGGCGAATTGATCGCCAACGCGCCGCAGCAGTACACGGAAGACGAGATTCGGACGCAGCGTGGACGCGTCAAAGCGCTCCGCGAGCAGTTGGCCGGTGTCGATTCGCCGCGCGCCCGCTTGCTGGCCGGCGTGGCCGAAGCCCTGATTCGCAAGAGCGTGTGGATCCTGGGAGGCGACGGCTGGGCGTACGATATCGGCTTCGGCGGCTTGGATCACGTGCTGGCCTCGGGTCGCGACGTGAACGTGCTGGTCATGGACACCGGCGTGTACTCGAACACCGGCGGCCAGGCGTCCAAAGCGACGCCTCGGGGCGCGGTGGCCAAGTTTGCGGCGTCCGGCAAACCGAACCACAAGAAGGACTTGGGCATGATCGCCGCCTCGTACGGCAACGTGTACGTCGGCCAGATCGCGATGGGCGCCAACCCGGCGCAGACCATCAAGGTGTTCCTGGAAGCGGAATCCTATCGCGGTCCGTCGCTGATCCTGGCTTACAGCCACTGCATCGCACAAGGCATCGAGATGTCCACCTCGATGACCCATCAGAAGGACGTCGTTCGCTCCGGCTTCTGGCCGTTGTACCGCTACGATCCGCGACTGTCCCACGACGGCGGCCGGCCGTTCCAATTGGACAGCCGCAAGCCGAACATGTCGTTCAAGGAACTCGCCGCCAGCGAGGCGCGTTTTGCCATGCTCGCCCGAAGCAATCCGGCGGCGGCCGAGAAGCTGTTCGACCTGGCCCAGCGAGACATCGACGACCAGTGGCACTACTACGAGCAGCTGTCGGGCGTTCAACGTGAGGTCGCGGAACAAGCAGGCAAGAAGGAAGGAGTTCAATCGTGAGCGTGGATCTAAGCACTACCTATTTGGGGTTGAAACTGAAGAATCCGCTGGTCGCTTCGGCGAGCCCGTTGACCGGCAAACTCGATACCTTGCTGCAGTTGGAGGAAGCGGGGGCATCCGCCGCCGTCTGGCCGTCGCTGTTCGAGGAACAGATCGAGCACGAGGAGACGGAGATCGCCGAGTTGTACGACTACGGCGCGGAGTCGTACGCCGAATCGCTCAGTTATATGCCCGCTCTGGACGATTACCGGATCGGACCGGGCGTCTATCTGGAGCAGATGGAAGCGGCCAAGAAGCGGCTCTCCATCCCGCTGATCGGCAGCTTGAACGGGGCCTCCAAAGGCGGCTGGGTGCGGTATGCGAAAATGATCCAGGACGCCGGCGCGGACGCCCTGGAACTGAACATCTACTTCATCCCCACCGACCCGGAGATGAACGGAACGGACGTCGAGGACCAGTACCTGGAACTGGTTGCGGCCGTCAAGGACTCGCTGTCTATCCCGCTGGCCGTCAAGATGGGGCCGTACTTCAGCAGCCTGCCGCGGTTCGCCACCCAGTTGGTCGAAGCGGGCGTCGAGGGCCTGGTTTTGTTCAACCGGTTCCTGGAGCCCGACGTGGATCTGGAAGCATTGGAGTTCCGGCCCACCCTGCAATTGAGCACGCGGAACGAACTGCGCTTGCCGCTCCGCTGGATCGCCATTCTCCGCGATCACCTCGACGCTTCGCTGGCCGCCACCAGCGGCGTCCACTTTACCGAGGACGTGATCAAGGCGCTGCTGGTCGGCGCCGACGCCGTGATGATCGCTTCCGTCCTGCTGCAGCGCGGTCCCAGCTATATGAAGCAAATCTTGCAGGAGCTGGAAAGCTGGCTGGAGGAAAAGGAGTACGAATCCATCGAGCAGTTGAAAGGCAGCATGAGCCGCATCCGCTGTTCGGACCCCAGCGAACTGGAGCGGGCCAATTACATGAAAGCGCTGATCTCCTACACCGACAAAGTGTAGGTAATAAAGCATCGGCGATAAAAAATAGGCGACAACGAGCGGGCAAAGTCGCCGCAGCTCGCCTGCCCCGGGACACGCGTCACACGATGACGCGCGACGCCCCGCCGCTGCTGCGGCGGGGCTCTTTTTTTGAACGTCGGTATATGTGTGAGGAAAAGCCATGCGATGCTGTTTGTCTCTTGCGACGCTCGTTCTGCTCGGCGGAATTTCGCTTGCAGCCGCTGAGCCGGAGACCCTGATCGCCGACTTCGAAGGCGACGACTACGGCGATTGGACCGTGACCGGCGAAGCGTTTGGTGCCGGACCGGCCAAGGGCACGCTGCCGGGCCAGATGGCCGTCAGCGGCTTCGAGGGCCAAGGCCTGGTCAATACCTTTTTCAACGGAGACGGAACGACCGGAACCCTGACCTCGCCGCCGCTGACCCTCCAGCGCAGGTACATCAACTTCCTCATCGGCGGCGGGGGCCATGCAGGCGAGACCTGTATCAACCTGCTGCTGGACGGCAACGTCGTGCGCACAGCCACGGGGCCGAACACGCAACCCGGCGGCAGCGAAGAACTCGCCTGGCACTCCTGGGATGTCGGCGATTTGGCCGGCCGGCAAGCCGTGATCCAGATCGTCGACCGGCGCACCGGCGGCTGGGGCCACATCAACGTCGACCACCTCGTCCAAAGCGAGCGCAGCATGATGGTGCCGCCGGAGGAATTGGTGCGGTCGATCCTGCTGGAAAGAACGTACCTTAACTTGCCGGTCAAGAACGGCGCGCCGAAGCGGCGGATGGAAATGCTGGTCGACGGCACGGCGGTGCGGGCGTTCGACATCGAACTGGCGCCCAAGGAACCGGACTGGTGGGCCCCCATCGATATTCGACCGTTTCAAGGCCGGGAAGCGGTGCTGAAGGTCAACGCCCTGACGCCTGGAAGCGGTGGGCTGAAGATCGTCGATCAGACCGACGAGCTCAAAGGCGCCCAGACGCTGTACGACGAGCCGCTCCGGCCGCAGTTCCACTTCAGCCAAAAACGGGGCTGGAATAACGACCCTAACGGCATGGTCTACTACGACGGCGAATACCATCTGTATTTCCAACACAACCCATACGGATGGGGATGGGGCAATATGCACTGGGGTCACGCGGTCAGCCAGAATTTGGTGCATTGGGAAGAGTTGCCGATCGCCTTGTATCCCTGGACGCAGGCCGTCGCCCACTGCTTTTCGGGCAGTGCCGTCGTCGATGCGCAAAACACGGCCGGTTTTCAAGCGGGCGACGAACAGGTGATCGTGGCCGCCTTGACCGATACCGGCTGTGGCGAAGCTCTCGCGTACAGCAACGATCGGGGTCGCACGTTTACGTACTATTCAGGCAACCCGGTGGTGAAGCACAAGGGCCGGGATCCGAAGATCATCTGGTACGAGCCGGGCAAGCATTGGGTGATGGCAGTGTACACCGAGCAGGAGAATTCGCGGGCGATTGCTTTTTATACCTCGACGAATCTCAAGGATTGGCAATACCAAAGCCGCTTGGACGGCTATTTCGAGTGTCCGGAGATCTTTGAGTTGCCACTCGACGGCGATCCGGCCGATACGCGCTGGGTGGTGTTCGCCGCCGACGCCAAGTACGCCGTCGGACGCTTCGACGGCAAAGCCTTCACGCCGGAGCACGAAGGCAAGCATCAGGTTCACTGGGGGGCGTACTACGCCTCACAGACTTTTTCAGGAACCCCCGACGGCCGCCGGATCCAAATGGGCTGGGGGCGGATCAACATGGACGGCATGCCCTTCAACCAAATGATGACCTTCCCGTGCCAGTTGACGTTGCACAGCACGGCAGAGGGAATCCGCATGCGAGCGGCGCCGGTAAAAGAAATCGAATTATTGCACCACCGAAAGCATACCTTGAACCCCATGCAAGTCGAACCGGGGGCCTCGGTGGCAGTAGCCACGTCCGGGCGGCTGTTCGATATTCGCGCGGAGTTCGAGGTGGGCCAGGCGAAAGCTTTCGGCCTGCAAATCGGCGACACCAAGGTCATCTACGATGCGGCTAAGGCGGACCTGATGGGCATGCCGTTGAAACCTGAGGCCGGCAAGATCCGCCTGCAGATCCTGGTCGATCGTCCCTCGCTGGAGATCTGCGGCAACGACGGCTGCGTGTACCAGACGCGTGCCTTTCGCAGTGATGGCGAGATCGACAGCATTCAGGTGTTCGCCAACGAAGCGCCGGTCCAGGTCAATTCGCTGGAAGTTTACGAACTGAACTCGATCTGGTCGAAGTGAGGTGCCAGGAGCATCGGCTGGCGAGAAAGAGATCGCAGCGGCAACCGCAAGTTCGCGGTAGAATGCATGGTGTTCGCGGCGAGCCGATTTTGCACTGTGCTGCTTGCACTTGGCATCAGGAGAAATTTAATCGTGTCCACCGATCCCACTCCCGAACGCGAGGCCCTGCGGTTGGACCAATTCTTAAAACTCCGCGGCATTGCGGATACGGGTGGCCAGGCGAAGGTGTTGATTCAGCGTGGCGAAGTTCAGGTCAACGGTCTGGTAGAAACCAGAAGACGCCGCAAACTGGTTGTGGGCGATGTCGTTGAGATCGCTGGGACCGTTTACTCGTTGGACCGACCTGCTCGCGGCGAGCTGACGTAACCCAGCGCCATTCCCGCCAGCAGGCCGCAGACGTGGGCCAGATTCGCCATCGGCAACGCGTCGCGAAAGAGGCCGGACAAGCCGAGGGTCATCCAGCCGAGCAGAAAGGCGACGGTTCCAAAGCTCACATACAGCCCGGAGCCCGGATCGTAGACCGTTTTCAGCCACAGGTATCCCATCAATCCGTAGACGACTCCGGACATTCCCAGAAAAAACGGTCCGCCGCTGAGCGTGCCCCAGGTCGACGGCGCTAAACCCTGGGCGGCATTGGATGCCAGCGCAATCAACAGGATCATCGCCCCCAGCAACCCCGCTCCTTTGCGGGCCTCGATCGTCCGCGCAAAGATATGGAACATGATCATGTTGAACAGCAGGTGCAGCAAGTCACCGTGCAGGAAGATCGGCGTGATCAAACGCCACCATTGGCCTTGGCGAATATCGATCAGCCGGTCGGCGAGCCGCGTCTCGTCCCAGTTGTTCGCGCGCTGGTGGCGGACGTCGCAGAACATCAGGGCTCGCAGCGGAGCGCTGTCGGCCCGCCGTCCGAAGCCGGACATCACGAACAGCACGATACACAGCCCGATGATGACGGTGGTCAGCGGCGTCGCCTGCATTCCCGGCGATCCGGTGCGGGCGCCCATCGTCACGATGTTTTTGCGGGCGATCTCACGCCGCTTGGCCTCCTCCTGCAGAACCGTATTTGCGGTGCGGATTGCGCCGTGATAGCGCGCCTCGTCAGGATCGCGCCGGAATTCCTCCAGCGCCTCGCGGGCCGGCGGCACCTGATCTTCGTCCCGAACCCAAATCGTCCACCAATTTGTGTCCGGCTCGGCGACGGACGAGATGCCTTGGGTGATCAGAAAGGCCGTGAACCGGTCAGCTTGGGCCTGGGTCTGTAAGGTGCCGATCTGTCGCATGATTATCGCTTGCTAATCCCCAATTTGCCTAATTGACCGGCCTCTAACAACCGCTGGGCCTGCTCGACCTCGGCGTAATACTCGCGCCGCGTCAGCCAGCTGCCGGCTTCTTCATCCAGGACGACGATCACGTCCCGGTGCAGTTGCAAGGCCGACGCCGTAACCTGAGCCGTGATGGGGCCTTCGAGCGCGCTTCGCACCGCCGCTGCTTTCGCGGCGCCCGTGGCCAGCAGCAAGCACCGCCGAGACTCCAAAATGGTGCCCACCCCCATCGTAATCGCCAACCGGGGAACCTGGTCCTCGCTGCCAAAGAAGCGCGCGTTATCGCGGATCGTCTCGCCGGTCAAGGTCTTCACGCGGGTGCGGCTGCCCAACGACGAACCCGGCTCGTTAAAAGCGATATGCCCATCGCTGCCGATCCCCAGGACTTGCAGATCGATCCCGCCTGCGTCCCGAATCATCTGCTCGTACCGCTCGCAACCGGCCTCGAAATCCAGCGCGAGGCCGTCGGGCACATGCGTCTTGGCAGGAACGAGGTTCACGTGTCGAAACAAGTTCTCCTGCATGAAATAGCGATAGCTCTGCGGATGATCTTCCGGCACACCGACGTACTCGTCCAAATTAAAGGTCGTGACGCGGGCAAAGTCGAGTGCTTCTTCGCGATGCAGGCGAATCAGCTCTTGATAGGTGCCCAGCGGCGTTCCGCCCGTAGCCAGTCCGAGGACGCAAGCGGGCGTCCTGCGGACCAGATCCGCCACATAGCGAGCCGCCCAAACTGCCACGTCGCCCGCCGTCTTTTCGATGACTACCCGCACTCAAGTTGCTCCTCTCGTTCGGCCGCTGGCTCCGCATCGGAGGCCCGGCCGCTCATCCCCATCGGAAGGCTTCCCCGCTGCCGGAGCAGCCATGCTGTCCCATGCGATGTTCTTCCGTCGCTATGTTTTAGCTCATCTCCCGCCAAAAACCAACCGGGTGCCAGCACCAAACGGGTGCTAGCGTGACGGAGGCAGGATTCGTCTGGTGCCGACCGGGGCCTTATGGGTATAATCCGCCACGGCTCGACAGCGGTCGAAAGCACTGCGACACGCTACGGAAACGGAGTTCCCGACATGCGAACCATCGCCATCATCAATCAAAAGGGCGGCGTGGGAAAGACCACGACCGCCGTCAACTTGAGCGCGGCGCTGGCGGAACAAGGCCAGCGCGTCTGCCTGGTCGACCTAGATCCTCAAGCTCATGCGTCCTTGCATCTGGGCACAGCGGTGCGCGAAGATCATCGGTCGGTGTACCAGGTCTTGACCGGCGATACCCGGCTGTCCGACGTTCGGCTGCAGATTGACGAACGACTTTGGCTGGTGCCTTCGCACCTGGATTTGGCCGCCGCAGAATTAGAACTAGCCGGCGAAGTCGGCCGCGAATTGATCCTGCGGGACAAATTGCTGCTGGATGACAGCGACTTTGATTATCTGATCATCGACTGTCCGCCGTCGCTGGGCGTGCTGACGCTGAACGCGCTGACGGCGGTCAAAGAGATCTTCCTGCCGCTGCAACCGCACTTCTTGGCCCTGCACGGATTCGGCAAGTTGCTGCGCACCGTCGACATCGTCGCCCAGCGGCTGAATCCCGGCCTGCGGCTGACCGGCGTCGTGCTGTGCATGTACGAATCGGGCACACGTCTGGCGGCGGAAGTCACCTCGGACGTCCAACAGTTCCTCGCCCAGCAGCGGTCGCCCAGCGCCGTATGGACGGGCGCCAGAAGTTTTGGCACGCGGATCCGCCGCAACATCCGGTTGGCGGAAGCCCCCAGTTTCGGCCAGACGATCTTGCAGTATGCCCCGGACTCCAATGGCGCCAAGGACTATCGCCAACTGGCGCGCGAAGTGCTCGGCCTGCCGCTGGACGACCAGCCCGCCCGGGCCGGACTCGTCGTGGCGAACTCGACGGTCGAGACCGTCGAGGCGAGTCTGCTGTAAGCTTCACGCACGCCAAGGGCGTTCGCGTGTTTGTTCCCGCTGGACCACGCGGCCGACCAACTCGCTGTTCTGCTTGATGTGAAAGTCGAACATTCCCACCGCGATGAAGTCCGCGCCGCTTTTGAACGCGTAGGGAAACGCCTGCTTGGGGTCGAAGGCGCCGGCAGCGAGTACCTTGAATGCCAACCAAGGCTTCGTCACCGTCTGCATGAACGAAATTGTCTCCTCCGGGTTGATGCACCACATGTTGTCGTACCAACCTTCGCCTCCGTCCAGCCAGATGAACTCCTTGCGCATGGCTTTGGGCGTGGCCGACGGATATTGGTCGCTGTGCAGCGTCTTGACGTAGAAATCGCAAGGCACCTGATGCTGTTCGCACTCCATCGGCACCCTTAGCGAATGGCTGCCGACGCCGACGGGCAAATCGTGCCGCTTGGCCAATTCCACCGCCTTGGCCAACTGGCCGACCGCACCGGCCTGGATCAAGCGATCACCGGAGACGCCCCAGACGTACAGGGCGACGGCCCCGGAATCGACTTGCTTCTGAATATGATCCTTCAGCGACTGGTCGTCTTGTCCCAATGCTACCTGAATATGCGGGATGAATTGCATGTGGCCGCCGAATTCGCGGTTATAGCGGGCCACGAAGTGCGCGCCGGTCTCGAACACCGTGTTGATTCCCTGGGCTTCGGCCAGCCGCAGTGTCTCCATCATCTTTTCTTCCGTGACGTAGGCCCGGAACAGCTGATTGACGTACTTCAAGTCGCGGGCGTGCATATAGCCGGACACCAGATTGCCGCCCAACAGCAGCCGGCTGATCTTGGCTTTGCCGATCATCCCAAATGGCATCGCCCCCGCCGCAGACACGCTCGCAGGCCCCGCCCCGGCTTCCGCTGTCCCCGCTTCGGCCGCCTCGGCTCGGTCGCGTCCCAGCGCGCTGCCCGCGATCGCTCCCGCGACGCCTGTGGCCAACGATCCTTCCAAGAAATCACGACGACTGACACGTTGCGGCTGGGACATGGTTTCTTCTCCTCTCAAACGAGATTCTGGCAAGCGGGGGCATCGAACAAACCGCCGCCCGCCGGTCTCCTGTTGTTCTGAAAACCTGCGGTGGGCAGCACGGCTCGGTCGCAGACCGGCCATAACAGCATCCGTAGCATTCTTGTCGGGTCATTGTCTGTGTTCTACAGTCAAGCGATTTTCCGGCTCCGCGTCAACCGCGCTTCCCGGATCTGCCGGTGGATTCTGATGGCCGCTTACGATCGGCTTGCGATATCCCGACAATCCTTGATTCGCCGGCTTTTACCACATCGCTTCCACGGCGGCGCGGAGTTCAACGAGCGCCGCGTCCGGACGAGATGCGTCCAGTTCCAGCATCGGACCGTTGCCGCGCTGAAACACCAGCCGACGCAGTTCCGCACGAATGCTCTTCCAACGCTCCGAGATCTGCGGTGCCTCCAACAACACTAACAGCTTAGGTTGCACCGGCCGCGAAGCGCCGTCCGTTGTTCTCGGGCCGTGACCGGGGATTACGTCCATTCGGCACTCCGCCGCAAATTCGGCCCGCTGGCGCTCGTCGGGCCACAGCTGGCTGTAGGCCAACGACTGATCCAGCCAGAAATCGCTGACGATCACCGGAGTTTCGGCAGTCCAGTTCTGGCGTGCGAGCAGTTCGGCCCGCCGGCGCCATCGTGCGCGTTCGGCGGCAAGCGGTTGAACCGGCGCTGTTTCCGGCGCCGGCAGCCCGGCGTCGGAATCGGCGACGAAGCGGATTGCCGTCACCGCAGCAACATTCCGCGCCAATTCCGTCTTTCCCACGCCTGGCACACCCGTGACAGCCAGGTAGTTCGGAGCAGAGTTCAGGTGGCTGAGCAGCTGGCCGATCGTCCAGCCGATGACAGGATGGATCAGATCGGCAGCCACTTCGGCGGCGGGTTCCAGCACAAACCGCCGAAAAGCCATGCGCGGATGTGGCAGTTCAAGGTCTGGGGTTTTCAGGACCAGGTCGCCGAACAGCAACAAGTCCAAATCGACGCAGCGAGCGGCCCAGCGCTGACGGCGCTGACGGCCGAGTTCCGCCTCGACGTCATGCAGCACCGCCAGCGTCTCGAGCGGCGACAGCGTGGACTCGACCCGCGCTGCCGCATTGACAAATTCCGCTTGGCCCGCAGGCCCGCCGATGGGTGCAGTACTGAACCACCTGCTGTGGGCACTTACACGCAGTCCCGGCGTACGGTCCAACAGCTCCAGCGCCCGCTGCAGATTGCCCTGCCGGTCGCCGAGATTCGCACCTAGCGCAATCAGCGTCGTCGTCATGAGGATCAGCCGGCACAGCGGAAGGCACAAAAAAAACGGCGACAGCTTTTCTCCAGCGCTGCCGCCGTGCATTCCCTTGTCGAACTCCAGCCCATTCATCACGAATTCATGACGCCGCCATGCATCACCACCCGTGTCCCTAAAAACACCCCGGAGGGGACATCCGAGCCACGACCGAGGGCCGCCGAACGTCGGTTCCGTCTGTCGCCGCCCTCCAAGGAGCTTGTTTCCGTCTGGAGTTCAACAAGTCAGACATTGTGAGAACTATGAAAGAAATGTCAAGCAAGGTTAGCGCCAGTTTGCGTTTTTTATTTTCAGCACCGGTGGAGCCCCTGGTTCTGTACTTCCGGCGACCATTACGACCGCCCCCACAGCTTGCCAGCATGCCGGTCCGCATCGTAAGATGAGCGGAGTTCGATTCGGAACGATGATGGTTCATATCTCTTGCGCC
>Ga0366817_10422_pt1 | contig 9963 bp, 8 predicted proteins | sample TotcelFGM3001N13_FD_207092 | JGI IMG/M metagenome (GOLD analysis project Ga0366817, IMG submission 207092) | Enriched cells from coal bed in the Powder River Basin, Montana, United States - Total cells FGM rep3 HSBNCT.FGM.300.1.N13 ...
AATGCGGCTGTCGGTGACGCCTCGCTCCATCGTCGGATTGTGGCCGGAGAACAGGATCGCATGCGGTCCCCAGGTCCGGATGTTGGCCAGGTTGCGGATCGCGAGGTGGTGGAGCCACAGCCGTCGGGAGTTGCCGCCACTAATTCCTTGGTGCAGCAGAGGGCTGTTCTGGCCGTCCAGCGTCATGTGGGCCAGTTCCACGTCCTCGCAGTCCGCCAGGCTGATCAGAACCGAAGGCTTGGTACCTCGGTAGACGAGCGTTGTCTTCTCTTGTCCCGCCCCGATCAGCCGGATCTTTGACTTGGGCCTGATCGCCTCGTCCAGTTCGTAGGTCCCGGCGGCCAGTTGGATCGTATCTCCCGGCGATGCGCGACCGATGGCGTCCGCCACGGCCTGGGAATCGAAACCCAACGGTGCAATCGCGGCAACCAGCCGGTCCTCGAAGGGCCCCGGCTTTTCGGGCTCACTGCCAAACAGAGCCGGTGGGGCAAGTCCAAGGAGGACGGCTAGTGTGGCGCAAAACGGTGTTGTTGTTCTCATCGTGGAATTTCACTCGCACAGAATCTGCCTTTGCGTAGGTCGTATCGCGTCATTATGGACACTGTTGGTCTCGACACTCACCGACCTTCGCCTTGACGGCAGCGTGGAGTTCCCGCAACTGTTGTTGCAGACTTTTCATGTCGGCGACGATGGTAGGCAGACCGTCCAGGCTTTTCCGCTCCATCAGTTCGCTCCCTGGTGTAATTCTTGGCGGAGGGTAAATACATCGGCAGGCATGTCGCTGGACTTGTTGGGCCGAAAGTCGGGGGAGCACGGTTCACGGATTCGTCCCAGTTTTTCCAACCGGAATTGGCAAGATGAGCCGGTGGTATGGACGGGACGAGGCCCGCAGCCCGCATCTTTGCTGGTGACCGTCATAGATTGCCTGCTAGCGGTGACCGGAACGACCGTCCTCGACGGAAACGCTGCAAGACGGCACCATCGCTGGCCGATGTTTTCCACCACAAACTGGCGCCGACATTCACAAGGAGATCAGCATGGACGACGAGATCGACATCCAAGACTTGGACGCCTACGAGATCCGGGAATTGCTGCTGGACCAAGGCAGTCAAGTGGACGAGGAGCAAGCCGCCGCCATCAAGAAATTCATCGAAGACATTGGCGGACTGGAGAATGCCCTGGCCGCCGTTGACCTGCTGGACGGGCTTGAAAAGGCGGCGTGAGCCTCAGCACTACCCGCCACTTCGTTTCCGGCCGTGGCGGGCTTGGGCCGTTTCCTTGAGGCCCATCAAGTAAGCCCGCACCTATTCCACGAAAGGCGTGTTGAGCGATTTCCAGCACGCACCACACTGCTCGCTGTGGGCGACCGTCTCCTAGCGATTCTCTGGCGAGTATCTGAACGGGCTACGGGGTCGTCAGCTCTCGGAGTGTGTCATAGACCAGCGGATCGTCGGCCGCCCCACGGAACGAGAACGGAAATTGCTGGTTGACTTTTTCGAGCATCAGCCCCCATGACGCCCCTGCGGCGACGGATGCCCGAACTGCCTCCGCCGACGCACGGCTGGGCTTGTCGTCCTCGTTGCACACGATCGGCTTGCCGTACTTTTTGAGGGCCGCGATTCGGCCGGGAATCTCCGGCACCGGCACGCCGTTGAAGTGGATCAAGAGGAAATCGGAGGTCCGGGCCTCCGGCTCCGCAAGATTGCCGTCGCCGATCCCGCTGGTCGATACGAGTAGTCCGGGGGCCGCACGCCGGGCCAGCTCGATGAGACTCGCCTCCCCCTCGGCGGATCGCAGCACGGCGTGATCGAATCCGCGGTGCGGATACTCGTTGGCGATTTCCAAGAGCAGATTCGTGTAGCCACGACTCAGGACCCATCGGGCGACGTTGACCGCGCCGTCCCGTACCGCCGTCTCGTCGCGGAGGATCTGGTCCTGACGCTGATAATAGCAGCCGAGGATGACAGCGACCCCGTGCCGGTCGCAGGCTTCGATCACCCGGGCCACGCGATCGAGATACGCCGGGCGCAGCGAGCCATCCGGGGCAAAGCCCGAGTTGACGGCCCCTTCGTAACCGGGGAAACCGCCCTGGAGGCCGATTGTGAACGCCCGTACGCCGTGGGCCGCGTAGTCGGGGATGGCCGCGATGAACCGGGCCGTGTTCGCCTCGGGATCGAAGTCCGTCCGTTTCGCATCTTCATAGACGGCATTGACCATCCTGACGTTCATCAACAGCCCCTCGGCCTTGGAGCCGAGATACGTCACCTGGCCGTTCAAGTGCCACCGTCCAGCCACGATCGTCACCTGGGTCTGCGCGCGGTAGGACGACCTGCCACCCTGCTTCGGTTCAGCCGGTGTCGGCTGGCCGGAGGGCTTCGGCCTGTCCGTTGTCTGCCTCAGCTCGTCGGTAAGCCGCTGGTCCAGGAACGCCCTCTCTTTGTCGTCCAGTTGCTCGAACAGTCGCCGATCGCGGAGATCGAAAGACCGACGCGGCTGTCCGTCCGGTCGCTCCCGCTGGTCCCCATTGTGGAAGCACCATCCGGCTGCCCCACCCGCGAGGGCTTGCTGTAGATCGACCGAAAAGTCCTCGGCGGATGGCTCCCAACGGGCCGAGAACCCGCGGCGGAACGGCTCCTGGTAATGCACGGGCACGGCACGGCCTATTTCCTGCATCCACGCCCGTAGCTCCCGCGTCTTCGCAGTCGTCTGTTGCGGCGAGCCGGCGTGCCTCGGCCGGTGCGGGCTCAGGAAATCCACCTCCACCGTTCGCAGATACTCGCCCAGTTCTTCGCGCGAGATGTCGCCGGCATGGGAGGCGGTGACCAGCCGCTGGGGGTCGAGTTGCCGGACCGCTGCGCGAAGTGTGCGGAGAGCAGCATAGTCCGTGTAACGCTGGTCACGGATGTTCCGCTCGTTGGACAGGTCAAGATACCAGTTGGCCCGCGGCTTCAAAGCCGTCACGATCGATTCCACGGCGCGCCGGTGAGCGGTCAGCGTTGGGAGTCGCGGTGGGCCGGTCACGCCGTTGCCACGCGAGAGGGTCACATCGACGATCATCCCGCGGCGGTCGCACTCCTCCACCAGTCGCAGGAGTCGGTCCAAGAACGGCTTCCGCGCATTACCCTCAGCGTCCACGGCGGAGACCTCGTTGTCGAAGGCGCCCCAGGTCGCCCAGACGCGAATCCAGTTGAACCCCCGGCTCCGCATTTCGTCGAGGTCTTGACGGATGGTTTCCTCCGAGGCCCCCAGCGCGCTGTAATAGCTGACGCCGAGCAGAAATGTCGGCCGGTCGTTGAGCGTGAATCCGGTCCCCTTGATGCCCAGCCAGGTGCGTCCCTCCCGCTGGTCCGCAGGGACCGGCTGTGGAACAAGCACCAGCAGAGCTACAGCAAACGCCAGGAAGGCAAACGGCCTCGCTCCTCGGCAACGGAGGTTTTTCATCGGATGGCCCTCACTGCAGATCTTCGACCTCGGTCACCCGCGGTTTCGGCAGGAAACCGCGGTGGTACAGCCTCGTCATTGAGGCGACGTTTCCATCGGTGCGGCAACGGCCAAGCCTTGCGCCGCATTCCATATCGCTTCCACCGTGGGTGCCGTTGGCACGGTCAAACGCGGTGCCTCACTTGGTGGTGCCTCCGCCGGCAGAATCTCGAAGCCGGCGGCCAGCACAACTTCTGGCAGCACTTTGAAGTCGAAAGACCGGCTCGGCCCCTGATAGCAGACCGCATCGACGAAGACGCGATCGATATCCTCGCCGGCTTGCCAGACAATCGCTTGTCCCGCAAAGCGGCCGGGAAGGGCGTGTACGACTGCCCGATACTGCCCGGCACGGAGTCCCCATCGGTCCTGGTCCATCTGGTCCAGCTTTACGCCCCTGCCGACCAGTTCAAGCTGCAATCGGAAGTCCGAGGCGGAGAACAAACCATCGGCAGGACGATCCAGCGTAGGATGCCAGTCGCCTCGGCTGCGAAGCGGATATACGACCACCAGCGACTTGCCGCCCGACTGGGCCGTGGCAACGCCCATGGACGCGAAATCCCGGCCATCGTGGAGGAACCGCAGACGCAGGACGACGGCGGGATCGGTATCCGTCTTCCAGTAGCCAATGAGCGGTCGGCACTGCGTCCAGAACGTGCCTCGGTTGATGCTTCCCAAGCAGGCATCCGCCGTCAGCCATGTGGTCCCGATGGTCGAATCCTGAGGTGTCTCGCCCCGAATAAACGTCCGCCGCAACTCGCACGGCTCGGAGGGCAAACTTTGGAAGCGAGCCCGAAGTTCGTCCGGGCACGGCAGACGCCAAGGCACCGGCAGGTCGGCGGCTCGGCCCATGTCGGCCTTCGGGTGTACCGGAATCTGCGTGCCCGTCTGCTCCGTCAAGTAAAACGCCGTCCGCGGAAATAGGTAGTCGGAGTAGGATCGCGCATGGGGACCGGCCCATTGCCCAGTGCCCGGATGGTAGCTGTCGGCAATGGTCCGCCAGGCTACACGGCGAAGCGACTCGGCCGCTTGGCGCGTCGCCTCGTCACGGACCAGGTGCATGGTTCGTTCGCACTCCGCGAGTGCGACCATGGTGTACGTGGGACTGTTGTACTCGTTAAACCCGCCGTGGTGTCCCGCATGCACCGCGACCTGCTGCAGCCGTTGCCGGCCGTACTTCAGGAGTTCCGCATCGCCCAAGATTTCGCCAGCCGCAGCGCACACTCCGCCGCCCATGATGGCGATGTTCGTGTATCCCGGCCCGACGTTGCGCTTCTTGATGGCCAACGCCGCATGGCGAAGGCTGGTCCGTATCTTCTGCTTCAACTCGTCGGACAGGGATTGACCGTGGTCGGCCAGCATGACCGCTAGACGTGCGCCGCAGAAATCGGCCCAGTTCCAATCGGGCGGCGACATCTTTGCCAGCGGCTCTTCCAGGAGCCAGGGCCAGATGCCGTAGGTACGGCTTGCGGGGTCCGCATCCTGAAGGCCAATTATCCTGTCGATGATCTTCTCGGCCCGCTGCCTATCGCCGGGCGAGTTACGCTGCAACAGCCCCAACGCATAATCCAACGAGGGCAGCACGGGGCGAACCCAGGTGCCGGAGGCAACCGTCGTGTGGTAACCCGGACTGTGGAATTCCTGTCCCAGCATCTGATGCTCGTCGCTGTAGCGACCAGCGCATTCGTCCAGAAATACGTTCAACGGATCGGCTGCCTGAGCGATGACGCACAACGCTGACAACCCGACCCACGGCAGTACACGCAATAAGTACCGCATCAGACAATTCCCCTTTCGCGACCGCTCGTCTTCGATCCGTCTGCAGTGACCATCATAGCCCTCGGTGGCATGGAACGATAGAATCATGCGGAGTGATCTGCGTTTTCTAGTGGGCAAGAGGGGCTAGGGCGATGACATCGATTTCCGCGTGCCGCAATATGGTCGTTGGGTGGGCGGTTGTTTGTGGTTTGTGCCCTTCAGGATCTCCAGGTGCCTGGGCGTCGGAGAGTGCCCCGTTGGTTCTGGAAGTGAGTGCGGGACCCTACGATCGGGAGAGAACACCCATCGTATTTACGCTTCCGGAGCCACTGGCGCAATGCGGGACCGTGCGTTTGATTCTGCTGGACGACGGCCGCGAGGTTTCCTCGCAGCGGATACCGGGCGAGAAGCCGGCGGTTGTTTGGGTTCTGGCCGAAAAGCTTGCCGCCGGAGGAACACGGCGGTATCAGTTGATCGCGGACGACGTGCCGGCGAACATTTCTCCTGGGGTATCTTGCCGCGATGAAGGTACCCGGCTCATGATCCAGGCTGGCAGCCATCCCGTGCTGGCCTACAACCACACCGAGTTGCCGTCGCCCGCCGGGCTTGATCCGGTGTTCGCCAAGAGCGGACATATTCATCCCGTCTACACGCCGAGCGGCCGGTTGGTGACCGATGATTTTCCCCCTGACCATGCCCATCAGCACGGCATCTTTTGGGCTTGGGTCAATACCACGTTTCAGGGCCGCAAGATCGACTTCTGGAATCAAGCGGGACGCACGGGCCGCGTACGGCATGAACGCGTCGAGGAGGTCGCATCCGGCCCGGTCTTCGCTCAGTTCACCGCCGTGCTGCGACACGAATGTCTCACAGCGAACGGGGCGGTGCCTGTGATCGAGGAAAAATGGACGGTGCGCGTGTACGGTTCGGGAGACCAGCCGCTCATCGACTTGGAGTCCGTGCAGACTTGTGCCACGGATGCTCCGCTGGTGATCAACGAGTATCACTACGGCGGCCTGGCGTTGCGTGGGGCCCGCGACTGGTTCCGGCAGCCGCAAAGCGGCTTCTTGACCAGCGAGGGCAAGACTCGCTGGGACGGCAACCACACGCGGGCACGGTGGGTGATCGCCCACGGACTCTCAGGTGGCCAACCGGCCGGGATCTGCATCTTGGGCCACCCCCAGAACTTCAGATCGCCGCAACCGGTGCGATTGCACCCCGAGAAACCGTATTTTTGTTTCTCGCCGATGGCCCTGGGCACGTTTGCCATCGAGCCCGGCCGCCCCTACGTCTCACGCTACCGGTTGGCAGCATTTGACGGCCCGGTCCAGGCCGAGAGAGCCGAGCGACTGTGGCACGACTTCGCCGAGCCGCCGACCGTCCGTGTCGTGAACACCGAGACCAGCGAAAACGGAGACTGAAGCGATCTCCAGAAGGCGAATTAGATGAACAATCGACAAATCGTTTTGGCCGCCCGACCCGAGGGACTTCCCAAGGAATCCGACTTTCGTTTGATCGAAACCGAGACGTCGGAACCTGGCGACGGCCAGTTGCTGGTCAAGACAAACTTTCTGTCCGTCGATCCGTACATGCGGGGCCGCATCAGCGAAATGAAGTCCTACGCTGATCCGGTTGCCATCGGCGAAGTGATGGTCGGCGGCACGGTGGGCACCGTGGTCGAGTCCAAGCATCGTCGTTACCGCCCCGGCGATGTCGTCGTCGGGGATTGGGGTTGGCAGGAGTACGCCCTCTCGGACGGCAAGCAGGTGCAGCGGTTCGATACCAGCCTGGCTCCGATCTCCACGGCGCTAGGCGTGTTGGGGATGCCCGGCCTGACCGCGTACTTTGGCCTCCTGGACATCGGCCAGCCAAAGCCGGGCGAGACGGTCCTCGTCTCTGGGGCGGCTGGTGCGGTCGGTTCGCTGGTAGGGCAGATCGCCAAAATCAAGGGCTGCCACGTCGTCGGTTCGGCCGGGTCCCCAGCCAAGGTTGAGCACCTCCTGACCGATCTGGGATTCGACGCGGCCTTTGACTACAAGCAGGTCACGGATTACGCCGCCCAGCTCCAAGAGGCCTGCCCCCAGGGGATCGACGTGTACTTCGACAACGTCGGTGGATCGCTGACGGACGCCGTGTTCACTCAGATTAACGTCCACGCTCGAATTGTCGTCTGCGGACAGATCGACCAGTACAACGCAACTCGTCCGCCGCGAGGTCCGCGTCTGCTGTGGCATCTGATTGTGAAACGCGCCCGTGCGGAGGGCTTTTTGGTCTTTGACTACGTCCAACGTTACCGCGAGGCCCAGGAGCAGATCGCCCAGTGGCTTGGCGCAGGCAAAGTGCAGTATCGAGAGAACATTGTCGATGGGCTGGAGAACGCTCCCGACGCGTTCATCGGCCTGTTTCGCGGCGAGAACCTGGGCAAGCAGTTGGTGCGTGTGGCGCAGCCGTGAGCGTGCCTGCCAGTTCAGGCCAGTTTGCTACTGCAACTGACATTTCTCAGTTGCTGGGAATAAAACCGCCTGTTCAAGCGTCTTATCTTATAGCGTGTGCGCGAAACTTTCTTGCGAACCTTCGGAAGCAGTTCTCGTCTTTCTTAACAGTGGCACGCGGTTGTTGATCAGCGGCGGCTCGGGAGCCGCTGTTTATCGGAGATGCGAAAAATGATCGTTTTGTGGTCGAGTTACATTTGCGAACAAAAAGGCGCGGCGTGTTTTGCCGGTCATCCGGCCAATACGCTCCCCCTGCGCCATTTGCGTTTGTGACACTCGGCCTACAAGTCGACGGGACTACACGAAAAGCCCGGTGTCACCGAGACGCCGAGCTTTTTTCGTTGGGGCTGGTAGCTGAGACGGTGTAGCGCCGGTCTGAAGAGCCGGAGAGGAGGGTTCGAGCACCTCCCAGCCCACTACGTTCGATGTTTGCGCACGCAGTGCCCCGTCGAGCGGATCGGCGCTGGGACTGCGAATGCCGGTAGGGTTTGGGTTCGACTTCCCCACGCACGTACTCGATCAGAACGTGGCGAAGCCTGGGATCGCGCCTGGTCGGGGACCAGGAGACCGCCGGTTCAAATCCGGCCGTTCTGACTGAAAACAAACGGGCAGAGGTGCAGATGGGAGCACGCCTGCTTCGGGAGCAGGAGCTGTGCTGGCTGTTTGCGGCATCAGCCGCGGGCGGTTCGACTCCGCTCATGCCCGACTTGGAATGGTAGTCGAGGGCTGGTGGCTCAGACACGGCTGATACCCGCGTAGTGCTGAGTTCGATTCTCAGGGCTACCACTTGGAACAGGAACGTAGGAGCAAGTGATGTTGCAGCGACGTCGGTTGAAACGCATACGCCCGATCGCCTTTTGGGGTCGTGGTGTAACAGGCAGCACGGCGGACTTTTAATCCGTACGGTGTGGGTTCGATTCCCTCCGGCCCTACTCGCTGGCGCGTAGCTCAGCGGTGAGAGCGGCGTCCTTATAAGACGCAGGCCGAGGGTTCAACTCCCTCCGCGCCGACTGATTTCAATTTCGACGGGACCAAGGTGTTAGCGGCAGCATCCCTGGCTCTTAACCAGGCGGGTGCGGGTTCGAGCCCCGCTGGTCCCACTGAACCAACGCACTGGTCGTCCAGCGGCGAGGATACCGCACCCGTAATGCGGCGACGAGGGTTCGAGTCCCTCCCGGTGCTCTGAGCGACCTTTTGATCTTTGAAAATTCGGCTTCCAACCAAGCGCCCATGATGTAGCGGTAGCCTGCTGCCTTGCCATGGCGGAAGTGCGGGTTCGACTCCCGCTGGGCGCTCTCGGTTCAGGACGTGGGAAAGTTTGGTACTCCGCGTGCCTTGGGCGCACGAGATCGCCGGTTCGAATCCGGCCGTCCTGACTGAATGACACGATGCGGTGGGTCCTGTGCTGGTACGGGATGGCGACTGTTAATCGCCCTGACGCAGGTTCGATTCCTGCCGCCGCAGCCTTGATGCAACGGAAGGGCAAGCCAAATGGCGATGGCACCCCGCTCGAACCGGGACGAGCTTCACGGCCTTGCGGGTTCGACTCCCGCTCCTTCCGCCTTCACAACACGTGCCCTTGGCCGATCGGCTCAGGCACCAGCCTTCCAAGCTGGACAGGCGGGTTCGATTCCCGCAGGGCACTCTGCACGAGCGGGGATGGGCCAACGGTACGCTTCCTGGCTTTGAACCAGGCGATGGGGGTTCGACTCCCTCTCCCCGAGCCTTTCCGCACCAGCGGTGTCCAAGAAGTATTCCGGGGTAGTTGCTGCTGGTAGTGACGCCTGGCTCTGAACCAGGAGGCCGTTGGTTCAATTCCAACCCCCGGAGCTTGATTGAATGCACGGAAGTCATCCGGCCGGATGAGGAACCTGTCTTGAAAACAGGCGACGGGATAGACCGTTTGTGGGTTCGAGTCCCACGGCTTCCGCTGCTCGACGACACAACACGCGTCCCTGGTGTAATTGGCAGCACGGCTGGTTCCAACCCAGTTGGTCAGGGTTCGAGTCCTTGGGGGCGTGCCTTGCCGACGGTCTGCTATCGCGAACCTCCGGCGACAAAACGGGCTCATGGTCCAACAGGACGACGCCAGCTCCGCAAGCTGGAGATCCGGGTGCGATTCCCGGTGGGTCCACTGCAACAACGACGGTCCCGTGGCCCAGCGGCGAAGGCAGCACCCTTACAAGGTGACGACCGGTGGTTCGAGTCCACCCAGGACTACTTTGGCCCAGATACG
>Ga0366817_10424_pt1 | contig 9909 bp, 6 predicted proteins | sample TotcelFGM3001N13_FD_207092 | JGI IMG/M metagenome (GOLD analysis project Ga0366817, IMG submission 207092) | Enriched cells from coal bed in the Powder River Basin, Montana, United States - Total cells FGM rep3 HSBNCT.FGM.300.1.N13 ...
CGTCCACGAGCAAGCACCGCTCGGAACGGACGTTGTCGCGGGTGGGGCCGAGGTTCCTGTTCCGAATGGGGAACGCGGGCCCGCAGTCGGGCGTCTGAGTTCCCTTTTGCGTTCGAACGACACGGATACCAGCCAGGAATTGGCTGGCCTGTTCAAACGCATGCACTCGCTAACGGCAGAAAGCGGTACGGAAGGAGGACTCGTAGACATCCGCTCGGATGAATTCACTCAGACGGATTCGGCGGCCCGGGAAACCCGCGATCTAACGAACCTGACGAAATCGTCGCGGCGGAAGTCCAGCACGTGGGACTCTGCGGATACTATTTGGCTGGACTCCGACCGAAGAAGCACGCGGGCTGACGAACGGGTGCAGTCTCGCGATTTGAACCCAACATCGGGCACGAGATATGCGCCGGAGACGCTGACGGAAGGCGATGCCGCATCCAGCTTCAGACGGGACCGGGATTCCGACGAGGGCGGAATGATCGAGTTGGTCGCAGGAACGTTCCCCGCGGAAGCCCCGCTGAACGCGACTCCGTCTCCTTTGCCCTTGGACACCAAGACGATCCAGATGGATGCCGGACTCGGCCTGTTCCAATCGCTTGAGGTCGCGGCGGGCCCGATGGACGGTGACGGTCAACGCCATTCCGTTTCTACGGCGACGGAGGTTGACGCGTCAGCCGAACAAACCGCACGCAGCGACGGATTGACGGAGCGGCCCGTGAATCGCGCCCTGACGGTCCCCTCCGTGCTGGTCGTGGCTTCCCTGCTGAACTGCGCCGCCCGAAGACGTGCCCAAGAGGACTCGCTTCACGCAAGCGAATTGCCACGCTTCCGGAATTCCGCCGGCGACTTGCCCGTGCAGCGTTTGAACGCGTTGCTAAATGAGGACGCCGACTCGTAGCCCACGAGCGCGGCGACCTCTTTGACGCCGAGTTGGGTGTCTAGCAGCAAACGACAGGCATTCTGTATGCGAAGGTCGGTCAAATACCGTAAAGGTGGTTTTCCGACCAGATCGTGAAAGCGTTCCGAGAACGCCGATTTCGAGATGTTGACGTAGCTGGCCAGCGCGGTGACTGTCCAGCGTTCTTTCGGGCGGCGATGGATCAATTCCAAGGCGGGCCCAATTGCGTCGTCCAAGGCGGCCTTGAACAAGGACGTTCCTGCATCAGGCCCACCGCCCCGCGCCGACCCGTTCTGCAGGATCAGGGTGCGGAGCGTCTGCAGAAGCAGCGTCTGAATCAGATGGTCGACGAGTGCCTGCCACCCCGGACTTCGCACATTTTGCTCGTCCTCCACCGCTTCCACGATCGTGCGGTAGCCGCGGAGCACGGGGCAGGTTTCGGCCTTCAGCCGGACGAGCGGACCGAAACCGAAATTCAGCGCGTCAGCGCCCGGAGAGGTGACCGAGAAATGGCCGAATACCAGTCTGGTGGAGCCGCCGACATCTTGCGGCGTCGGCGAACGCGCAGCGTTGTGCCTGAATCCGCCGGGATAGGGTACCGTGGGAGTCTCCGGGTCATCCTGCAAGCGATACGCCGCACCTTGGCTCAGCAGCAATACGTCCCCAGCTTCGATTTCTGCTGGCTGCGACCCGTCCGCGAGCGACAAGTGACATCGGCCGGCGAGCACGACAAACAGACTTCCCAGACCCTCGGGAACCGCGATCCCCCAGGGAGCATCGAACTCCACAAGGCCTGCAAACCAGCCTGGCAAGAGCCACGCCCGCAGCAGTCCGGAGACCGGATCGGTTGGTAAGTTTGGTTGTACGTCCGCGTTCACGATCCGCTGTGGCGTGGGGGGGGAATTAGTTGTACCGTACACGAGCCTCACCGTTATCCTCCAAAATGCAAGGACGAAACGCCGTGCGAAATGTCACACTCGAAGGCGCTACCGTTCGCCGTGTACCAACTGCTGGCGGCACGCTCGCTGCCCGCTGTGCTGGGCATCATCTCGGAGCGGTTTCGTGGCTTAAAAGGCATCTCTCAGCCGATTTTAACCGGCGCTTTCCCTGACACCCGCGTCAGTTGTTCGCAGGGTGGTTGTTCGCAGGGTGGCCGTAGCACGGGCATCCTGTGCATGCTAACATTTCCCCCAGGCCCGCAGCCCGTGCTACGTTGCCGTGGATCATCTACCCCCGCCCCGAACCAATGACCAATGACCAATGACCCGCCGCTGATCGAAGCGCGTAACGTGTGCAAGCGTTTTCCCGGCGTCCGGGCGTTGCACAACGTTAATCTGAGTGTGGCCTCCGGCGAGGTGGTGGCGCTGTTGGGCGAGAACGGCGCGGGCAAGAGCACACTGATGAAGATCCTGGCCGGCATCCTGCCGCCGGATTCGGGCCAGCTGTTACTGGCGGGCCGGCCGCTGCATTTGGACTCCGTGCGAACCGCCGTGGCACACGGAATCGCTCTGATTCACCAGGAACTGAACCTGGCGGACAACCTGGACGTCGGAGCGAACATCTTCTTGGGCAGGGAGCCGCATCGCTTGGGAGTGCTGGACCGCCGGACGATTCGCCGCGAGTCGGCCGCCGTGTTACGGATGGTGGGCCTTGACGTTTCCCCGGGAACCCCGGTCCGTCAATTGCCGATCGGCAAGCAGCAATTGGTCGAGATTGCCAAAGCGTTATCGGTCAACGCTCGGCTGTTGATCATGGACGAGCCGACGAGCAGCTTGTCGGCCAACGAGACCCTGACGCTGTTCCAAGTCGTGCGGGACCTGCGGGCTCGCGGCGTGAGCGTGATTTATATTTCGCACCGGTTGGGAGAAATTCGCGAGTTGGCGGATCGCGTGATCGTCCTTCGCGACGGTGAGAACGCGGGCGAACTGCAGCGCGACAAGATCGAGCACGAGCGAATGGTGCGGCTGATGGTCGGCCGCGAAATCTCGCAATTTTACCCCCACCGGCCGCACGCTGCGGGCGAGCCGATGTTGGAGGCCGCCGGACTGGTCATCCCTTCGCACCTTGGGAATCGTTTGAGCTTTGAGGTCCGCAGCGGCGAGATCGTCGGCCTGGCGGGGCTGGTCGGCGCCGGCCGCACCGAATTGTTGCGGGTCCTGTCCGGCATCGTTCCCGCGGCATCGGGCCAGTTGCGCGTGGCGGGCCGGGCGGTCCAATTTCGCAGTCCCGCGGACGCGATTCGCGCGGGCGTAGCCCTAGTGCCCGAGGACCGCAAGCAGGAAGGGCTGATCGTCGACATGACCGTCCAGCAGAACCTCAGCCTGGCGGGACTGCGTCGCCACTGCATCGGGCCCGGAATCCTGAGTCAGCGATACGAGCGGGAGTTGGCGGGCGAGATGATCCGGCGGCTGACGATCCGCACGCCCAGTGCCACTCAATCCGTGCGGCACCTGTCGGGCGGCAACCAGCAGAAAGTGGTCCTCGGGAAATGGCTGGCCATGCGGCCCCGGGTGTTGCTGCTGGACGAACCGACGCGCGGGATCGACGTGGGGGCCAAGGAGGAAATCTACGAGCTGATGGAAGCTCTGGCAGCGAGCGGCGTCGCGATCTTGTTCGTGTCCAGCGAACTGGAAGAGATCATGGGCATGTCCGACCGCGTGCTGGTCATGCAGCAAGGCCGTTTAAGCGGACAGTTGGCCCGAGCGGAATTGAGCGAACAAGCCATCATGTCGCTGGCCACCGGTGGGGACGTTCGGCGCTAGATAACGCGCAGCACACCGTGTTTGACCCGTCAAGGCGGGCAGGCCGCGGACAAGCCAGGGGCGTCGGCCGGTACCCTTTGCCGCTGCACCTTTGGAGTGCGGTGGCTCGACGCCGCTTTGGCGCAGCCTTTCTTTTTCGGCCACTCGACAAGGTAACGCAGTTCAAAAAGATCGCAAAGCGATACCAAAGCGACACGCAAAGCGGCGTCAAGCCGCCGCACTCCATGGAAAAAACGCAAAGCGGCGTCGAGCCACCGCAGTCCAAGGTTAGAGCGGTTCATATTCGTCGGGTAGGCGAAGTTTGTCGATCTTGAAGCTGTAGATCGTCTTCACCTGTGCGGGCGTTGCGGTCCGTTCGAACCACGCCGCCGAGCACCAGCGGTACTGATTCGCCACCGGAACCAACCCGTGCTTGACCGCGTTCTGATGCACGTAGTTCAGCCGCCCCGAGTAGGACTTCTCGAACGTCAGCCGGGTGTCCCTGAAATTGTACCAGACAGCGCGTTCGGACGTTCCGTCACGAAGATTCAGCTCGGCGGCCGTGGCCGTGTGTAGGTGCGAGAGCAGCCGTTTGAGTTGTTCGCCCGACTCGGTCGTATGTCCCACGAAGTGATAGTGATTCGAGAAGACCGCCCAGGCTTCGAGCTGTACGCCGTGCTGCCGGGCCAGTGTCAGCAATTGCGTCTCGAGCAGATCGAGCCGTTCCGGGCCACGAAACCGGTGCTCTTTGTGCAGAGTCCCAGCGGTCACGATATACGTGCCGTGCTCGCTCAACCGATGCACCGGCGCGTGCGGCCAGTCACGCGTTGGCGCCACGGGAGTCTTCTTTGCAGGAGCCCCTCCGGGTTCGTCCCTGACGGTGCGAGTTGGTCCAAAAACCGCTCGATCTCTGGCAGGGCCTCGCCTGGAACCTGGCACAACCGTCGGATCAACTCAATCCGCAGCCGGTTTTCGTCGGGCATGAGGACTGTCCTCTGGAGTGTTGTGGCTCGACACTGCGTCCGCCGAGCCTTTCTTCGCTCTCCAGTCTAGCTCAGCGAAACTGGCCCCGGCAAGACGACGCACCGAAGAAAAATCGCAAAGCGATACCAAAGCGGCGTCAAGTCGCCGCAGTCCATGGTTTTGGAGTGCGGTGGCTGGACACCGCTTTGGCGCAGCCTTTCTTTGACGGCCACTCGGCAAGATAACGCAGTTCAAAAAGATCGCAAAGCGATACCAAAGCGACATGCAAAGCGGCGTCAAGCCGCCGCAGTCCATAGGACGGGGACTACGGGCTCAGGCCGCCGCTTCGTCGTCTTCCCACCAGCGGGTCTTGAAGCCGCTCGCGTCGCCCGATCCGGCATACGCCGGCTGGCAATCGTCGTCGGCCAGTTTCAATTCGTCGTCCTCGTCCCAACTCGCCTCGGCCGCCTCGTCGTCTTCCGGCTCCTCGACGTCGGCCTTGAGCCACTGGCTGCGGTCCGGTGCGTCTTCTTCCTCTAACTCTTCGGCTTCGGGCTCTTCGTCCTCGGCCGAATCCTCGGCGGCGGCTTCGACTTGTTCCCCGACACCGGCTTCTTGCTCCAATTCGGCGGCGAGCGGTTCCCACTGCGGCTCGGACATCGGCGTTTCTTCTTCGGTTTCCGATGGGGCGGCCTCCGACTCGGCCGTTTCGACGAGGACCGGTTCGGGCTCCGCCACGCTCGGCGCCTGGCCAATCGTCTCGTTGTACCAGTCGAATTCGTCGACACCGTTGCGGACCGGCAACAGCCGCACTTCGACACTCGCCGCCTCGAAGATCTGCATGATGTGCTGGTGGCACGTGAACATCAGCATCTGGTGGCCGGCGTTGGCGAAATCGCGGAGCACGGCGGCGGCGGCCTTAGCGCGGCGCATGTCAAAGTTCACCATCACGTCGTCCAGGACCAGCGGCAGCACCGCGCCGCGCCGCGAATAGGCGGCCGACAAGGCCAGGCGGAGGCTCAGGAATACGGCCTCGCGTGTGCCTTGGCTCAGCAGGTCCAGCGGCATGGACTGGCCGTCGGCGGCATCGACGCGGAGCACGTCCGAGCTGAGCGGCGTCCAGATCCGCAGGTACTTGCCTTCGGTAAACCGTTCCAAATACTGAGATGCTTCGGACAACGTTTCCGGCTGCCGTTCGGTCTCGTAGATCTGCCGGATCGCTTCCAGCATCAGCGCGGTCACGGCCAGCACGCGCCACCGCCGGACGGCCTGGCGCATCTGCTCTTCGACGCACCCCAGTTGCAACTTGGCTTCCGCCAGGTGCCGGTCTTCGGCCAGTGTCTTCATCTCCTGGTTCATCTCGCCGCGGCCTTGATGCATTTGAGTCAGCCGGGTCTGCGCGTCCTGCAAGCGGGACACCAAACGCTCCCAGTACTGGTCCAGCTTGTCGTCGCCGTGCGTTTGCAGCACTTCGCCGACCGCGTCTTCGGTGCATTGATTGCCGACGGCCAGCGCGATGCGTTCGTTCAGCTCCAAATGCTCTTCAGTCAGCTCCTCGATCTTCGCCTGGCGAGCCGCCTCGTTGCGCAATTCCGCTTCATCGGTCACATTGGCCTGTTTCAGCAGCAATTGCCGCTGGCGCATCAGTTCCCGCAGCTTGCCGGCCTGTTCGCGGAACCCTTTCTTCAACTCGCGGTGGGCCACTTTGATCTGTCGGCGGCGCTCGATCCACTGCGTCTGTTCTCCCATCACCGCTGCCAGTTGCCGCAATTGTGTGCGTGGATCGTCGCTGGCCGGCGTCAGGCGGACTTCGGTCAGCAATTTGGAAATCCGTTCGGTGATCGTGGCCAGATCGTGCCGCCGATCCCGCAACTCTTCGCGGCGAGCATGCAAGCGCCGTGCGATTTGGAGCGCTTGATCGCTGCCGTCGGAAAACTGCTGGATGTGCTCCGGCTGGAACGTTTCCGGCAGCTTGAGCGAGCGTAAAGCCTCGCGCCAGCGCTGTTGTGCTTCGCGAACTTCGGCCGCCGCCCGCTCGGTCTTGTCCTTGCCCATTTCCGCTTGAGCCTCAGCCGTCTGCACCTTGGCGTCCAGCGGCGTCAGCGATTCGAGCTTCTTGACGTACGCTTCGGCCGCGGCCAGGCGGGCGTCCAGCGGACCGCCGCCGCCGGGCAATTGGGCGTCGAGTTCGTCGCGTTCCTCTTTCAGCGTGCGCAACTGGCTCTTCACCTTGTCCAACTGCCGGAGGCAGCCTTCCAGGTCCCGGTTCATCGTCTTTTCCAACAGCACCTTCGTCGCCACGGCGATCAGCCAGCAGGCGAAGCCCAGGATCGTAATGATCCAGCCCAGCTTGGCCACCGGTTCCCAGAAGATCGACGCCAGGATGATCATCACGCCCAGCACGAACGGCACGCCGCACCAGAACAACGTCGACACCGGCAGGATCTGCTCGGCCATCAGGTCGCGGCGATCCTCTTCCAGTTCCTTGCGATGCCGGTCCAGCTTGTCCAGCCGCTCTTCGACCTGCAGGCGTCGCCGCAGTCGCGTGACGCGGTGGCCGGCCTTTTCCAGGGCTTTGTCCAACTGCGTTTCGCCCGTTTCGGCCAGTTCGGCGGCCAGTTGATCTTGGATCTCCTGGGCTTCGCGACGGACGTTCTCGCGATCCGTCTGGACCGTCGTCAGGCGATCGTTGGCTTCGCGCAGCGCGCGGGCCGGGCCCCGCAACGTGGCCGCCGTCCGCTGCGAAAGATCGGGTGTGAGTTCGGGCAGATCGTCGGCGGACAACCCCAGCTTCTCCCACTTGGCGCGAAGCGACTCGTCCAATTCGCCCACTTCGTCGTGCAGGTGCTTGACCTGACTCTCCAGCGATTCGATCCACGGGCTGTGCTCGCAGATCGCTTCGATCCGGCCGGCGTGGGCCCATAACGTGCGATTGATCGGTTGTGCGGCGGCCTCGTCGACCAGCACGCGGCGTTTGCGCTGCAGCTGGTCGACCTGTTCGCGCGTGGTGCGAATCTGGGTATTCAGTTCATCCAGCCGAGGGATCGCCCGCTCGGGCAACTCGATCGGCTGGCCCAACTCGGCCAGTTCCGTCCGCACCTCGATGCGGCGGAGCCACGGATCGCGAACTTGGAGCGCCACCTCGACGGCGCGCGACTCGCGTTCCATCCGCTCGATGCTGTCCTCCAACCGCGAAACTTCGTCCTGCAGTTCCTTGCGTTGGGCTGCCAGCTGTCCCCACCGCTCGCCGCGCGTCGTGGCCTCGTGGATCTGAGCCTGCAGCTTGTCGCGCTGGCGGACCAGTTCCTGCAATTGCGATTCGCTGCCGTCGGCGGCCAGAATCCGGTTCCGGGCGGCGGCCGTGTCCCGCATGACGTCCAGCAACGACACGCGGTCCAAGCCGCTGGTCAGCTTGTACAGCTGGGCGGCGGCTTCCGTGTCGTCCAGCGTGCCCAGTTCTTGCAGCTCGCGCAACCCCACGGCAAAGACGTTGTTGAAGATCGCTTCGTCGATTCCGCACAGCATCGTGGCCAGCATGTGCGAGCCTTGACGCGTGCCAGCGGCGGACAGCACCTCCACCTTGCCCGGATCGTCGCTGCTGAGGCTGTTGCTGGGCGTCCGCCGGACGGTGAACCGACCGCCCGCATCGACGATGCCCAGGCCGCCGCCTGCTCGGCCGCCATGCACGGGCGGCAAGTACCGGCTGCGGCGTTCCGGGGAAAACCCGTACAACACGCTGCGGATCAATTGCATCAGCGTCGTCTTGCCGGCTTCGTTCGGGCCGCAGAATACGGTCAGACCGTCGGAGAACTGATCTAATTTCAGATCGCTCCAGACTCCGAAACCATCGATTTGAAGATCGGTAATCTTCACGTTCGTCTCTCCCGTCGCTACGCCAACGTGTCTTCCCCAATCAATAGATCCAATCCCAACCTGGCGGCTTCGTGCAACAGCGTGCGCCGCTCGTCGCGGTCCACCGCTTGCAAGGCCGAAGCGAGCGCGCGATTCTTGCCCAGATCCGGCAGAAAGGCGGCCATGTTCAACGTCCGAGACGGCTCTTGCTCGTGGTCGCGGATCGCCCGCAAGAAGTCGCCCAGGATCGTATCTTCTTCGTACAGTTCGTCGGCGATCGTCTCCGACGTCTGCGTCTGGAGGGCGGTCGTCCACACGGTCGGTTTGGCCCGGCCGAATTCCGTTCTCAGCCACTCGCTCAGTTCGCGGCCCAGTTCGCCGCGCCGCAACTGGCGGACCAGCGTCTCGCAGCCGTGGATCTGCCAAGCGACCAAGACGGCGGCGCCGCCCGCTTCGGATGCGATCCGCTGCATGGCGCTGCGCAGTTGCCGCTGCAAATCGTTGCGATTGGAATCCGCCGCCAGACTCAGCGACTCGTTCCGCCAGCGGACGGTTTCGGTGGCGATGAACTTGGTGCGGGCCTTGCGGCCGTGCTCGACGTGCACCAGCGTACAGCCGTGAGGGCCCGACTCGCCGGGACAGCGGCCTTGCGGGCTGCCGGCGTAATGGGCCGTCTGCGGTCCCTGAAACAGCGTCTTCGATTCGTGCCGGCCGCCCAGAGCCCAATAGTCGATCTGTTTGTGAGCGCCGGCCGACGCGGCATCCGTTTCTCCGCAGGCCACGGCTACGGTGAACATATTGGCCGGCTCGATCCGAAAGTCGCCCACGGGGACCAGGCCGTCCGCCGGAGAACTGACGCCGACGATGCGGGCCAGCGGTTGTTCGCCGCTGCGATGGATGAGGGGCTTGACCTTGCCTTTCGGAAATCGCTGGACGTTCTCGGGCAGCGGAACCGCTTCCGGCCAAACCTCGGGCGGATCTTCCCGGCCGCCGCACCAATACACGGCGATCTTGTGGTCGCGCAGCTGTTCGAACTGGTCCAGCAGGAACGCCATCGCGTGCGGACCGGCGGTGTGCGGGTTGATCACGTCGCCGGCGAGAATCACGAAATCCACGTCTTCCAGAATCGCCGTCTCGAAAACGCGGGCGGCGGCCTGCAGCGGGGCTTCCAGCAGCAACTCGCGCAAATGCTCCGGGACTTCGGTCAGTCCGTACAGCGGCTGTTCCAAATGCAGGTCCGAAGCCTGCAGGAATTTACAGAACTCACCCGCCATCAAGCACCTCCCTGCGCTCCGGGGCGCGACGTCTTTCCCTCGACCGGTTCTCATGCCCGGCGGCGCCGAAATCCGGCCCGCGCCGCAGCCTTGAGGTTTCCCCATTGAAGTGCGTAGTTTAGCGGAGGTAAACCGTTGATGCTACCTCGATTCTGAACGGCAATGCTAGCACTGC
>Ga0366817_10432_pt1 | contig 9583 bp, 8 predicted proteins | sample TotcelFGM3001N13_FD_207092 | JGI IMG/M metagenome (GOLD analysis project Ga0366817, IMG submission 207092) | Enriched cells from coal bed in the Powder River Basin, Montana, United States - Total cells FGM rep3 HSBNCT.FGM.300.1.N13 ...
GCCATGACATGGCTCCCTTTGCTGATCGTGAAAACTGGGAGAGCAGGCGTCGGGGCCCGCCCCAGCAGCCCCAACGAAGTACAAACGTGCCGGAGTAATCCTTTGCTGCCCCCAACCCGTGTCGGCGGGAATCATCCCAGACCGGTGTCGATTGGTAGCCTCCGTAACCTCGCCCGCCGACAGGCGATTGTCAACCAGACATCCTGGGACATCCTGGGACAGAGCATTTTTGAGGATTTCGGCTTGCCCCCCTGCTGATCGCCCTCGCGACGTATTGCGTCGCGTCGGTTCGACGGGTACGTTAACGGGATTGTGCGAACCGGCGGGAAGGAGTAATTCATGGCTTCCGTTAATGTTGGAGACCGCGCCCCCGAGTTCACTTTGCCCTCACAGATCGGTGCGCAGGTTTCCCTGGCCCAGTATCGGGGCCAGCAGGCGGTTGTGCTTTTCTTTTACCCAAAAGACGGAACAGCGGTCTGCACTAAGGAAGCCTGCAGCTTTCGGGATGCCTACGAGGATTTCATCCAGGCGGGGGCGGTCGTCATCGGGGTGAGTTCAGACGCAGTCGAGAGCCACCAGGCCTTTGCCAGCGGCCACCGGTTGCCTTTCGAGCTTCTGTCCGACGCCGACGGTTTCCTGCGAAAAGCGTTCGGCGTGCCCAAGACTTTGGGGCTCTTGCCGGGGCGGGTCACTTACGTCATCGACAAGGAGGGCGTTGTCCGGCACGTGTTCCGTTCGCAGTTCTCGGCGGATCGGCATGTTGCGGAAGCTCTCGCCGTGGTTCGACAACTTGCCCAGAGTTGAATGCCCGCCGAACCGATGGCTTCGAAGGACTGGAACTCCAACTTCATCCGCTTGGCGTTGCCCCAGGCTACCGTGAGTGTGGCCTTCGGCCAGAATTTCTGACCGAAAATACGCAACTGCAAAGCCAGGACGGTCCGATGTGCCGCTAGAATATAACCGGCGGAGTCTGAGGCCAGTCCCCTGAAAACACGCGATAAGCCGAGTCCGAGATGATGAGCTACTATGTTAAGTTGTACTGCTGTACGTTGTTTGCCTTTTTCGCAATCGATATGGTCTGGTTGGGCCTGGTCGCTCGGGGATTCTATCAGAAGCATCTCGGATTCTTGCTGCGAACCAACCCCAACTGGTCAGCCGCGATCGTGTTCTACCTGCTGTTCGTGCTGGGCCTGCTGGTCTTCGTGGTGGTTCCCAGCCTGCAGGCCGGCTCGACAAGGAAGGTGCTGATCCTGGGAGCATTGTTCGGGCTGATCACCTACGCCACCTACGACCTGACGAATCTCGCGACGGTCAAGGACTGGCCGCTGGTCGTGACCGTGGTGGATCTCTTGTGGGGCGCAGTCCTGGCTATGTCGGTGAGCTATCTGGGGTTCCTGGCTGGCAAGTGGTTGCAGTGAACCGTCCCAGGCACAGCGACGAGACAGGCCGCGGTGGTGAGATGCGTCCCTGACGATCCGCATCGCCGGCACCGGTCTATTGGAGCTGCTCCAGGAATTCGCCTACCGCGGCTTGAAATTCGGCTCCGGCCACGGCCAAGATGTCATTGTGGCCGGCCGTGGGCAATTCGACGAGTTGCTTGGGAATTCCGCTGGCGGATTGCGGCTTGGCGGCGTCGAACAGGCGGCGGCCGAGTTGGATCGGGATGATCGTGTCTCGCCTGCCGTGCAGGTGTAGGATCGGGCAGCTTACGTGCGGGATGCGATCGACGGACGAATAGCGATCGACCATCAGCCAGCGAACGGGCAACCAGGGATAATGGTAAGCGGCGACATCGGGCAGCGAGCTGAACGTGGCGCGGAGCACCAGTCCGCGCGGCGGGGCGCCGGCAGCGCTCTGGTCCGCGGCCAACCGGACCCCCACGCCCCCGCCCAGGGACTCGCCAAATAAAATCAGCCGGCGCGGTTCGATGCGGCGGTCCTCCGTCGCGTAACGCCAAACCGCCGTGGCATCGTCCGCCAGCCGTTGTTCGCTGGGCGAACCCGGGTTGTCGCCGTAGCCTCGATAGTCGAACACGAATACGTCGCACCCCAAGCGCGTCAGCAGTTCGAATTCCTCGATCCGCCAGGCGCGGTGACCGGCGTTGCCGGAAAAGTACAGCACGACGGGGCGGCCGAGCGCCAATTGCTCGTCGCACTGCGTGCGATCCGCCGCCGCCTGACCGTTGGGCAGCAGGTGCCACCCGCGCAGTTCTAGATCGTCGTCGGTCCGTAGCGTGATCGTATGAACTCGGCCGAGCGGCAGGCCCGCATCCTGCGGGTCGATTCGCGATGCGCGGCTTGGCAGGTAGATCAACGATCGTTGCAGGAATGCCAGCATGACGACGATCGCCACGTACGTGGACAACCCAAACAGGAGCAGACGCCAAAAACTCGTCCATGCAGGTGATTTTGGCGGCGCAGGAAACAGTTGGTTCATCATCGACCTCAGCAACGATTATATTGCGCCCAGCGCCGATTTGGCAGATGGGCTTGGTTGCGGTACATTAATCGTTCTGGACATGCTGGGGACGACCGGCGCTGGCGACAGTGTCATACGCTGGAGAATCGTCCTGTGGACCTCACTCGCCAAAGGAGATACAGCGATGCGACCATGGTATCTGTTTTCCGGTGGAATCGTGCTCGGGCTGCTACTCGCCGCGGGATTCGGATTCACGTTTCCGGGAGAGACGCCTCCGACAAACCCGGAAGCAAAATTTCCTCACTTGCCGGCTCCGCCTCCGCCCCCCTTGGGCGCCATTGTCGAGTTGGAGGGCGCCGGCGCGCAATTCTCCATGCCCCTGGGCATTATCGTCGAGAATTCGCTTTCGACCGAGTATTCGACGACGAAGACCTTTGCCGGTTCGCTTATCCGGCCGGACGATGGCAAGCTGGGGATTATTGTGTTCGGCGCGCATCCGGACGATTGCGAGATCCGCGCCGGGGGAACGTCGGCCTTGTGGTCCCAAGGGGGCCACGCCGTGAAAATGGTTTCCATGACCAATGGAGACATCGGCCACTGGGGCATGGCCGGCGGGCCACTGGCGCTGCGCCGCAATGCCGAAGTTCAAGCCGCCGCCAAAATCCTCGGCGTGACCACGGAAGTGCTGGATATTCACGACGGCGAACTGATGCCGACCTTGGAGAACCGCAAGATCATGACGCGGCTGATCCGCCAATGGAACGCCGACATCGTCATCGGGCATCGTCCTAACGACTACCATCCGGATCATCGCTATACGGGTGTTCTAATGCAGGACACCGCGTACATGGTCGCCGTACCCTTTTTGTGCCCGGACACGCCGCCGCTGAAGAAGAACCCCGTTTTCCTATATTCGTTCGACAACTTCAAAATCCCCAATCCCTTCCGGCCGGACGTTGTGGTCGCAATCGACGCGGTGATCGAGCAGAAGATTGACGCCTTGGCGACGATGGAGTCCCAGTTCATCGAAGGGGGAGCCACGGGGAACGCGAGCCGCCTGCCCAAGAACGAGGAAGAGCGGAAAGCGGCCTTCACGCGATTGCGCGAGGGATTCCGTCGGCGGGCTGCTCAAATCGCCGATCAATGCCGCACGAAATTGGTCGAATTGTATGGCGACGAGCAAGGCAAACAGGTGAAATACGCCGAAGCGTTCGAAATTTGCGAATACGGCCGGCAGCCGAATAAAGATGACTTGCGCAAGCTGTTCCCGTTTTTCCCATGAGCGAGGGGCAGCAAGCCGCTCATCGGCGGCATGGCTATCGCACGACGAGCGCCTCGACTCACTCGTCGCCCTGCTCTTGTTCGTGCGCGGAAATCACGGGAAACGTGGCTCGGATTCGCGTGCCCTTGCCCGGCTCGCTCTCGACGATCAGGCCTGTGCCGAGCAATCGCGCACGCTCGCGAATGCCGTCCAAGCCGAAGCGGCCTTTGGCAATGTGGGTTACGTCGAACCCAATCCCGTTGTCCTCGACCTCCAGCGTCACTTTGTCGCCGTTCTGAACGAGTATTACGCGAACCCGTTCCGCCCGGCTGTGGAGACAGGCGTTGACGAGCGATTCTTGGGCCACGCGAAAGATCGTATTTTCCAGCACCGAGGCCAGCCGTCTAAACTGGACATCGCAACGATACATGATTTCCGGCGCACTCGGCTGCTCGCTGAATTGGTCGATCAAATCGGCAATCGCCGCTTTGAGACCGAACCTGCGGAGGACCGGTGTCCGGGTCCGATTCATCAGCCCGCGGGCCTCGGCGGACGCTTGGCGCAAGGCCGCCAAGCCGGCAGCAAAGATCGCTTGCGCCTCTGCGGAAGTGCAGGAGTCCAGTTGCCGGAAAGCCTCGAATTGCATCAGCGCCCCCAGCAGCCGCTGGGCCACTCCGTCATGGATTTGGTCGGTAATTAATTCTCGGTCATGGTCGCCGGCTTGCAACATCCGGCGCAGCGCATCCTGCTCGCACTGCAGTTTCCGGTTGGCTTCCGCCAATTCGGCGGTTCGTTCTTCGACGCGCCGTTCGAGTTCCTCACGCGCTTGCCGAATCTCCACCTCGGCGTGTTTCAGCGGTGTAATATCCGTCGTAAAGCTCTCGACGGCTTCCAGTTCTCCGCTCTTCGAGTAGACGCCTACGCCTTGCTCCCAGAGCCATCTCTCTTTGCCCGCCGGGCTGCAAAAGCGATATTCCAAACGATATTGCCATTTCTCCGCAAGTGCTTCCTGCATCACCTCGAATACGCGTGGACGATCGTCGGGATGAATCAACTCGCAGAAACAAGTTCCGGGCTGACCAATCAACGTCGCGGGATCACAGCCCATGAGCGAGCGCACGCCGTCGCTCACAAACTCGACGGTCCACTCGGAATCCGCTTTACACCGGGAGACCACACCCGGGAGATTCGACAGCAAAGTGGAAAGCCTTCGTTCGCTTTCGCGCAGCGCTTGCTCCGCCCGCCGCCGGTCGTCATCGGCCGCTTTCATCTCCGTGACGTCCTGCCCAATCCCGAACACGAGGTCTCGATTTGGCAGAGAAACAACGAGCCACTTGATCCAGCGGTACGAGCCGTCTTTACAGACGTTACGATCCAAAAAGTTGAATGCCGGCTCGCCGGACCGGACCCGGTCAAAGGCCGCCGTCGCCTCCGCCCGGTCAGCGGGGTGGATAAACTCGAAGAACGTCCGCGACAGTGACTCCTGCTCGGACCAGCCGAGAATTCTCTCGAACGCCGCGTTCACCTCGCGGTAATAACCGTCGAAGCCGGCGGTGGCGACTAGCACGGGCAGAATGTTGTTGATCTGCCGTTGGTCGGCTTCTGCCTGCTGGCGGCGAGCTAACTGGGTTTCTAGCTTGCCAACGGTGTGCGCGTTGACCAGTTCGGCCAACCGGCTGACGACGTCGTCGAGTGACAGGCCATCCGTATTGATCTCGATCGCATCCGGTGCCTTGATCAGCGGCCCGACGGGTCGGCTGGCATCACGTTCGTCCCGCGCAAGTTGCTCCGCAAGCACGCCGGCGAACTCCGGAGCCTCGCCGCGTTGGCGGAGGTCGTCCACGCGGCGCCGCGCGCGCTCCGCAGGACTGGCCGTCAAAAATATTTTGCACTCCGCGTGCGGGAATACGATGGTCCCTTGATCGCGGCCTTCGGTCACCATGTTGCCGGTCCGGCCGATCGCCTGCTGAAGCTCGACCAGATGCTCGCGAACGCGCGGATTATCCGCCGCATAGCGGACGTGGGCCGTGACGTGACTGGCGCGAATCGCATCGCTGACGTCCTCGCCGTCCAAAAAGACCCGGCGCCCTTCGAAGCCGATTTCGATCCGCTGCGCCAAATCGACCCAGCCGCGGGCATCATCGCCGGCCAGTCCGCGGCGCAGGGCAGCCAGCGCCACGGCCCGGTACATGGCCCCCGTATCCAGGAAGCGGAACCCGAGGCGTTCGGCCAGCAAGCGTGCCACCGTGCTTTTGCCGGCGCCGGCCGGGCCGTCGATGGTAACAATCATAAGACCGTCCGCCATCACCCGTCCGCTTTCGGCTGCGGTTTACAGTAGGCCAGTGTCAGCAGCGCATAGGCGGTCACCAGGCTGGGGTCGCCCTCCATCCACCGATCGGCGTCGTTCACCCACGAGCCGTCCGGCAATTGCCGGCGGGCCAGTTCGTCGCGCAATTCGGCTCGCCAGTCGTGCCGCACGCCCTCCGCGTCCACGAACACATCGTACTTCATCGCGTCGAGCGCTTTGGCAAAGGTATGATAGTAGTAGTACAAGCCGGCTTCCCCCATGCCCGGATTCGACTTCAAGTCGTAGTGCTTCTCGATCCATTTGACGGCCGCTTTCACCCGCGGATCGTCCGCGCCCAAGCCGGCGTAAATCATGCTCTTCAGACCGGCATACGTCATCGACCCGTAGCTTCGCAAGCCGCCCTCGGGGGTGACGCCCGCCATGCTGGAACCGCCGGCGGCGGGCGTGTAGTAGAAGCCGCCATCGGGGTTCTTGGCAGCAAAGGGAGTCGTGTTGTGCTCGGTCTCCAAATTCTGGCAGCGGGAAACAAAAATCAAGGCGCGTTGAATCGCTTCGCTATTCTCGTCATTCCCCAGAACTCGCAGCGCGTCCACAAAGAACTGGGTGTTCGACAGGTCAGGACGTTTCGACTTGCCATATCCAGCGCCGCCATAAGCCGGATCGGACGGATCTTTGCCTTCGCCCTCATCCCACTGCAGTCCTGTGAGGAACGCTTCGGCTTCCTTCAGCCGTTCGTTGTACCGCCCATCCGCATTGGCGGCGGTATAACAGACGATCGCGATCGATGTCTCATAATTTCCGTACAAGGAACCGGTTCGATAAATGCCGCCGTCCGACTGGACGAATTGGTCCAAGTACTGGAGAGCCTTCGCAACCAACGGATCGCTGGGAGTCCGGCCATGCCGCAGGGCGGCCGTGGCCACCAGGGCCGTTACCGCCGGTCCGGCCTGACTGCTGAACGAACCGTCCTCTGCCTGCGCTTTTGCGGTCAGATAGCCGATCGCCCGAGCCACCATCTGCTCGTATTGCTCGTGGTCCGCCGCCACGACGGGCTCACCCGTTTCCGCGGCGTGCAGCGTTGGACAACCCATCCCAGCCAAAGCCAGGATCACCAAACAGAAGGCTTTTCGCATGAACGCACCCCAGAGGTTGCGAGAGGAATACGGCCGGTATGCAATCGTTCACACAAGCCAGGCAGCCTATGCTACGCAATTATATACAGGCTGGCAGCCCGGACCCAACGAAATTTTCTCCAGGCTGGCAGCCTGGGCGTCTGGAATCAATATCCCACGGTCAACCGAAGACGGCGAGGATCTCGTCCTCGTTCATGATCAGCACTTCCTCGTCATCTACCAGAACTTCCGCCCCGGCGTAACGCGAGAACAGAATCCGATCGCCTTCGCTGACCTGATGATCGATCCGGGTGCCATCAGGCAACAAACGTCCGTCTCCCACGGACAGCACGCGTCCTTGCTGAGGCCGCTCGCGGGCGGAGTCCGGCAATACCACACCTCCGGCCGTGGTTTCGTCTGCATCCAGAGGCTTGACCGCGACCTTGTCCCCTAAGGGCACAACTTTCATCTGTTGAACTCCGGGTTGGTTTCCAGTAAACGTGCGACGTAATTGCCGTCCCCGTCACCGAGGAGCCTGTCGCGAAACATCGGCCCGATGCCGACCAAGCACCTAACCGCGCCCAATTCTCGCACGGGATCCCGTTCTGTTCAAGGACGTCAACGGGCTCACCGCCACGCCCGACCAGCCTTTGTTGAATCCAATGCTTTGTTTGGCGCACGAGTTGCTAAGGATGTGTCGCTACACATCGCACAACTGAACCGCTTGGGTCAGGCCGGCCAGCGGATCGCGGGTGGGAATGAATTCGTGGCCCACAAAACCTTGGTAGTCGATGTCCACCAGAGCCTTCATGATCGGTGGATAATTGATTTCCTGCGTCTCGTCCAGTTCTCCGCGGCCCGGATTGCCGGCCGTGTGGACGTGTTTGATCGCCTCGCCACACTGGCGAATGCGGCGGATGATGTCGCCGTCCATGATTTGCACATGGTAAACGTCAAACAACAGGCCCAGACGCGGCGAGCCGACTTGGCGGATGATGTCCATACAGTAATCAACGTGATCGCCCTGATAGCCGGGATGGCCCTTGATGGGATGATCGTCGGCGCGGGTGTTGAGCATCTCGATCGCCAGATTCACCTTTTTCTTTTCCGCATAGCCGACGACGCGTTTGAAGCCGGCGACGCAGTTCTTCAGCCCTTCGGCCGGGTCGATGGTGCGGCGTCCGGGAGGCAGTCTGGACAAGTCCGGGTTATCCCCCTGGTTCCATTCGCCGGACTCTTCCGCATAGCCGGTGAACGTAATCACGGTTTTGACGCCCGCCGCCGCGCACTGGTCGATCCGCTGCTTAAGCATCTCGATACAGCCGTCCTGGTAGCGTGGGTTGTTCATGCCCTGGACGAACAGGTGGCTGGGGCTGATGGCGCACTGGAGCCCGTGCTTTTTGAGCGTGGGCCAATATTCGGGCCCGACCAGTTCGATACTCTGGCAGCCCAGCCCGAGGGCGACTTGGCACAGTTGTTCCATGTCCCAATAATCCGCAAAGCACCATTGGACGATGGAATGTTTGATGCGGCCCTTGGTGACCGCTTTCTCGGCGCTGATCCCGTCTGCGGCCACCAAAGCATAAGCTCCGGCGGTGGCTCCGGACGCAAGGTGCAGCCACTGACGGCGATTGACGGAAAAAGAGATTGGATTCTGCGGTTGGTTCATGTTCAGTTCCTCGATGATTCAATCTACTGGCGTAGGCTTCCCCAGGCGTGCTAAAGTACACCGACCGCAGCGGGAAAGCAAGTCACAGGAGCAGTAAGCCATGCCAATCGAACATTTGGGTCCGTATCGCATCGAGCGACTGCTAGGCCGTGGCGGAATGGGGGCGGTATACGCGGGCGTGCATCAGGAGACGGGCATCTCGGCGGCCATCAAGGTCCTGGCCGAATCGCTGGCCGTCGATGACCGCTTTCGCCAGCGATTCTTGGGCGAAGTGGAAACGCTGAAGCGGCTGCGGCACAAAAACATCGTGACTTTGCAAGGCTACGGCGAGCAAGACGGGGCGCCCTATTTCGTCATGGACTTGGTCGACGGCCCCAGCTTGGAGGACGAGTTGCGCTCCGGTCGGCGGTTCACATGGCGTCAGGTCGTCGATATCGGCGTTCAGGTTTGCGCGGCACTCAAACACGCCCACGATCACGGCGTCGTGCATCGCGATCTGAAACCGGCCAATTTATTGCTGGCGGCGGACGGCACGGTCAAGCTGACCGATTTTGGCATCGCAAAATTCTTCGGCGGCACCAGCTTGACGCTGGCCGGCAGCATGATCGGGACTCCCGACTATATGTCGCCCGAGCAGGTCGAAGGCAAACCGGCGACACCGCGTAGCGACCTGTACTGTTTGGGGTGCGTCCTGTATGCCCTGCTGACCGGCAAGCCTCCTTTCAGCGGGGCGACGCTCACCGTCGTGATGGACCGCGTACGATTCGAAACGCCCCGCCCGGCGCGGTCGGCCGCGCCCCAGACGCCGCAAGTCC
>Ga0366817_10289_pt1 | contig 9556 bp, 9 predicted proteins | sample TotcelFGM3001N13_FD_207092 | JGI IMG/M metagenome (GOLD analysis project Ga0366817, IMG submission 207092) | Enriched cells from coal bed in the Powder River Basin, Montana, United States - Total cells FGM rep3 HSBNCT.FGM.300.1.N13 ...
CGGCAACCCGGCCAGTGGCACAGCGGCGACGGTTCCGTCCGTTTACTGTACGTGCCGACCTGGACCGCGGAGGCCGATTCCAGCGGGTTCTTCTACGCGGTGATCGACCGCAGCCGCCTGCGTCCGGGCGGGCCTTGTACGCTCGGCGTGCGGTCGCTCGGCAACGGCTCGAAACGCTGGTTCGCCCTCGACCCGGTGACAAATGTGAAGGTATCGGAGGCGGTGTTGCAGGAAGCTTTGAAAGGCCTTGGCCGTTCGTCGCCGAAGTAAAGTCGTTCCGATTCCGCAAATACACGCGGCTGGCCAAGGGACGGGAGCGATTGTCGGCTTTCGCTCCGCGAAAGCTAGCCGTCCTTTCGCGGAGCGAAACGCGACTCTCGGCGAAAGACGACACTTGGCCTACCTTCCCAGTTTCCAGAACGTCACGCTGTCCGCCAGAGCGGCCGAGATGCGTTGGCGGTGCGTGGGGTCTTGGCCGCGGCGCATCAGGTCGAAGATGTCGTGCAGCAGCGCCTCGGCCTGGGCAAAGTACGAGTGGCCCAGCAGAGCATGCCCGGAAAGACACGACGCCACGTGGGCCAGAAACCGGTCGTCCAGTTCCAGACCGGCATTTGCCGACCTCATGTGACACCTAAGACGAATGGTAATCGCCGGCTCGCCTTGATTTCGCTTGTTTCTTTCCAACGCCGGTCCCCCATATTGACAAGCCGTCCCAACTCGCTACCGTGACGGGAGTTCTCGCTTCTCGCTGACGCGGCGCAACTCGGACTAGACAGACAGCCAGGTTGGACAGAAGCGAGGCGCGGTTGAATTCTCGCCACCAGCAAACAGGAATGATTCTGAAAAATGCCCCCTCAAACTCAGGAATAATTCTGGTTTTGCAGGTGTTACCTCAGAATTTTTCTGCTCACATAAATGTTACGTGCCGGGAACGACGTCCTGGGGAAGACCGGGAAAGAAAATGAACGCTGGCACCGGGCAGATCGCGGTCAAACGACGTTGGCTTCAGTTCAGCTTGCGCGCAATGCTCGCTGCAACTGCTGGCATCGCCCTTCTCGTCTCGCTCGTAGTTCGGGATAAGACCCCTCTGGTGCCGGCTTCAGAGTATGCGATTCTGAACGCGGCCGTAGGGCAGGGCCTAATCGGACAACAGGAAGTCGGGCCGTTGTTCCTTAGTTCGCGAACTCTCGAACCCAACGACTTGCCTGACCGAGAAGTGACGCTTCAGTGCCTGATGAAAAAGGCCCCCGAACTGGACGAAGGAATCTTCTCGGACTTCTACGACCGAAACGGGACAGTCCATCGTGTCGAGCCGCGTTTCCGATTGCCGTGCAAGTATCACGTAACGACCAAGGACCGCGCAAAGGCCCTCGTCGAACAGTTGAAGATCGACGCGCCGCGCTGGGTGGTGATGTCGCGACCGGGGCTCGCTCCGTCGGGGCGCACTGCAATTGTATACGTCAGCTCGGCTCGTGGAATGTTCGGGGGAACCGACTTGCTTGTTCTCGGGAAGGATGATGATACTTGGAACCTGGTGAAGATCCTGCCAGTATTTTGATTCACGGGCGTGGCGACAACGCCATTTCCCGACGTCCGTCATGTAAAAAGACAATGAACACGAGCCGCCGATCGTGTCTTGGATGATGGCAACGTCCGCGGCGGCGGCCGTGTTATTGTTACCGTTAGTGTCGGTCATGGTCACAACCTTGCGGAATGCCAGCAGAAACCGAAGTCCAGAGACTTCGGAAGGCAACGGCACGAACCGCGCCGCTGGCCGAGACGCTGGAGGCCAGCGATCACACGTCGGAGAGGCAGGGGACGGGGGTCTTTGGGTCAGTAGCGGCCGACGGGGACTTCCAGAATGCGGTCGCTGGGCGTCTTGCCGCGACCGACTTCGGCCACTCGGCGGAGTACCGAGGCGTCGAAGTAACGCGCACCCAGCCCTGTAAAGGTGTTAACCTCTTTGGAGTTCACGCTTTAGCGTGTCTTTTGCGGCGGGCACGCCGCGCCGCGCACGCTAAAGCGTGAACTCCAACAAACCCCGACCCCGCGGGAAAAACAAAAGGGGGCGGGGTCTTTGGCTAAGAACCAGCTTGGTGAGCACGCTTTCGCCTGGGCACGCCCTATGAAAAGACCCCCGTCCCCTTTGGCCGTGTCCCCTTTGGCCGTGTGCGACAAACCGGAACACCACCGCCATCGTCGTGAATAGAACCTTTTGCGACATCGCGAATCTCGGCATACGTGCAGCCGTGGCCGAGTGCAGAGCATTCTACCACGCCGCGGCCGTCATGTCGCGACTCCAGCCGCCGCCGCGATCCACGCGATACGAGCGGCCGTTAATACCGATAGATCGCGGCGGCACCCGTCTTGGAAGGCATTCGCTCGGAAGGAACAGCGACGACGGCGCCTTTACTCCGCAGCACGAGTTCTGCGAGGTCGTCGAGCACGTCATCGACATCAGGGGCCGACAACGCTCCCGGTTCGATCCGGCCTGTCGCGGGATCGATCCGACCGGGAATCTGCCGATCGTCCTCGACCAGCAAGGTGCCGACGCGCCCGCCGACGGCGGCTTCTGCAATCTGCGCCAAGTCGTCCGAACCGAGGGCTCGGGATCGAGCCGCCTGAAATTCATCGCACATCGTGTTCAGGCGTTGCTGGCATGCGGGTTCAGCGATCCGCCACGCCTCCGTTCGCAACGCGTCGAGGCTGAGAGCCTTGGGATCCATCGTGATTCCGACACTCATCAGGAAGGGATTGCGGCTGACAGCGCGGAACGGCGCATGATGCTCGGTCAGAGCGGCCAACATCAGCGGCAACCCGGACGGGCGGGAATGATGCTCCAGAATCCCCCGGTCAATGGTGCGAAAGAACCGATCGCGATCAATATCCACCTCGTCCGCCTTGTCCCCGTGGGCGTGGATCGACGGGACGGCCCCGCTGCCCGCCACTCCTCCCCGGACGGATCGGGGCGCCCCGGCTCCGTAGGCACCGACCGACAGGTGCTGCTCGGTCAGTTCTTCTCCGAGCGCTTCGGTGATGGTCGCAGGCACCTCCGTCAACTCGACCGGATCCAGGACATAGCGGTTGCCTTCGTACAGCTTGGCCTCGTGCCGGTTGAGAGCAAGAACCTGGTAGCGATCGGCCGACTGCAGAGCGCGGAGCAGCGGCTTGACGTGAAAGCTGTCGGCCGCGACCAGCAGTTCCGGGACCGAACGTTGCAGCTCGAAGATCCGGAATGCGTCGGGCGAACTGAGAATGGCCAGCCCGTCCGTGCGGAGATTCCAGAAGCCGTCGTCGCGAGCCAGTGACTTGAACTTCTCCACAAGCGTTCGCACTTCCCGCGTCGGGTACTTCTGCCGCAACGAGTCTTCCATCTTGGCGAGCAGGTTCCGATAGCGGATTGGATCCTGCAAATTGTCGGGGTGATGGCGATGCGTCGGCTGATACAGCGAAATACAGGGGGCTTCGTGATCAGCCAGCAACTCGGTCAGATGATCGGCGGTAATCTGGCGCATGGAAACTCCTCGCTCCTGGGGTTGAACACGGAGTCAGGGGAAAGAAAGGCGTCCTAACTTGTCCGGCCGTCAGCCGCGGTCTACGACTGGTCTCCCGCGTAAGACACGCGGCCCTTCGGCTGATCCAGCCGCGAGAGGGTGCGTCTGAGAGTCTTCTTAAGTTTATCCGCAGCCCCGTCGAGAGCCTGCTCCAGCGTCGAGCCGTTAGCACTCACCGTGATCGGTTGGAGTCCAGCCAGCCGCGCCTCCATCACGCATCGCTTGTCATCTTCGCCAGTTTTGTGCCGGCTGTTCTCGTCGGTAAGATGAACTTCCACACGAGTGATCCTACCGCCGAACCGTCCGAAGGCGTCCTCGACCACCGTCTCGACCTGTCGTGTCAGCTCCGCGCTGCCCGCGGTGTGATTGTCTGTATTGACTTGAATTTGCATGACTTCGCGCCCTCCAAATAGAGTCTTATCGCCCAAGAAACCAGGAATGCTAAGCACTCCTTTCTTCTCGCCCATCTTCATCCTCGACGGCGGGGTCGATCTGCTCCGCAATCTCCTTTCCGGCCACGCCGCCGGCGACCGTACCCACCACGGCTCCAATCGTCGCGCCCAACGGACCGACTGCGGCTCCAAACGCCGCACCGGCGACAGCGGCTGCGCCGATTCCGGCCACGCCGCCTGTTGCGGCACCGACTCCGGTAGCAATCGGGTGCGAGCCCGGTTCGTTTGTAAGCGGATCGGGATGCCGGTCGGGTTCGTCGGTATTTTCTTTCGCTTCCACCTTCGTCGCCTCCGCAAATCGTTCCACTATCCACCATTGAATCTTATGGCGATGAACGGGGGCGGCAAGGCTCGAACCAAGCACCGCTCGTGGCGATCGAGGGGGAGATTAGGTGAAGATTAAGTGAAAGATCAGGCGAAAGATTAGGTATTATGGTGTACTCTACGGAATGGCTGCGAAAGTGAAACTTGACCCCCGGCCAAGGCGGCATTGCCATCCTCGGGCCGGCCGCTTTTTGAAGGACGCATTTTCGTGGGAAGAATCGGCAACGTTGCGGACCGTGTCCGAGAAGAAGAGGTCATGGACCGGCCCGAGTTGGATCAGCGTCTCCATGAGCAGGCATTGACGGGATTGGCCCGGCTCAACTGGCTCAGCGGCAGCGTGGGGCTGGTTTGGCCGCCCATCGCCGGTCTCGCTTCCCAACTCCGTCGGCCGCTGTCGGTCCTCGACTTGGCCACTGGCGGCGGGGACGTTCCCCTGGGACTGTGGCGGCGCGCACGGCGGGTCGGCCTGGACTTGGAAATCTGTGGCGCCGACGTCAGCCCCCGGGCGGTCGAGTTCGCGCGGACCCGTGCCCGGCACGCAGGCGCGGGAGTGCGGTTTATCGAACTGAATGCTCTGGACGACGAACTGCCCCGGAATTTCGACGTCGTCGTTTGTTCGCTGTTTCTCCACCACCTGGACGATGCCGGGGCGGTGACGCTGCTAGCCAAAATGGCGGCCTCCGCCCGGCATCTGGTCTTGGTCAACGATCTGGTGCGGAGCCGGCTGGGATGGATGGCGGTCTATTTTGCCACTCGGCTGCTGACCACATCTTCCGTGGTCTGGGTCGACGGACCTCGCTCGGTGCGCGCCGCCTTTACGCTGGAGGAAGCCCGGGATCTGGCCAGGGCTGCCGGACTGGCGGGGTGCAACGTTTCACGACGTTGGCCTTGCCGCATGTTGCTCGAATGGACGCGGTCTACCGACCTTCCCCCGAACCAAGAAGGACACGACTCATGAGTCTTGCGATTTGTGGCTTGGCCACGGCCCGCCCTGCCCAGGCAATTGACCAACAGGCCGCAGTCGAGATCGCCCAGACGTTCCTGCGCGGCGAGCGAGACGCTCGAGGTCTGTCGGCCCTGTTCCGGCGTACGCAAGTCCGGACACGCGGGAGTGTGATTCTGGCCCCCCCCAGCTCCGTGCCTCGCCAATCATTCTATTGGGCGGCGGGAGGCCCGGAGGATGACGGCCCCACCACTGCCGCTCGGATGCAACGCTATGCGGAAGAAGTCTTGCCTTTGGCCGGGGCAGCTGCCGAACAGGCGCTCGACAACGCAGCGATTCCGCCCGCGGCGATCACGCATCTCGTGACGGTCTCCTGCACGGGGTTCTTTGCACCCGGCCTGGACATCGGCTTGATCAAGCGACTGGGCCTGCCGCCCACGGTAGGCCGGCTGCACGTCGGATTCATGGGCTGTCACGGGGCGCTGAACGCGCTCCGCGCGGCACAAGCCTGGGTCGATGCCGATCCGGCGGCCGTGGTGCTGGTGTGTGCCGCAGAACTGTGCAGTTTGCACTTCCGTTATGGCTGCGATCCGGACACCCTGGTGGCCAACGCCTTGTTCGCTGACGGTGCCGCCGCGCTGGTCGGCAGATCATCGGCCGCCGGCGACGACGCCTGGCGGATGGTTGCCGCCGGCTCTTGCCTGATGCCCGATGCCGAAGACGGCATGACCTGGCGGATCGGCAATCACGGTTTTCAAATGACCCTCTCGCCTCGCGTCCCCGACTTGATCGCCGCTCACCTGCGGCCCTGGCTGGAGGGCTGGTTGGCGTCTCGCGGGCGGCGCCTGGAGGATCTCAACTCGTGGGCCGTGCATCCGGGCGGGCCGCGAATTTTAACCAGCGTCGCCCGGGCGCTGGGACTGCCGGAGACCACCTTCGCCACCTCGGCCGAGATCCTGGCCGAGTGTGGCAACATGTCCTCGCCGACGGTGCTGTTCATCCTGCAGCGCTTGCAGCAACAGGGCGCCCGGCGGCCTTGCCTGGCGTTGGGATTCGGGCCGGGATTGGTGGCCGAGGCGGCGCTGTTGGAGTAGCGCACCGAGTTCCTGAAATGTGGCTCAGCACAGCGTCACCACAAGCGGCCGGACGTCATCGCATGGTGCAGGGCGCGAAACCGCTCCAACGACGTGTGGCGAAATTCGGGCTCGATCTGTACGGCCCGGCGGCTGATTGTCTCGCAGTAGCCGCAAGAACGGCAGTCAGTCGCGGCGCAATCGCGGTCCTCGAACGCATCCAAAAAACCGTCGGGAATCTGTGCCGCGTCGATGTGGATGGGAAGCTGCTGACGGGGAAACAGCATTCCCTGGCTGCGGACCAATTCCAGCAAGCCCCACAGCTTGTGGGGCGCCAACTGGAAGGGTTTCAAGAAGTACCGCAGGATCCAGAATCGCGAGCGGCGGACCGGCTGCTGGAAACAATATGGCAAGAGCAGTTCGGCCAGGTTGCCGTCAAACCGACGCGCGCTGTACGCGGCCACCCGCTTGAGCAACTCGGCCGACGGCATCCCCCGCTCGATCAGCTTGAAGGTCGTGTAGCCCAGCGCTTCGTACCGCGCGAGATCCTCGGGCCGGATCCAAGCCGATTTCACAAACAGCGAAGGATCCTCCAGCCGCATCTGCGAGCAACGGAGGAAACAATAATCGATAAACAAGGTTCGGGAGCCGTCCGAACTGTGAGCGAAGCCGTTTTGGTGATAATTTTGGAGTGCACAATTGGGCAGACAGCAGTGGTTGGCGATCAGTTGCAGATCGCAGCGCACGGCGTCGCGAATGGCAGCCAAGCGAGGAAAGTCACGATTGATCGAGAAGCTTTCCAGATTGATCGCGTCGGCCCCCAAGTCTTCCCAGAATTTGGCTCGGCGCGGCGTATCCACCTGAGCGTAGATGCCCACCTTGACAGTGAACTCGGGCCGGCGGGCCTTGATGGCCTCCAGCAGAAACGGCGTGGAGACCGTCACGTGCCGGATACCCAGGCTGCCCAGCGAATCGAGCAGTCTCATGAACCGCTTCTGCCATGCACGCGTCCACTCGCGGTTTCCCTGGCACGAGCTGTTGAGCAGGTAATTGAAGGCGATCCCGCGCTGCTGCAGCGCGGCCACATAACAACCCAAGACCGTCTTGGTCAGCGGCGTTCCCATGTAACTGGGACGACCGCCGCCCACCAGATCACCCGGCAGCTTGCCATACACCTCGACCACCGGATATTGGGCGAGTGCCGGCACGAGTTCCAGATCGTAGTTGGCGGGGACGGTCAGCTTCATGCGATGCTCGTATTCTTGTCTTGAACAGAAGCCCGAACATATTGCTCATGCTCCACAAACGGCGGGATCGGACAATCCAGCGTCTCCGCAACGGCGCGGAGCAATTCGGCTTCGCGCTCCTGAATCACGCCGTCCGCACCGACGACATACACGCAGGCTTCGATCAGATTCCGCTTGATTTGCGGCACGGCCAGTGCGAGGCGATCGAGCGCGGTATCCACTCGTTCCAGCCCGCATGCTTCGCGCGGCAGGAGTTGCAGCCCGCCCGCCTGGGCCGACAGATGGGACACGCCCGTCTGGAACGCGTGTTCGACCTCGCCGGCGTTGCTGCTGCTGGCGTGCGCCAGCGCCGACAGCACGACGTTGCAGTCCCGCACGAGCGGCTTGAGCGTATGGAATTCAACGGATGTCGAGCGGGCTTGACCCAATTGGGGCGCGAGGTGGTGGCGGACGATTTTCTGTAGGACGAACTCGAACATTTCGATTTGCTCGTCGCTCTCGATCAGCCACTGCAACGCCTGGCTAAATTGCCGGAACTCGTCGGGCCGAAGATGGCGCAGCGCGGACAAAGCGAGGTTCACGAGCGGCAGCCGCGCGCGCGAGGCGACCGGCGCGACTTCGGGCCAGAGCGCGGCAGCGGCATCGGATACGTCCGGCGCGGTTCGCGTGGCAAGTTCCCTGAGCTGTTTCGCGCGCAGCGCTTCGTCCGGGCTGAGAAGCATTGCGTAAACGAGCGCGGTGGCGTCGAGCGGCTCGCGAGCGGCGGACTGAATCTTGGCGGGGAATGAATTCCGCAGCTCCGCGGCGTAGCGCAGATGCAGCGGCGTTGGCTGGCCCACGTTGGGAAGCACGGATCCCACTTGAACAACGTCGGCAGCCAAGCCGGCGGCGCCCGCCGCAGCACCCGGCATGCCGGGAATCGGCGGAAACGGAAATGGTGACGGTGACGGTGACGGTGGCGGTTTCGCCGTCCCGCGCGGAGATCCTGGTTCCACGGCGGCTGCGCCGCCGGGCTTGAATTTTCCGTCCCAACCCGGATCGATCGCGCGGATGCGCTCGTCCAATGGCGGGTGGGTGGCCAGGAACCCGAGGAACGGTTTGCCCAAGCCGTTTTCGAAGAACATGTGACTGGCTTCGCCGGCATGAGCGGATTCGATTCGCGAGCCGGCACCGCCGATTTTTTGCAGCGCCCCGGACAGCCCCGCGGGATTTCGCGTGAACTGAACCGAGGACGCATCGGCCAGGAATTCCCGTTGTCGGCTGAGCGCGGCCTGGATGAGCCGGGCAAAGAATACGCCGATCGCGCCGATCACGATCAGGGCCAACCCCAACAGCATCAGCGGAGTCCTGTCCCTGCCGCCGCGCGCGTAGATCAGGATCCGACCGATCACCGCGAGGCACAGGATGCCGAAGATGGTTCCCATCAGCCGCAGATTCAGACGCATGTCGCCATTGAGGATGTGACTGAACTCGTGGCCGATGACGCCCTGCAACTCGTCGCGGTTGAGCAATGTCAGACAGCCGAGCGTGACGCCGATGGCGGCGTCGTTCGGCGCGTGACCGGCCGCAAAGGCATTGATGCCCTGTTCGTCGTCGAGCACATAGATCTGAGGAACCGGCACACCGGAAGCAATCGCCATTTCCTCGATCACGTTCCTCAGACGGCGCTCCTGGGGATGCGTCGTGTTGGGATTGACGAGCCGTCCGCCGAGCGATTGGGCGACGGCACCGCCGCCCTTAGCCAAGGCTGCGGTCTTGTAGAGGCTGCCACAGACCACGACGCCCAGCGTGCCGAGCGTAACGTACCAGAAGAGCTTCGGATCCCACAGCGCGAGTTCGCGCGTGGGATCGCCAGCCTGCCGGGAGGAATGGGCGCCGTAGAAAATCAGCAGCGCGGCGAGATACACCGAAACGATGATACACGCCACGGCGAGTACGAAGTAAACCACCAGGACCTTCGTGT
>Ga0366817_10373_pt1 | contig 9271 bp, 8 predicted proteins | sample TotcelFGM3001N13_FD_207092 | JGI IMG/M metagenome (GOLD analysis project Ga0366817, IMG submission 207092) | Enriched cells from coal bed in the Powder River Basin, Montana, United States - Total cells FGM rep3 HSBNCT.FGM.300.1.N13 ...
CTGCCGGTTCATGAGGTGTTTGCCCGGCTGACAGGCCAGCATATCAATATGACGCTGCTGTCGCTGGATGTACTGGATGGCCGGATTTCAGGTGCATTCTGCATATCGGCAGCCGATAAAATCTGGGCGGAAATGGCGCTGTTACCCATTGCCGGATTTTACAGTATGATATCCCCGGTGGGCAGTCTGACCATTTTTCCGCATCAGTCCCGTATGGCGCTTATTGGATGTGTTCTGTCGGCCATGCACCGGGTCAACGCCCCCATTTATGCCATGGCGTCATCGTTTTCCGCGCTGACGCTGATTACCCATTATCACCGGATGGATGACGCGGTTGAGGCCATTCTTTCGGATGTGACACTTCCGGACAATCACGCGCCGTTTCGACCCGAGTTTCAGGTCAGGCAACTTTGATGGAAACATTTGCGGTCTATTGGGAACCGGTTATCAAGACCTATGGTATTTTTGAACGGACCGGTCTATGTCTGGTGTCGTTTCAACTGAAGCCGGAGTGGATCGGTGAAATGGGCAACTGTCTGTTGAGCCGTGCTGATTCCGGCGAAGGTGACACCATCCTGTTCTTTGCCAGACCAACGAGAGATGGCATGCTGGTTATTCATGTTCTGCTGGCTTCTGAATCCGCTGTTTCCGAAATGCTGGAGACCGGATCCGGAAGTTCAGAAATCATGACAGATGTTCGAATTGACAAAGATGTCGAACTGGTTTATTTCCAGGGACCTCATTTTGGCGATCGATACGGAATCGCAGAAGCGGCGCTGAAAGCCCTGGCATCTCATGACGTGGCTCTGACCGCTGCCATAAGCACCGGCGCTTCGGTTTATCTGATCACATCAAAGGGTGGAAGTCCGTTGATCAAAAATGCCCTGGCTGGCGTATTCAGTGCCCCTTAACCGATATTTGAAGCGTTTCATATCTGGAGGGCGAATGCCCCGCCTATTATGAATATTTCTTGTGGAATCCCTGTGAACACTACTTTGGAAATCGACTGGCGACTTCGGGTTTTTGACTCGCTGTCATTTCCCACGCTGATTCTGAGTCCGAACCGCACCATTGTTTCGGTCAATCAGAAACTGCTGGAAAAATTTCAGATCACCAAATCTGAACTGGTGGGAAAGACATGCCGGGACGTATTCCATACCTATTTCAATGATCCGGAACTGCCCTGTACCCACAATACCTGTCCGCTTGATAAAACCGTGACAGAAGGCGTGGGCCATTCCATCCTGCGACAGATACGCAACAGCGATGGCAGTTCGTATTGGGAGGATCGCGTTTTTTCGCCAATTTTGGATGATACGGGTCAGGTTATTTATGTGGTTGAATCCATACGGGATGTGACCCGAACCAAGACGCTTGAAAAAATTTTTAACGACATTCGGGAATTCATGGACCGGGTTGTCCAAAGCTCAGCCAGCGGCATTCTGGCTGCAGATCGAAGCGGAAAAATCCTGTTAATGAACCAGGCGGCTGAGGAGTTGTTCGGATATGCTTTCAACGCGACCAAAAATATGACGGTTGCAGATCTCTATCCGGAAGGCGTGGCCAAAGAAATCATGAAAAAACTTCGAGACGAGGTCTATGGCGGAAGAGGAAAGCTTCCGGTGACCCGGGTCAACATTCTGACGGCACAGGGAGAAAAAATTCCGGTGGAAATGACCGGAGCCATCATCTATGAGGATGGTCGGGAAGCCGCAACCATGGGAATTTATAATGATCTGCGGGAACGGCTTGCGGTCATGGAAAAATTGGAGGAAGCGCAAACCCAGTTGATTCAATCGGAAAAGATGGCCTCTCTTGGACGGCTGGCCGCCGGAGTGGCGCATGAAATCAACAACCCCCTGACCGGCATATTGATGTATGGCAGCCTGATTCGGGAAAAGCTGGAACCGGATCATCCGCTTCAACCCAGCCTGGGTTGCATCATAGAGGATACGGAGCGGTGCCGGGATATCGTGAAAAATCTTCTGGCCTACAGCCGCCAGTCCAGTACGACGCGAAATACATTCTCTCTAAATACCCTTGTCGAAGAGAGCCTTCGGCTCATTCGGGACCAGAAGCTGTTTATGACTGTCACCATCCGCCAGAATCTGTCCAATGAGTGGATGCCGGTTATCGCGGATCAGAACAAAATGAGCCAGGTGGTCATCAACCTGATCATCAATGCCATTGATGCCATGAACCGACAGGGCGTACTGACCCTGACGACATACCGGAACGATGTGACCCAAATGGCCTGCCTGGAGGTATCGGATACCGGATGCGGCATTCCGAAGGAAAATCTGTCCCGGGTGTTCGATCCATTTTTCACCACCAAGGAAATGGGCAAGGGCACCGGTCTGGGCTTGAGTACGGCCTATGGCATTGCCAAAGACAATGCCGGCGAAATATCCATCAAACAGACCAGCCCCAATGGCACCATATTTTTGCTGGAGATTCCATTGGATATTCAATCCATGGAAATGATGCCGGACTCGATTGGCTGATGGATGGTTACCGTGAAAATGCAAAAGCAGAATTCAGTAGTCAGGATTCAGAATTCAGTAGAAAACGGTAAAGTCATTTTCATGTCCGGGGGTGAAAATTCTGGAATGATTCATGACCGTTTGCCGTGAAAAACCATTCTTTGCTTTTTTGTCCAAATTATAGGGGAGTACCTGTTGAACGATAATCAATCTGCGATGCAGAAAACAACCCATGAAGCCGCATTTCAAATCAGCTATACACCCAAAATTCTGGTTGTGGATGACGAAGCGCGCATCCGGAATGCCTGCAAGCTGGTTCTGGATGAATGCGGTTATGAGGTTTGTCTGGCCATAAACGGAAAAGATGGGCTTCAGCAGATTCATGACCATCATTATGACATCATTCTGCTGGATCTGATGATGCCGGAACTGTCCGGATTCGATGTCCTGGCTCAGGTGAAATCCTTGCATCCGGACACCGTGGTCATTGTGATCAGCGGGTATGCAACGCTGGAACATTCGGTGGATGCCATGAAAAATGGCGCGTTCGATTTCATTCCCAAGCCGTTTACACCGGATCACCTGCGGGTCACTGTGTCCAAAGCCATCGAGCATACCCGCGCCCTTCGGGATATTGCCCAAACCCAGTCCCGGCTGAGAACCCTGGTCAACCGGCTTTCGGACGGGGTCATGTGCACCAATCACGACCATCGGGTCGTGCTGGCCAATCCGTCTTTTTTGCGTATGATCGGGTTTCATTCCGAATCAGTGAAAGGGTATGATATCGATGAATTTATCGACAGTATAGAATTACGGAACATCATTTATCATGCGCAGGAAATGGCTGAAAATGAATTCATGGAACTGACCGGAGAACTGACGTTCGATGGTCCTGAACGGCCGGATCAAATCATTCTGGGCGTCAGATGTGCCCCGTTTCGGGATCGCAGCGGACGGAATCTGGGTGTCATCACAGTTCTGCATGATATCACCGCACTTAAACAGATGGATCGCATGAAATCCGAATTTGTATCGATGGTCAGCCATGAAATCCGAAGTCCGATGAACTCGGTTCTGATGCAGCTTCGGGTGGTTCTGGATGGTCTGGCCGGTGAACTGACCCCGAAACAGAAAGAAATTCTGGAGCGGGCCTCAGAAAAAATCGACAATCTGGCTCAAATGACATCCGAACTGCTGGATCTGGCCAGAATCGAATCCGGACTGATTTCCCAGGAACGCGAGCCTGTGGATATGCTGTCCACCATTCGGGATCAGGTTGCATTTCACCTTCCCCGGGCCGAATTCGGATCGGTTCAAATCGATCTGGAGGTTCCGGAAATCCTGCCCCCGATCCTGGCCAATCGGCGGAACATGGAAGAGGTTCTGTCCAATCTGATCACCAATGCCATCAAGTACAGCCCGAATGGGGGACGGGTGACCGTTTCTGCGTCATCAGGGACCGATTATCTGTCCATTCGGGTACAGGATACCGGAATCGGAATCGCCGAGGCAGATAAAAATCACATTTTTCAACGGTTTTTCCGGATCAAAAATGAAAAGACCCGTTATATCAATGGAACGGGTCTGGGATTGGCCCTGGTAAAAAGCATCCTGGAATCTCATCAGGGCCGGATTACGGTGGAAAGCAAGCCCGGGGAAGGCAGCACATTTTTTGTTTTTCTCCCCCTTCTGGCAACCGGTTGATCCATTTTCAGTTCGGTGCCCAGAATACCAGATAACTTTCCCCTCGGCTGAATGCGGTTGACTGGGTTGCGACAACCGAAAACACCATTTCCGGCCGGTTATCCTTGTTCAGATCGGCAATCATCACATCGCTGATGTGACCCGGAACATCCGATGTTTTCCATTTGGGGCTCATTCCCATGCCATCCCAGATCAGACACTCGATATGCCCGTTTTTGAATACTCTCAGATTGGGAAACAGATAAGTCGTCATGTCGTTGTTTTTGATGACCAGAATTTCATTTTTCCCATCGCGGTCAATATCGGAAATCAAAATCCGCTGAGGCAAAAAATATCTTTTTTTCCGCGGCATATCGGATTTACGGCCATCCGAATCATCGGAAGGATAGGGCAGCCAGGCTGCACTTCCCGTAAACCGTTCCGGGCTGATCCATTCCGCATCACCACCCGGGTCAATCACTTTAATGTAGTTATCCGAAGTAATCTGAGCGATGACATTTCGGCCATCATTCAGGGCATTGCCCTGGCTGTAGGAAAATATATTGGCTCTGGATGGAAGGGCAATTGCGGCACTGGCTGAATAGGTGTCGTTCTTCCAGGTCATCCGCTCGATGGTTGTGGCAAACAGCCCACCCATCCCGGTTTCCTGGCCCAGAAGAATATCTCCTGATTCACTCTGAATCACCCGCAAATATCGGTCCAGCTCCGCAACCTGCACAAGCTGGTTCCCGTCCCATTCATACACAATGGATTTCAGCCGGGATTTATCCTGAATCAGCCGGTTGACAAAAATTTCTGCCCGTCCGTTTCCATTGATATCGGCTGCGTCCACCCGAAACAGGTATGCATCCAGGTTCGATCCGGTTTCTGCCATTTTTTGAACCTTGCCATCCTGATACCGGAATACGGAAACCACATTGTTCAGAATCAAAATGATTTCATCCTGCTGATCGCCATCGATATCCCCTTTGGCAATACTGGTTGTTTCACCGTCAAATCGGTGACTTTTCCATATCGATACGGCGGTTTTACCATCCTGCGTAACGGTTTTGATGGGATCATTGGAAAGCTGATCAATACCTTTCCACAGCTTTTCCGGATGCTGATGGCTTTCAGCAGTAATGGCGGTTTCAGCCGGGTTCGGTGATTGAAACGGTTGAACCGCAACAGGTGTTTCGGCCTTTCCCAGGAGTTTCTCCTGAATCTCTGAAGCCAACTGATTGATATGGGTAAGGATATTCCCTTGGGTTTTTCCCTGCCGGCTGAAATTCAACCGGACTGATCCGTTTGAACTCTCAAGCAACCGGCTATCTGTACTGACCTGTTCTCCCAGAAGGGTGACACGCCCAATTACAACAAAGTCGGCTTTGAGGCTTTTCCCAAGCGATACGGCAACAGGCTCACTGATGGGATCAACCAGTTTCTGAAACTGATTTCGGGTTTCATCATCGTCAATGGCCAGAATTCCGTCCATGGCGGTCAACCGGGTATTCAGCATCTCCTGAATCCCCTTTTGGAGAAAAGACATGTCTCCGGATGTATGAATATCAAACGGCAGGACCAAAATACGGATATCGGATGCTGCCACCGTTGTTATAGAAAACAGCAACACAATTGCCGAGATCGAAATGATGGTTTCAAAAAATCGTTTTTTCAAGTTTGTCAGTCTCCTGTTACCGTGAAAATACACCAGCGCTGTCATTCCGGCGAACGGCCGGATTAAAGATCATTTTCTATTTTCATGTTTGAATTTATCAGAAACAAAATGTATATAAAAGAAAAAGATTTTTACCGCATCCGTATTTGTTGCAGTTGACGATTCGAATCACGGACAAGTTGCTCCCTGTCCATTTTTTTTATCGTTTTGTAACAATTTGCTTGATTTAAGCTGAATTATCTGTAATAGAAAAAAAACAAAAAACATATCAAATTTTTGAAAGGAGGTGGTATTTCAGGTTAACAAGTTGATTTTATAAATTATTAGGTAATTTGATCATCAATGGAAATTCAATGAGGAGGGAAATTAGAATGAAGAAATTTACAATATTGGCACTCGCAGCCCTGCTGGTCATCGCTATGACCATCCCGGCCGCTGCACTGGAAAACATTTTTGGTGGCTATTTCAGAACCCGGGCGTTTATGGATAAAAACTTTACCGGTGAAGACGAAACTGAAGCGAGCGATGTGAACCGGATCGATACCCGAACCCGACTTTTCTATACCGCAAAATTCAGTGACAACCTGAAGTTCGTCAATGCATTTGAAATGAATGCGGTCTGGGGTGGCTCGGGTACTTACGGACAGATGGGCGCAGACGGCGATAATTTAGTTGTCAAACATTCCTATGTGGATTTCAAACTGGCCGAACATCGGTTTGTCTTGGGTGTTCAGGACTTCCTGCTGGCCAGAGGCTATCTGTATGGTGATGATGGTGCCGGCTTGAAAGCCATTTTCAAGGTCAGCGATGCCATTTATATTCCTTACATTTATATCAAGTCCTATGAAGGCGGCTACGGAAAAGATGCCGATGACTTCGATGTGGATGCCCACGTATTGTATCCCACCATTTATCTGAGCAAGGAAACCACCCTGAAACCCCATGTGGCTTATCTGACATCCGATGATTATTCCAAAGCCACAACCAAAGGAAAATTATTCAACAAATTCCCCGGTGCGACTGAACTGGATGCGTACACCGTTGGTCTGGAATTTGATATGAAACAAGGTGTGTTCGCGTTTGGCGCAACCGGTATTTACGAGTTCGGCGACCTGACTGTTCCTGCTGCAGCCTATGGTCATGACAAGCTGGAACTGGGCGGCTATCTGTTTGACATTTATGGCGCCATGGCAATGGGACCGGCAAATTTCCGCGCCAAAGCCATTTACGCTTCCGGCAATGACGAAACCAGCATCAAAGACGGCAATATCGATGCGTTCTTCAACCCCGGCACGGCCTTCACCGGCGCTTCCTACTACTGGGCAGAAATAATGGGTTACGGAATTTTTGATGCAACCGGTCTGTCCACTGCTGATGACCCGGCGGGTGGTTTGAATGATAAAATTTCCAACCGGATTATCGGAAACCTGGGTGTTGATTACAAAATTCTTCCCAGCCTGAAAACATCTCTGGATCTGTACTATGCCATGACAGCCGAGGATGTTAAGCTGGTTGACGGCACCTATGGTGATACACTGGGTCTGGAACTTGATCTGGTTGTAACATACAAAGTGGTTGACAACCTGAATCTTGATCTGGTCGCCGCCTATCTGTGGGCCGACGATGTTGTCAACAAAGCCGTATCCGCAAACAATTCAGCAGATCCCTATGAACTGGGCGCACGGCTGTCACTGGCTTTCTAATCTGACTGCCTGACTTTGTTCATCCGTTAAACAAAAGCCGGAAGGTGTTTCCTTCCGGCTTTTGTTGTTTATGGAGATATAAGGGCGTTTGAATTTATCAAAATCATTATCTTAAAGGCCATAGGAAGACAAAACAATCACAAATAAAAGGATTATTAATGAAAAAAATGATTCAATCCATGATTGTCTGTGTAATTTTATCTGTCTTAACATGTTCCGCTTTCGGTTCGGATTCACTTGTTCTCCGTGAGCATTCTTTCAATATGGGCCTGCTCATCAACTCCTACGAGTATACAGAGCCAGACCTGATGAAAATCGATGGCATGATGTATGGCGTGTATCTGGATTATACCTACCACAGCCCCAATCGAATCATGTTAGGTGGCGGCATTGAATTTGGTCGAGGAGACCTCACGTATACCGGTTCCACATGGGGAGGTGATCCACTCGAAAGCGATACAACGGATTGGCTTTATGAATTACGGGCCTTGATCGGTTATGATTTACCAATTCAGAATATCGGGTGGTTAACGCCATTCATTGGTATTGGTAACAGGTATCTGAACGATGATGGAGAAGGCGACGGATCATATGAGCGAGAAATCTGGTACTGGTATTCTCCTTTTGGATTACGACTCAACACAAAACCGGCTCCTGAGTGGGAGATCAATTTTACTGCGGAATATGATTTATTTTTGGATGGCGAGGTTTCAAGCCAATTGAGCCAGGTTGATCCCCGCCTAAATGATATAACCGTAAAACAGGACGGTGGTTATGGTTTGCGGTTTTCTGTCGGTTTGAATTATGGCAATTTTGGCGTAATACCCTATTATCAGTATTGGAAGATCGATCAATCGGATGAAGAAATATTGACTTTTTACGGCTATCCATTGGGAACTGTTGTGGAGCCGGATAACGAAACCAAAGTGTTTGGACTGAAAATTGAATATCGCTTTTGACTATAAAGGGATAGAAGCCCTCTGATCATGAACTTGGCCATTGATATTCCAGCCAATCTTACTCTGCAAGCATCCGCTTCAGTATCTCATTCACCATCTGCGGATTGGCTTTCCCCCTGCTGGCTTTCATCACCTGGCCCACAAAAAATCCAAATACCTTTTCTTTTCCGCTTCTGTAATCGGTCACTTCTTTTGGGTTTCTGGAGATAACATCCTGGATCAGTGATTCAATGGTCAAGACGTCTGAAACCTGAACCAACCCCTTTTCATGAACAATTTCTTTTGGCGATTGACAGGATTCAGCCATTTCCTCAAACACGGTTTTGGCAATCTTGCCACTGATGGTTCCATTTTCAACCAGAAGAACCAGTTCTGTCAAGTGTGAGACGGAAACCGGACAGTTAGAAATTGTTTTCTCCATCGTATTCAACACGGCAATCAGGGGGCCCATGATCCAGTTGCAAACCGGTTTCGCCGGTGCGCCAAGCCTGACGCAGGCTTCAAAATAATCGGCGATTTCCCGGGTGGATGTCAGGATATCCGCATCATAGGCTGGCAGACCATACTGTTTGATAAACCGATGTTTCCGGGTATCCGGCAACTCGGGCAGATCGGATCGGATTCGCTGAATCCAGTCATCGTCAATCACCAGCGGCAGAAGATCCGGGTCCGGAAAATACCGGTAATCATGGGCTTCTTCCTTGCTCCTCATGGAAATGGTTCTGCCTGCTGCCGTATCCCACAGGCGTGTTTCCTGAATGACCT
>Ga0366817_10450_pt1 | contig 9084 bp, 3 predicted proteins | sample TotcelFGM3001N13_FD_207092 | JGI IMG/M metagenome (GOLD analysis project Ga0366817, IMG submission 207092) | Enriched cells from coal bed in the Powder River Basin, Montana, United States - Total cells FGM rep3 HSBNCT.FGM.300.1.N13 ...
GTCTTTTGTCTTGGAGCAGCGTTGTCAGCTGGCCGGCGGGAGCGATTGCTGCCGAGGATTGTCCTTACGCGCCGGATGCCCAGACCAGTTTGTTGTTGCACCTGGACGGAGACGCCGGCGACGCCGGCGGCGCGGAGAACCACGGCCGCGTCCAGGGGCCGGTTACTTGGGAGGAAGGCCGGTTTGGCAAGTCACTTCGCTTGGACGGCCGCGGCGGCGTGGTGATCGACGGCAGCGGGGCGACGCACGTGGGCGACCGCAGCTGGACCGTGGAATGCTGGTTTCGGCCGCTGAAGGAACAGCCGCGGAACGCAGTCCTGGTGGCCAGCGGCTGGGGATACGAACGGATGTGGGCCCTGCGGATCGGCGAAGGCGGGCGATTAGTCGCTTCCTTCTCGGGCGGCCACTTCTCCGGCGCCGTCCGCAGTGAAGACGTATCCGCGACGCTGTTCGACGGCACCTGGCATCATGCGGCGGCGGTGCTGGACCGCGGTCGCGGCGGCGAGGTGCGGTTGTACCTGGACGGGAAACGCCTCGCGGCACAGACGCAGGCGTGCTGCCCGCCAATCCTGTTCGACGAGGAACAGATGGGGATCGTGATCGGCAACATCGCGCCGTGGTACCTCGGCAAAGACGGCTACCGTGGCGAAATTGACGAGGTGCGGATCTCGGCGTGCGTCCGGCCGGCCTATGCGGTCGCCGCGGACAGCCCGCCACCGCCGGCGCCTCCGTGGAGCCACCGCGTGGTGCCCGCCCTCGACCCAGAACTGTCTGGAGCGCCGTTGACATTGCAGCCCCAGACCACACGCATCGCCCTGCCGGCGCTGCACCCGGCTCGAGGCAATTTCCAAGCAGCGGAGGAACTTCAGCGATGGCTGCGGCAAGGCTCCGGCACCACCGGCGGCTTCGAGATCGTTAACGAGGCGGCGATGGAGTCGATCCAGGGTCAAGTCATCCTGGCGCTGGGCCGCACCGGCTGGACCGATCCGGCGGAACTGGATCGGCTGTCGCCGGACGGATTCATCCTGCGGCGGCAAGCGAACGTCATCTGCATCGCCGGCTCGACTTCTTCAGGAACCTATCACGGCACGATGCGGTTTCTGGACGACATCTGCGGCGTGCGATTCTACTTGCCGACCGACCTGTTCACCAGCAATCCGAACGGCGATCCGGAGGTCCCGACCGCCCTGGACCTGCGATCGGAACCGTTCGTCCGTTCGGGCATGATCTCCGGGCTGGTCGACATCCCCGGCGACGGCGGCTGGTGGCGCCGCAACGCGGCCGTGCGGCGCCGCGGGGGAACACACCAACACAATATGTTCACGCTGTTCGACCCGGCGCGCTATGCCGCAACATATCCCGAAATCTATCCCGTCATCGACGGCCGCCGGCATATCCCAGCCGACCATCTGGATCAAGCCTGGCAACCGTGTCTGTCGGCGGCTCGCTTGGTCGAAGTCGCCGAAGACGCTGCGGTCCGACATTTCCGCCGCCAACCCAACGCGGCCTACGTGGCCTGCAGCGTCCAGGACGGCCACGCGGTTTGCCAATGCGAAACCTGCAGCGCCGTGTATGCGAAACACCAGACGGGCGGCCTGCCCCGCGCGCAAGCCGAGACGCACGGATTCTCCGAACTGTACTACGCGTTCATTCGCAGGCTCGCTTTACGGCTCCAGAAGCAGGCGCCGGGCAAGCAGCTGGTCGCCCTCGTGTACGGTCCGGCCCGTATTCCACCGCAGGAGAAGATGCCGCCGAACGTCGTGTTATTTACCAACTTCCACATCGCGGAATTGGACGCGGACCGCATCCTGGAGGCCGATCCGACGACGGGTCTATCGCCGCTGGACTACGTACTCCGCCGCTGCGATTCGTTCGGAAACCACGACTGGTATCAAGGCTACGGGTTCTTGATCCCGCGGATCTACAGCGGGTACTGGTCCCGATTCCTCCGGCACTTGGCGGAGCGGGTCGAGACGGCGCACATGTATGCCGAGGCCTATCCGAATTGGGGTTTGGACGGTCCGAAGCTGTACATCTTGACGCGGTTGTGGTGGGACTCACGGCAGGATGTTGACCTGCTGCTCCAGCAGTTCTGTCAGGACATGTTCGGGCCCGCGGCCGAACCGATGAGGGAGTACTTCACGTCGCTCGAACAGCTGTGGGTGACGCTGGACAACGTCAAGGGACCGGAACGTAAGCTCTTTGTGTGGAGCCGGCAGTTTACCGCGGACGCCGATGATCTGGCGGTCGTACGGCGGTGCCGCGAGTTGCTGCAGCAAGCCGCGGATCGCGCGGCCACCGACCCGCAGAAACAGCGGATCGCGCTGTTCGCCAAAACGTTTGACGTGCCGGCCACGTTGTACGAATTCACAGCCGCCGCGCGCGTCCCGCGCCAGGAGGTGCAGGCCTTCTGGCAGCGCGTCGAACAGCGGGTCCTGCCCGATCCGCTGACGTTGTACGGCGCCGGACCGACAAACGACGACCTGCGGAAGCGGATTCAGGCGGCTTGCGAAGCGGCCACCGCCGGCGGCAAACGGCTCGTCGATGAATGACGAGGCCGCCTCGAGGAACTTAATTGCAGATTGGAGACACGGGCATGCCCAACATAGAAATGATCGGGACCAGAATCTCGTCGTCGTCACGAAACGCTTTTCTCCGAGGGCTTTGCCTGTCGGCGATCCTTGTCGGCTCGTTCGCCGCACCGGCTTTGGCTGCGACACCGCCGCCGGCCGCGACCGGCCTGACGGGCGCGGCGGAAATGATCACCGCCGACGTGTGCGTGTACGGGGCGACCCCGGCCGGCATCGTCGCGGCGGTAGCGGCGAAGCAGGAGGGATGCTCGGTCGTGCTCGTCGAACCCAGCCGCTGGGTTGGAGGAATTCTGGGGGCGGGGATCAAGCCGATGCAGGATTGCCCGGAACCGGGCGCGGTCGGTGGTTTGACGAAGGCCAAGGTGTTCGGCGCCGGAAACGATCCGCCCACCATCCGCGAAAGCTTTTCCCGTTGGCTGCAGGAGGAAAAAATCCCGGTTGTTTTCGAGCACCGCCTGGGACGCGTCGAGAAGGAGGGGCCGCGCCTCGCACGGATGCACTTGGAATTTGCCCCGCCCGATGAACGGGGTGTGCCCGCGCCGGTCGCCAGGCCCACCGCGGGGAAGACGGTCGAGGCCCAGGTGGTCATCGACGCCAGTTACGAAGGCGATTGTCTGGCGGCGGCGGGCGTCACGTATGCAATCGGCCGCGAACCGGCGGATCAGTTCCACGAACAACCGGCCGGCGTGGGCGTGCCGACCAATTGGCGGCCGATTGATCCGTACCGCGAACCGGGGAATCCCGCCAGCGGTCTGCTGCCGTTGGTCGAAGCCGACCATGGCAAACCACGGGGCGCAGGCGACGATTATACCCAGGCGTACAACTTTCGGTTCTACGTCACCAGCGACCCGGCCAAGCGGGCGCCGCTGACGCCGCCCGCGGATTACGATCCGGCGCAGTTCGAGCTGGTGGGCCGTTACGTCCAGCACATCCTGAATTGGGCCGGGGGCCATGAGGACAAGGCGCTGCCTCGGCTCGCGAGCATCTTTCCCGGCTGGCGAAACAGCGGCGAATACAACTACCAGCGCAACTCGCTGGTCACCATTGCGCCGTTGGGGGTGAGCCGTTTCTACCAGGACGGCGACTGGCCGCTGCGGGCGGACGTGTGGCGTCAACACATCGACTACCTGCGCGGCCTGCACCATTTCCTGAGCACCGACCCGCGCGTCCCGGAGGCGTTCCGCCACCAGACCGCGGCGCTCGGCCTGGACAGGACCATGCACCCCGACACGCACGGCTGGCCGCACCAGCTGTACGTCCGCATCACGCGGCGGATGCAAGGGCCGTATGTCCTGACGCACGCCGACGTGTTGAACCAGACGCAGGTGGCCGACTCCGTGGGCCTGGCGCTGTACGGCGTGGACACGTATCCCGTGCGGCGGATCGCCGTGCGGGATCCGCAGACCGGCGCGATGGGCGTCGCCACCGAAGGCAACATGTTCCTCGGCGGCGCCCGTGGCACGGGCCGGCCGTACGCCGTGCCGTATCGGGCCATCACGCCCCAGGCGGCGGAATGTGCCAACCTGCTGGTCCCCGTCTGCTTCTCCGCCAGCTACATCGCCTACGCCTCGGCGCGGATGGAACCGGTCTTCTGCATTCTCGGCGAATCGTCGGGCGTCGCCGCGGCCCAAGCGGTGCGCGGAAGGCACTCGGTTCAAGCGGTGGACGTCAAGCGACTCCAGAGCCGCCTGTTGGAACGCGGACAGGTTCTCGAATGGAACACGCCGTGAATCGTCGAGGGCCGGCCGGAGGTGCTTGAGGCACTCGGCTGGAATACAACGGACCGTGCCTTTTGTTCGTGCGGGCTTTGACCTAGAATCAGCGAAGTAAATTAAGTTCACGATCTTCACGAGAGCCGGCGCGGGGATTTTTCACTCCTTGGCGAGGGGGCTCGGTTGGAGGAGACGACGACCTGTGATAGAAAACGTCGAGGAGTATCCTGCCTTGGATGTGATCGCCGTCGGGGCGCATCCCGACGACGTGGAAATCGCTTGCGGCGGAACGTTGGCCCGGCTGGTGCGGCAGGGCTATCAGGTGGGCATCATCGACTTGACGGACGGTGAACCGACGCCGCACTCGCCGGGTCCGCACGTGCGTTTGGAAGAAGCGCGCCGCGCCGCGGAAACGCTGGGCGTGCAGCGCCGCGTCACGCTGGACTTGCCCAATCGGCGGTTGTTCGATTCGTTCGAGTCGCGGATCGCGTTGGCCAAGGAGTTCCGCAAGTACCGGCCCAGGATCGTGATCGGGTTCGGCGACAAGACGCCGCTGGCTTCGCCCGATCATTGGCAAGCCATGCAGATCACCGATGCCGCCGTGTTCTATTCGCGGCTGAGCAAGTGGGACGAATTCTTCGACGGTCTGCCGGTCCACTTGATCGCCGCCCAGTTGTATTTTCGCCTGGCCTTCGAGCCGGCCACGCTGTCCAACTACAGCAGCCATTTTACCGTCGATATCGGCGAGACGCTGGAGGCCAAGCTGGCGTCGATCCGCTGTTACGAAACGCAATTCCCGCCGGTCAAGGCGTACGTGTTCGAGCGGATTCGCGGCGCCGCCATGATCGCCGGAGCTGCCGCCGGCTTTCCCGCCGGCGAGACCTTCGTGTCGACGCGGCCGTTGGGGACCCAGGACCTGATGCAGTTTGTGTTCTCGCGGTAATGGACGAAACCTTGAACGAACGTTTCCCCGGCCTGCAGACCATCGCCGCCCGCGAAGCGGTGCTGCTGGCGCCCTACGCGATGCGGAGTGCGAACGCCCGGGGCCGGAAGTATCCGGAGGCGGAACATCCGTACCGCGGCCCGTTCCAGCGCGATCGAGACCGCGTCGTGCACAGTTCGGCGTATCGGCGGCTGAGCGGCAAGATGCAGGTGTTCACGGGCGAGATGGGAGATTATCATCGGACGCGGCTGACGCACACGCACGAAGTCGCGTCGATCGCCCGGACCATCGGACGCGCGCTGCGGCTGAATGAGGACCTGATCGAAGCTCTGGCGTTGTTTCACGACATCGGCCATCCGCCGTTCGGCCACGCCGGGGAAGACGCCTTGAACGAGTGCCTGGCCGACTGCGGCGGTTTCTCCCACAACCGCTATGCGCTGACGATCGCCGAGGAATTGGAGGCTCGCTACCAGAGCTTTCCCGGCTTGAACCTGACCCACGAAGTGCTCGAAAGCCAGGCGACTCGAATCGACAAGCAAGCCGCCGGCCTGATGCCGCTGTTGGAAGCCCAAGTCGTCGACGTGGCGGACAGCATGACGTACGACGCCCACGATACCGACGATTCGGTCAAGTTGGGACTCGTCACGATCGGCGAACTGGCGGAGATTCCGTTGATCCGCGAAACGGTCGCACGCGTCCGCCGGCGTTTTGGCGCGCTGCGCGGCGAGTTGTTGCGAAAAGCGGTGGTTCACGAGTTGATCGACCGCCAGGTGACGGACGTGCTGCAGACCGCCGGACGCATCCTGTCGCAGCGGCAGTTCGAGAGCGCCGACGAAGCTCGCCGGTCCGGTTACCGGATGGCGCCCAACCGTGAGCTGGCGGAACAAAAGGAGGAATTGGAGTCGTTCCTGTACCAGCGGGTGTATCGGCATCCGCACCTGGTCGAAGTTCGCCGCCACGCGCAGGACCGCCTGCGGGCAATGTTCCAAGGTTACTGCCGTCGCCCCGCCCTGCTGCCGCCCGAGTTCCGCGCGCGCGCAGAAACGGTCGGGATCGGCCGCACCGTCGGCGAATACCTGGCCGGCATGACGGATCGGTATTGCGTCCAACAGTCCGAACTGCACTTTGGCGGGACGGGGAAAGCTGGGCTCGTTTAAGCCGGCAACGGCGTGTTCAGTTTGTGCCGTTCAAGCCCAATGGCTTTGATCCCGTTTCCATTTCGAGTTTGGGGGCTGAGGAAGGCTTCTCGACGAACGGCTGCGTTCAGCCAGAGGCCACCGAGTTTACCTCGGCGGAGTTTCACCCTCCGCCTAGAAACGCGACCGCCCGACTGCCCACCCTCTCCCCTGCCGCCGCCTCCGGCGGCGGCAGGGGAAAGGATTATTTTGTGTCGGGTTTTTCTAGGTGGTGGGTGAAGCTCCCCTGGGGTAAACCCAAGGGCCTCAAACGCCGAGTGTTGCCGTCAGGCACCCTTTTTGCGACGCAAGGTCGGCGGCGAAGACCTCCCTACCGCTCATTCTTTTCGCCGCTTTTCCAGCACGTTCACCTGACAAATCCCCAGGAAATCTCGCGGATGTCAGGAGTTCTGAATGTGCTTGGCTCCAAACGGTTTTTTCCTCGCCTTTCTGCCAACCTGAACGTGCGAGCGTCACTACAGTCGAGCCGTCGGTTGGGGTTGCCCTACGGTGACAGTGACGGTGACGGTGACGATTTCGATCGGGACGATGCGTACCGGGCCGAACAGCCCGCTGTCCAACAGCGGCGTATCCCGCCAAGCGACCCCATTGTTGTGCGTCACGTTGGTCCGCGTCTGACGCTCCTCCGGCGGCAAGCGTGCATCGCCCACCAGGCGGTTGGACCACGTGTTGGCGACCCGGACCTCCAACCGGTTCTCGCCTGCTCGGACGGTATCGGTAACGTCGACCACATAAGGCGGTTTCCACAGCACGCCCAGGGAGCGACCGTTCACCAACACCTCGCCGACGGTCCACAGCCGCCCCAGGTCCAGCAGCACGCGACGATTTTCACGCAACCAGTCCGCGGGCACCTCGCATCGCCGACGGTAACTGCCGATCCCGGAGAAATGCCGAATCGTATCGTCGGGATGCGTGGCCCAGGACGTCAACTGCTCGAACTCCGCTTCGCGGGTCTGGCCGAACGGGTCGCGGAAGCCAATTTGCCACGCTCCCGCCAATTCCCGCGGGCTGGGCAGATCATCCACGTGGACGTCTCCCACGCGATTCTCGGCGGCGTCCAGCCGGTATCGTCCCGGCTGTGAAACGAATAACCGGGCATTTTGCCCGTCCCAGCCGACGACCTCGGCGGCTGCCATGACCCAGGCTTCGGCGCCGGCGTCGTCCGCCAATTCCGGACTCGCCGTCAGCGTCAAAGGCGGCAAAGCGGTGGGCGATTCACGAAAGACCACGAACACGGAACCGTGCGGCGCGAGCCGTAGCGGTACGCTCAGGCCGTCGCCAGTGACCCGGTAGACGTACTGAGGCGTGATCTGCCCGCTGGCCGGATCCCATAACTCGGGCGCTCGACCGCGAACGCGAAAGGTGGCTTCGGCCTGGGTCCAAACGGCACCGCGGTTGCGAACGAAATAGATGTCCGCGTCATCGGTCCGGCGGTGAACGAAGTCCAAATCGGTCTCGGTTGGCGTCACGACACAGCGGAAGTCGCGTCCCCAACCCATGCGTTCCAGCACCGCCCGCGGCCCCGGCCCCCAAATCACCCGGCCTTTGCCGAACCGGTGCTCGAATACCGCGCGGCCATCCACGTCGCCCCACAGACGATCGGCGAGTTGGCGAACCTGGCCATCACGCTCGGGGTAGCCCGCCAGTCCGGTCGCTTTCGAAGGTTTCCTGCCCAGCACCACGGCCCCGTCGCGGACAAACTGCTCGACTCGCTGGAGCACCTCCAAGTCGATATCGTCCCGGTCGGGCAGCACCAGCAAGGCGTAGCTCATCCCGTCCGGTAATACGAGGCGGCCGTCGCGGACGCTCATCCGCTGCAAGATCACTTCGCGATTGGCGACGTCGTAATCATGGCCCTGTGCCGCCAGCGGATTGGTGTGACGCGGCGGCACGAAGTTGTAGCCCTGATCGCCGTAGTAGAAACAGGCGTCGGCCACGAACAGGCCCTGTTGCAACAGGTACGAGCAGCGGGCCAGGTAGTCGTTGAACGTTCCGGCATAAGGCCACCAGATCAGATTCGGCGTGATGTGCGTGCCCGCGCCGTAAACCCAACCAGGCTTGCCGGCCTCGGGCGGCTGGTGCGACGACGTGTGCCAGACGAACTGGTTGGCCCCCTCGCAAAAAGCCCGGTCGGCCGACGGCTTCAAGTCGATCGGACCGTCCTGCCAATGATGCATGCTGGTGAAAGCTTCCATGCGGATTAGGGGTTTGCCATAGATGTGGCCCGCGCAAGCTGTCTCCTTGACGACCCACAGCTTGTCTGCCTGCGGTCGTCTCGGCCAGAACTCGCCGCGGATCGAATCGATCGCCCCCAGAGCCTGGAGGGCATCGACGGGCACCTGGTGGATCGGCGGTCCGGGCCCGCCGGCTTCGGATTCGATGCCCACGCCCGCCGCATGCGCCGCCTCGACGGACGCCCGATAGTAGGCATCGACCAGCAAGTTGCCCAGGGTCTTGCGGTAATCATAAATGAAGCGCGCTGTGGTCTCGTCGTCGACCACCAGGCTTCCGGACAGCGCGGGCAGGAAGGGCCGCATGTCGTAGCCGCGATACGCAGTGAACTGGTCGAGCATGTCGGGCGTCCAGATCGCGCCCCGCACCTCGTAACTGGCCAGATACAAGTGCTTCAGCGCCGTCTGCTC
>Ga0366817_10451_pt1 | contig 9069 bp, 8 predicted proteins | sample TotcelFGM3001N13_FD_207092 | JGI IMG/M metagenome (GOLD analysis project Ga0366817, IMG submission 207092) | Enriched cells from coal bed in the Powder River Basin, Montana, United States - Total cells FGM rep3 HSBNCT.FGM.300.1.N13 ...
GGGCCGCGGCGCAATTCTCTCTCAAGCCTTCGGATGTGGGGTTTGTGTCTCAGGGCGACTTAGATCCGCGGCTGGCCGAATACCTGGACAAGCTGAAGCCGAAAGAAGTGGCCCCAATCCTGACCCAGGAAGGCATTCAATTGATGCAGGTGGTGGCCCGGCGAAGCGGCGAGGCCCGCCCCTTTGAAGCGGCGGCCCCGGAAATTCGCCGAATTTTGCAGCAGCAGGGGATGGAAAAGTTTTTTGCTGAATGGGTCAAGACCTTACGGGAAAAAGCCCACATCAAGATCATGTTGTAAGAGTGAGCAGTGAGCAGTGAGCAGTAGGGGGCGCCCTGGGCACCATCCTTCGCCCCTAACCAGTATGAAAGGCACATTGGTTATGATCTCCATAGATCAGGCTCAACAGTTCGGTCAGGAATGGGTGGACTCGTGGAACTCCCACGACCTGGACCGGATTCTGTCGCACTACGCCGATGATTTCCAGATGACCTCGCCCTTTATTGTGACGATGATGAACGAGCCCACCGGCACGATCAAAGGGAAAGAAAAGGTGCGGGCCTATTGGGCTCAAGCCCTGGAGCGCCTCCCGGATCTGCATTTCGACCTCATTGAGGTACTGGCGAGCGTGGACAGCATCACGGTCTACTATAATGCGGTTCTCGGCAAGCGGGCCGCGGAAGTGCTCTTTTTGGACGACAATGGCAAAGTCAGGCGAGCCGTTGCTCATTACAATTCATAACGATTGCGGAACGTTGCAGACAAGCAGTGTAGGGTGCGCACTGCGCACCGCCGCTGCTGGGTCGGCCGATGGTGCGCGGTGCGCACCCTAAGCAAAGACTTTTTAAACAGGAAGATTTAATCAATCACCACCATGCCAACCACCACCAGCGCCGCTCCGGCGGTTGACATCATTTCCCTGGCCCGCCATACCGGCCAGACCGTGACCCTCCGGGGTTGGGTCTATCACCTGCGTTCCAGCGGCAAGGTCCGCTTTCTGGTGCTCCGGGACGGCTCCGGCCTGGCCCAGGGGGTGCTGGTCAAGGGGAGGCTCCCGGAGGATGATTTTCAGCAATTCGAGCGCCTCACCCTGGAATCTTCCGTATTGCTGGAGGGTTTGGTCCGGGCCGAGCCCCGGGCTCCCGGCGGCTATGAGCTGGAGGTAACCCGGGTGATCCCCGTCCAGATCGCCCCGGAATATCCCATCTCCCCCAAGGAACACGGGGTGGCCTTCCTCATGGACCGGCGCCACCTCTGGCTGCGGTCCCCGCGGCAACAGGCCATTTTGAGAATCCGGGACGAAGTCTGCCGGGCCTGCCGGGACTTCTTCCACGACCGCGGCTTCGTGCTCATCGACACCCCTATCCTCACCCCCACGGCCTGCGAGGGCACCACCAGCCTCTTTGAGACCGACTATCTGGATCGGGGCAAGGCCTACCTGTCCCAAAGCGGCCAGCTCTATCTGGAGGCTGCGGCCATGGCCCTGGGCCGGGTGTACTGCTTCGGCCCCACCTTTCGGGCCGAAAAATCCAAGACCAGGCGTCACCTGACGGAGTTCTGGATGGTGGAGGCCGAGGCCGCCTTTTATACCCTGGAAGACATCATGGAACTAGCCGAGGCCCTGGTGCGCTTCGTGGTGCTCAGGGTTCTGGAGCACCAGGAACCTAACCTGGCCTTGTTGGAGCGCGACACGGCGCTGCTCACGGAAGTGGCCGGGCCGTTTCCCCGCCTGAGCTATGAACAGGCCCTGGAGCTCCTGAGGCAGCACGGCAAGGACCTGGCCTGGGGCGAGGACCTGGGGGGCGATGAGGAAACCGTGGTCTCCCAGGCCTTTTCCCGCCCGGTGCTGGTGCACCGCTACCCCAAGGAGGCCAAGGCCTTTTACATGGAACCGGACCCGGAAGACCCGCACCTGGCCCTCTGTGTGGATATGCTGGCCCCGGAGGGCTATGGAGAGATTGTCGGGGGCTCCCAGCGGATCAATGACCTGGACGCCCTCCTGGCCCGCATTAGGGAGCATAACCTGCCCCAGGAGCCCCTGGAGTGGTACCTGGACCTGCGCCGCTACGGCAGCGTGCCCCACAGCGGCTTCGGGATGGGCATCGAACGTCTGGTGGCCTGGATCTGCGGCCTGCACCACGTCCGGGAAACCATCCCCTTTCCCCGCCTCATCGACCGGATCTACCCCTGATACCAAGCGCGGCTATACAGGTAATTATAGCGTTTGCTATTGCCTGGACTAAAAACTCACTCTACTTCTATAAGTTCGAGAAACCTGGCCGGGTTGACAACCTTTATCCCTTGATAATTTTCGAGGTCCAGTAAGTGATGGTCGCCGGAAATGATAAAGCCGGCCTGGCCGGCAACGGCGCACTCCAGGATACGATTATCGGGGTCATCAGCAATAAGTGCCAGGCGCTCTTGGGGATGCGCCTCTTCCGAGAAATTTCTTATCCGCCTAACCGCACTTTGCGTTTTGGCATCATCCCATAAGAGCTTTTTCTGGATAACCCGTTCGACCTCTTTGAGAATTGGCGGAGAGATTACATTGAGGATAGTCTTTCTCCGGGCCAGAAAAACCACCCTGGCCGGCCTGGACTCGGGAAGGTGGAGGGCCGAAATAAAAACGTTGGTGTCGATAACCACCTTAAGCATTTGATTGTTCGCCGCGGAATTCGTCCACTACTCGCTGGATGTCCTCCTCAGTTTTAATTCCGGTTTCGGCGGACTTTATTCGGGCATAACGAGTTAACTTCTCCCACTCCCGATCTTCAATATAGCGGCGCAGAGCCTCCCGGATCAGCTCGCTTTTTGTGCGGTTTTCCTCTTTGGCCACCTTCTCAACCTCCCGCAGGAAGTCCGGCATTATAGAGATGGAAATTAATTTTGTGAGCCTCAACATACACCTCGTGGTTAATGGTTATTACTTAGTATTACTATAGCAGCTGAAAAATTTCTGTCAAGCCCCGGGAGTTGGGATTGGAAGGATGCGGAAAGTAGTAAGGGCCGACCCGGACCTGCGAGTAGTCCGCCGTGAGCCAGGAAAATTCTGCCTTTTTGGCAAGAGGCGTTTTTGGCAATCACTATAATCTTCTGTGGCGGACCCCTGTGTTCGCCCTATAAGGCTTTTTCTCCTTCAAAAAAATCAATTTTTCGCGTAACTATTCCGAAACCTTGTATAATCCTGACCAGGGGACGGGCCCCGGCGGCCTGCGTCCCTAAGATTGACCAAAAACCGGAGCGGCCATGAGACTGCGCACCTATCTGATCCTGTCCTACCTGGCGCTTATCGTCATATTATCGGCCGGCGCCTGGTTCATCGACGCCCACGTGATGGGCGAGCTCACCAAGAGCTCCATCAAAATCGCCGACCAGGCCGTGAGCAACGTCACGTCGGACCATGTGCTCCATTCGGATCGCATCCTCACCCTGATGGGCCAATACGTCGTCAAGGACAAGGCCGAAGACGTGGCCCGGGAACTGGCCTATATCTTGAAAGGCAAAAAACTCGATGATTATGCCAAACTGCGCCGGGACCCCGGGCTCCGGGCCATGGCCATCCAGTCGATTTACACCCCGCACGGTCCGGCGGGATATACGGATTTGTATGACCGGGACGGTTATATTTTGTTTCATCCGGATAAAAACGTCGAGGGGCGGAACCAGCTGGATTGGCAGAAGGAATACCCGGAAACCACGGAGATGATCAAACGGTCTTTTAAAGAGAACCATGTGCAGGGTTTCTTCACGTTTTTCGATAAGGACAAAAAGGAGAAGAAGAGGTTTGGGGTGCGGGTCCATGTCCCGGGTACCCGGTTCATCGCCGCGGCCATCGTCAACCTGGATGAATTTTTCGCACCGGCACAACAGCGGATGAAGGAATCCTGCCAGCTCGCCACGGTGCAGGCCAAGGAGCGGATCGAGGCCCATTATGCCGCCCTCAACCGGGACGTCATGATCGGCGGCCTCTTTGCCGGCCTGGCCCTGTGCCTCGTGGGCGGCTTATCAGGGCTCTATTTTGCCGCCGCCATTTCCCGGCCCATCTCCCGCCTCCGGGATGGGGTGCGGCAGGTGGGGGAAGGCGACTTTGCCGTGGCCGTGCCGGAGCGGGGGGTGCGCGAAGTGGCGGACCTGGCCCATTCCTTCAATGAACTGGGGCAGCAGCTCACCGAATACATTGAAAAACGGGATTTCATCCGGGATACCTTCGGGCGTTACGTCACCCAGGAAGTGGTGACCAAACTGCTGGAATCGGAAGGCGCCCTGGAGATGGGGGGCGAGAAACGGGATGTCTCCCTCATCATGTCGGACCTGCGGGGCTTCACCGCCATCATCGCCGAGATGGACCCGGAGGAGGTCATTACCTTTCTCAACCGCTATCTTAGCCGGATGATCGCCATTCTCCTGGATTACCGGGCCGTCATCGACGAAATCGTCGGGGACGGCATCCTGGCCTTTTTCGGCGCCCCGGAACCCCAGGAAGATCACCCGGCCCGGGCCGTAGCCTGCGCCCTGGCGATGCAGGCCGCCATGGGCGAAATCAACGCCGAGAACGAGGCTGATGGCCTGCCCCACCTGGCCATGGGCATCGGGGTGAACACCGGCTCAGTGGTGGTGGGCAACATCGGCTCGGAGCGGCGGACCAAGTACAGCGTCGTGGGCTCCGACGTCAATTTTGCCTCCCGCATGGAGGCCTTTGCCCTGGCGGGGCAGGTGCTCATCAGCGCCGCCACCTACGCCCGCGTCCGGGACCTGGTGGAAGTGGCCGGCGTCCTTGAGGCGGAGATGAAAGGGATGCCGGGCCGGGCCACGCTCTATGATGTCCGGTCCATCGGCGCCCCTTATAACATCCGGCTTGCGGACAAGCCGGAGCAGCTTTCGGAGTTGCCGGAACCGATGGGGGTCCGGATCCATCGCCTCAAGGACAAGATTATCACCGGCGACACCGGCCGGGCCTGGGTCACGCACCTGTGCGACACCGCCGCCCGGGTGACCTCGGAGGGTCCCCTGGAAGCCTGGGAGGACCTCCGCCTGGCTTTCCTGGACGACAACCAGGAGCCCACCCCGGGCCATATCTATGGCAAGGTCACCCGCGTGACGCCCCTTACGGATGGCCGGTTCGAGGTGCGTATCACCTTTACCTCCGTGCCGGCAGGGCTCTGCCGTACCTTCGGCCGCTCCCCGGGGACGGATTGAACCCGGGACGGATAGGGGGTCGGCGCCGCGGTTGCATGCCGGTCGCGGCCCATTTTTTCAACTCAATAACCTTGTCATGCTCAAGATTTGAGCAGACCAGCATCAAACCGGGACCAGATCAAACCTGACCTGGATTATTGTCATCATCTCCAAGTCCAGCCCGAATAATTCCTGGCAATTGAGTCCCGCGAGGATTATAAATCTTCTATCTTCTCAACTTGGTGAATCGGCCAGCATCGTAAAGACCACCTCTGCGCTCGGCTTACCAATTATTATCGCATTGCCTGCGGCCGGCTGCTGGGGCGGGGATCTGACCGATGAGAAAATTTGAACACCGTGCACCCAGACCTTGTTTACGCATGGCTCTGGTACTGATCGCCCTGGCGGTTATCTGGGGATGCCAGCCCAAGACGGAGAGTATGCCGCCAGGCCCGCCCCTCAAGCTCTCGCTGGGTTTGGCGCCCTTCCCGTACTCCGGCCTGGTTGCCATCGCGGCAGAAAAAGGTTTTTTCAAAGAGTCCGGTCTTGATCTGGCCATTAAGGACTACGCTTTCGGCTTTGCCGCGCTGGAGGCGGTGTCCAAAAGCGAGATCCAGATGGCCATGGGAAATGAGTTTTCTTTTGTCTCGATGATAAACGATGATCCGTCCCTCCGGCTCGTGGCTTCAGTAGCTTCGGTAAACACCAACGAGATTGTCGCCAGGAAGGACCGGAACATCCATAAGCCTGCCGGCTTGAAAGGCAAGCGGATCGGCTTTTACCCCAACACCTCGAGCGAATACTACCTCCTCTCCTTTCTGCTGGTAAACAAGATCTCCTCATCCGAGGTGACCATGGTGAACCTCCCCGCGGCCGGTATGGTCGAGGCCATCGTGAACGGCGACGTTGACGCCCTGTCCGCTTGGGACACGGTTGTATACGATTCAAAAAAACGGCTGCAGGAGAATGCCGTGTCGTGGCCGGCCCAGAACAACCGGGATTGGCAGTGGGTTTTGGTAGTCAAGGAAAGCACGACCCAATCCCCTGAGCCGTTAAAGCGGTTTCTCAGGGCCCTCCTCAAGGCTGAGGACTTCGTCCTGACCAATAATGAAGCAGCAAAAAACATCATTGCTCGCAGATGGGGCTTTGAACCGGATTTCGTGCGGCAGGTCTGGGATAAAACCAGGCTGAGTGTGACGCTTAATCAATCCCTGATCACTTCTCTGGAAAGCTTTTCGAAATGGTCCAGGGCGAAAGAGAACCAAAGGGGCGAAGGTCCGAATTTTCTGAAATACGTTTACACCGGCGCCTTGGATCAAGCCGATCCCAAGGCGGTGACGATTTTCAAGTAGGTCTTTATATGCGGGCCCAATCCAAAATCTGGATCAGCATTGCCGCCTCCCTGGCGGTTTCGGCGGTCATTGCGTATTTCGCCTTCAGTATTGTACGCGGGATGAGCCATGACTTCGCTCGATACCAGGAATATAGCGCTATCATCAATGAAGCATTCGCCTTGGATAGCCTCATTGACGAGGCCTTGATGGAGGAGTCGAAGGCGCGCATAAAGCAACAGATCGGGCAGGTGCACGGGACCTTGAGCAAGGCGCTTGAGTCCATCTCGTCCTCAGATTACCGGGAGGAATCCCTCATCCGTCAGATACGCCGGAATAACTTGGAGCTCGGGCCTCTCATTGAACAATTGTTTGACCAGAATGAAGGCGCCAGCGGCGCCATTGACACTGAACGCAGAGATATTCTGGGTTCCCAACTCCGAATCAAGGTGCGTCTCATCACCGATGACGTCAACCGTCTCATGGAGGCCAGCGGCGCCCGGATCCTCTTTGCACAGGCCAAGACCAGTCTCATCGTCCTGATTCTCATCGGCATGGCCATACTCTCCAATGCCATGATTTATTTTTTCTCCAGCAGAAGCATGGTGAGGGCGCAAGAAGAGCTACGGAAGAGCCGGGAAGACCTGAACCGGGCCCAGGCCGTAGCCCATATAGGCAGTTGGCGGATGAATGTCCAAAAAAACGAACTGACCTGGTCCGACGAAAACCACCGGATTTTCGGGATTTCTCCTGGAAAGTCTATGACCTATGAGACCTTTCTCGGCACCGTGCACCCGGAGGACCGGGAATACCTGAACGGGGAGTGGATGGCGGCCCTCAAGGGCAAGCCCTACGACGTCGAGCACCGCATCGTGGTGGCCGGTGCGGTTAAGTGGGTGCGGGAGCGGGCCGAACTGGAATTCGACTCCGAAGGCCAGTTGCTCGGGGGGTTCGGTACGACTCAAGAGATCACCGAACGCAAGCAGGCGGAAGAACAAATTAAACGCCTGGCTTCCTTTCCTCAAATGAATCCTTCCCCGGTTCTAGAAATCGACTTTTCCGGCGGCATCAATTTCTATAACCAGGCAGCCCTTGAGGCCGTCGCAGAATTGGGTCCGGAGGCCGGATTGGGAGCGCTAATCCCTCAGGACCTGGGGGAAATTATCGCCGCCATTAGAGAGACGCAGGAAAAGGTTTTTTACCGTGAGGTGAGGCTAAAAGATAAGGTGTTCGGCCAGAACGTCTATTTTGTCGAATCATTTCAGGTGCTGCGCCTCTACAGCATGGACATCACTAAGCGCCAGCAGGCGGAAGAAAAATTGCAGCGGACCCTGGAGGACCTGGAGCGGTCCAACAAAGAGCTGCAAGAGTTCGCTTACATTGCCTCCCACGATCTCCAGGAACCATTGCGCAAGATCGCCAATTTCTCCGAAATGATAGTGACCCAGTATCAGGACCGGTTGGACGAGCAGGCTGAGCGGTATTTCGGGTATGTCATTGACGGCGCCAAACGCATGCAGGCCCTGATCAACGATCTCCTGTCCTATTCGCGGGTGGGCCGGGCCGAGTTGACCCTGGTCCCGGCCAGCCTTGAAGAGATCCTGAAGGGGACCCTCAGCAACCTGCAGGCGCTGATCCAGGAGAGCGGGGCCGAAATCAGCCACGATCCCCTGCCGGCCTGCAAGGTTAATCCGCATCAAATGGGTCAATTGCTGCAGAATCTCATCATCAACGGCATCAAATTTCATGGCCACCGAGCTCCCCGGATTCATCTTTCCGCCAGGCAGGAAGGCCAGGAATGGGTGATTGCCGTTCGAGATCACGGCATCGGTTTCGACCCCCAGTATGTCGAAGGTATTTTTAAGGTGTTTAAACGCCTGCATTCCAAGGAACAATACCCCGGTACAGGGATCGGCCTGGCCATTTGCAAGAAGATTGTGGAGCGGCACGGCGGCCGTATCTGGGCCGAATCGGAGCCGGGCCGCGGCGCCACTTTTTATTTCACCATTCCGGCTTGAGAGGAGGACGCACCCATGATGCTCAAATCAGCGGTAATTCTCTTGGTGGAAGACGACCCCGCGGACGTGGAACTGACCCAGTACACCATCGCGAAATCCAAGGTCTTGATCGACTTACACACGGTCGGAGACGGCGTAGAAGCCCTGGCCTTTCTGCGGCGTGAGGGGAAATATACCGCTGCGCCCCGGCCCGACCTGATTCTCCTGGATCTCAACATGCCCCGGATGGACGGACGTGAATTTTTGTCTGAGTTGAGGGCCGACTCCGGTATAAAGGCGATTCCGGTGGTAGTTCTGACTACTTCCCAGACAGATGAGGACATTTTCAAGAGCTACCAATTGGGCGCCAACTGTTATATCACCAAGCCGGTGGGGCTGGCTGAATTTACCAAGGTGGTGGGTGCCATCGAGGATTTCTGGTTTACCATTGTGCGGCTGCCTAAGGCCCCGATGGATTAGCCCACATGAAGAATCATATAGCGTTTGCCATAAATTCTTTCCCCTTGGAGGTTCTCAAATTCCCCTAAATCCCAGCAGTGTCAGGTT
>Ga0366817_10454_pt1 | contig 8956 bp, 7 predicted proteins | sample TotcelFGM3001N13_FD_207092 | JGI IMG/M metagenome (GOLD analysis project Ga0366817, IMG submission 207092) | Enriched cells from coal bed in the Powder River Basin, Montana, United States - Total cells FGM rep3 HSBNCT.FGM.300.1.N13 ...
CAGGCCATTGAACATGTTCCCCACCTGCCACTGATTGGGAGTGAGGCCCAGGGAGGGATTGGTGTAGTCTCTGGCCACCACCAACTCGCCCAGTTCGGTGTTCAAGTCCACGCTGTTGGCGGAGTACAGGACATTCCAATACAAGGTGGGGGTGATGTATTTGTTTACCAGGGAGCTGAAGGTGCCGGAGACGCCCCCGGCGGCGGTGAGGATGCCGGGAAAGCGCTGGCCGTAACTGGGGATGAAGCCATTGAGGAGCACCATTTTCAGGGCGCCGTTCAGGCTGGCGCTGCCGCTCACTGCCAGCTTGCTGTAGCTGCTGGGCGAGGCGATCTGCACCTCCAGGGTGCCGGAGGCGGCCTGGGTGTAGTTACCCGTGATGGTCAGGGTCCCGGTGGAATTGCCGGGGGAGACCGTGCCCTGGTTGGTGAGGTCCCCCTGGATGGTGCCCGTGCCGCTCAAGGTGCCGGTGGTGTTGTTGACCAGGGTGGCGCCGGCCAGGGTGCCGTTCACCGCCAGGCTCCCCTGGTTGTCCAATCCCGAGCCGTTCAGGGTAACAGTGCGGCCGGCGTCGATGCTCAGGGAAGTGGCCGAGTAGTTGGCCAGGCCGTCGTCCGCGGTAAAGTCGGTAATAAAATTTACCGCCCCGTAGTTGAGCAGGCGGCCGCTGAAGGCGCCGTAGTAGTAGTTGAAGGTTCCCCGATTCTCCAGGCTGCCCTGGACCTCGCCCCCCCTGCTGGTTGAAGGTGGTGGCGTTGAGGCTGCCGCCCGTCTGGTTGAAAGTGCCGCCGTTGCTCAAGTTGACGATGCCAGCGGTCAGGCTGCCGCCCTGGAGGTTATAGGTGCCGGTGCCGCCGGCGGCCCTGCAAAGGAACAGGCCGCCGGTCACCGTATGGGTGCCGCCGCTCTGGGTATAGGTGCCGCTGTTGCCGGCATTGTACGCCAGGTACAGGTTGCCGGTCACCGTATGGGTGCCGCCGCTCTGGGTAAAAGTGCCGGTGGCGGCGCCGGAGTAACCGAGGTATGCGTTGCCGGCCACCGAGAGACTGCCGCCGCTCAGGGTGTAGGTGCCGCTGCTGCCGGCGTTCTGGCCCAGATATAAAATAGTGGTTAGCGTATTGGTGTAGCTGCTCTGATTTAAGATGCCCCCCGCGGCGGTGATGCCGATGTATTCATTGGTATAAGAAAGGTCGCTGCCGACCGTATAAGGGGAATTCCCCAGGGAGCCATCGACGCTCAGGTCGGCTGACCAGGATAAATCCGGCGCCAGCATGGCCATGAGCGCCAAAACCGCCCCCAGGAGTCTCCGGCGCTTGCCCTTACCTCTTATCCCTTTGTTATTCAGGGCTATTCTTTCCACAGAATATCCAAGATGATAGTTATCGGGTGCGGCGCATCTTATTCCTTTAGGGCTGTGATGTCCAGGATGAGATACCTGTTTGGTTCGGCATCTTTATCTCAAATCATTAACGAATTATCAGGGCAAGTGGCGCAGCTCTTTACAATAAACCTGATTTATTAAATTAATTATATAGGTTACCTGCATCCATTTGAAGCAAGACGATTTTATCGAGGTTTTTTTACATGCTGTAAAGAAGATTGATCGGATCATTTGCCACTATACCCCCTTATACCGAGTTGCAATCAAAACACCATTTATGGTAGCCGCAGGCTTCAGCCTGCGCCTGCACAGGCGAGACGCCTATGCCACCAATTGATTGCGAAATGGTATTACTATCTGACTCGGGAAAAGTGACGACATGGTCTGCATACCGAGACTGGTGCTTGGGCGGGGGGAGAGGCCAGAAACCAGGGAAAGCAAAAAGTGAAGTCTTACGGTTTCGGCGCCCCGGGACCTGGTCGCGGCGCCGGAGCCGCCGGCGGGCCGGCTCCAGGCGCCGCTTTCAGCGCCTCCGGGCGCACCAGGGGCACAAAGCGCACCGGGAGGCTGGCCTCCTCCACCAGTTTGCCCTGGACCCGGCGATACCGCATGAGGGTTTGGGCCCCGCCGGAGGGTCCCAGGGGGATCACCAGGCGGCCGCCCTCTTTAAGCTGCGCGGTGAAGGCGGGGGGCACTTGGGGGGCCGCGGCGGTGACCAGGATGGCGTCAAAGGGGGCGGCCTCGGGCCAGCCCTGGTAGCCGTCGCCGGACCTGACCTGGACCTGGCCATAGCCCAGGTCTTGGAGGCGCGCCGCGGCCTGATGGGCCAAATCCGGGCGGATTTCGATGCTAAAAACCTTATCGGTAAGTTCCGCCAGCACCGCGGCCTGATACCCCGAACCCGTCCCCACCTCCAGCACTTTGTCACCCGGCGCCACTTCGGCCCACTGGGTCATCAGGGCCACAATATAAGGCTGGGAGATGGTCTGGTCCTCCCCGATGGGCAGGGGGTAATCGCCATAAGCCCGGGAGACCTGGGCCGCGGGCACGAAGCGGTGCCGGGGCACCGTGCCCATGGCGATCAACACCCGGGGATCGGTGATATCCCGGCGTTGCAACTGCCGGGCCACCATGGCCTGCCGGGCGTCTTCGAAACCATCCGGGGCCCGGCCGGCCCCTACCCCGACGCCGAGACCGGCTAATATCATAAGCCCGGCCAGAAGCGCCAACGCGACCAATGCCTTAATTTTCTTCATAAAGATGTTACCCCGGAGCCGGAAGACCTGCCGTTAGCCCACTGAGCCTGGATGCCAATTTGCCCAACAACGACAATTCCCTCGTAGGGGCGGACCCATGTGTCCGCCCTGATTGAGCCACTGAATCCGATATTCATATACCCGGCTCCCGGAGGGCCGGCCGCCTGGTTCACCTCTGGCGTTGGGCCGCGGCCAGGCGGTGGGCGACGTCCGCCAGGTAGGGGGATTTTTCGATGCGATCCACCCATTCCGGCGGCAGTGCCCGGAGGCCCAGGTAGGCGCCGCTGATACCGCCGGCGATGCAGGCAATGGAGTCCGAATCGCCCTGGGTGTTGGCCCCCCGGCGGATTGTGGCCAGAAAATCACCGGGTGATTTGCAGAAACAATACAGCGCCATCAGGACCGCCTCCTCCGCCACCCAGCCATCGCCGATATGAGCCAGGGCCGCGTCCGGGGAGGTCATTTCCAGGGCCGCCTCCAGGCGGTCCAGGGCCTGGTCGAAATCCCGAACCTGGCCGTGGGTCTCTAATTCCAGGGCCGGGAGCATCTCCTCCGGCGGAATGCCGTCCAGGGCCAGTTTCACCAGAAAGGCGGCGGCCACCGCTCCCAACTGGGCGGCAGGATGATGGTGGGTGGCCAGGGCCGAGGCCGCCGCCACCTGCCTCAACTTGGGCAGATCATGCTGATAGAAAAAACCGATGGGCGCCACCCGCATGGCCGCCCCGCAGCCCTTGGAATTGGGCTTGCCGCTCTTCCACCAGGGCATCCCCGCTTCGAGCTGGCGCGCCCCATAGAGGCAGGAGCCGCCCGGCGAGCGGTCGTTCTCCGGAGAGTGCAGCCAGGCGACAAACTCCCGGGAAATCGCCGCCATGATGGCTCCCAGGTCCTGGTGGCCTGCGGCGATCAGGGCCTCGGCCACCGCCAGGGTCATCTGGGTGTCATCCGTAAATAAGGCCGGGGCCGGCAACTCCTTAATACCGTCCGGGCCGTAGCGTTCATGAATCCCTTTCAATTCCCAGAATTCCACCGGCGAACCCAGGGCATCGCCCAAGGCCAGACCATACATCATTCCCAAGACCTGTTCCATGCGTCTCCTCTGAGGGTTCCGAAAAGTTCAAAGTTCAAGGTTCAAAGTTCAAAGTCAAGAGCAAGGTCAGACATGAACTTTACATAATTTATGGGTGGGCCAAAGACCCATGAATCACTATCTCGAAATATAGAGAGCCCTGCCGTCAAGTCTACGGTTTCGGGGCGGCGGGTTGAGGCTTAGGACCCGTAACCGGCGGATCCGGGGGTCTTCCGGCCGCTGCGACCCTTGCCCCTGGAAGTCCCAAGGCGGCCTGCTCCAGCTCGATTTTCTCCCAGATAGCGTGAGCCAAAACCTCATGCCCTGCTTGGTTCAAGTGGCCGCTGAAATTGGTGAACAGGGGCCGGAAATCCCTCGTGGAGAAAACCTCCTTCATGGAAATATGATAGGTCCCCGGGCCTACCAGGGTTGCGCCCAGGGGGTCCAATCCATGGTCGCTGAGGTAAAGGCCGTGCCGGGGTTCTTCTTCCAGCCGGCACTGGGTGACGAGGATGGTGGGAATACCGCGCTGGCGCAGCATGGCCACATTTTCGGCCGCGGTCTCCTCCGCCAGCCGGATGCGGGATGCGATCTCCCGGGGGTCTTGGGCCGCCGCCACCTGGGCGTCGGCATCATTGGCGGCGTATTTCAAGCGGATGGCCTCGGGCACCAGGGGCCAAAACACCTTCTCGAGCTTGGCCTCATACAACCGCCGGAAAATGAAGACTTTCATCAGCCAGTGCCGGGGGTGCCACCCCTGGAATTCCTGGCTGCGGCGCCACTCCCGCTCATCTTCCCACTTATTGGTGTCGTTGATATGCAGGACGATGAGACTGGGTTCGTACTCCAGGATTTTCCGGAGCACGACCTGGCAGCGGCGGGGCCCGTAGCCGGGAAGGGCCAGATTGATGGACTCGGCGGCAATACCGTGCCGGCGCAATTCATCGCCCAGGAACCAGGGGTAGGCCGTTTGGAAGCTGGGTCCCCGGGGAACGGAGTCGCCCACCACAAAGATGCGGAAGGTCCCCGGAGGCCGATGGCGCTTGAAGGTCTGGGGGTGGAAGCGCCGCCCTCCCGCCCGGAAGAGTTCCACCGTGCCATCGGGGCGCTCGTCGAAGCCCGCCTGGGGATTGTAGCCGTAGTCGAAGCGGCCGGAGATATCCTGGGCGAAAAAGACGCGGGCGGCCACCTCCGCCAGGAGCAACAGGCAGACAACCATCAGGCAGGCGGGAGTGAGGAGCCGTTTCATCAGAATTGGAAGTAGATAAATTCTTTATCCTGCTCCCCGGAAGACACGATCAACAGGATCATCAGAGCGTACACCAGTCCCCGGGCCACCCAGGGGACGTGATCCAGGGTGGCTTCATCCCCGTATTTCCAGGCCAGGCCCTGGAGCAGGATCAAGGGGAGGATATGGATCAGCAGCCAGATCAAGGAGGATTGCCAGGCCAGCCCCAGGGACGGGTCCCAGTTGCCCAGGGCCGCGAACCAGACCCCCAGATGGGAGACGCTGGGGCTGCGGAAAATGGCCCAGCCCACCAGGGTTAGGACCAGCATCAATGGTACCGCCAGGGCATCGCGCCAGGTCCAGGCCCCCTCGGTGGCCTGCAGGCGATTAAACGGCGGCAGCACCCGGTAGAGAATGAGCAGGGCGCCGTGATACGCCCCCCAGAGGACAAAGACCCAGTTGGCGCCGTGCCACAGACCGGCCAGGAGCATGACGATGGCCAGATTCCGCAGGGTGTTCCACCTGGCGCCGCGATTGCCGCCCAAAGGGATGTACAGGTAGTCCCGGAACCAGGTGGACAGCGAAATGTGCCACCGGCTCCAAAATTCCGAGGGTGTCCGGGAAAAATAGGGGAACCGGAAATTCTCCATGAGGTCGATGCCCAGCAGTTTGGCGGACCCCCTGGCGATATCGGTGTAACCGGAAAAATCGGCGTAAATCTGGAAGGCGAAGGCCACCACCCCGATCACCGCCCAGTAACCGTTGAGGCTGGTCTGGGGATCAAAAGCATAGTTGGCCAGGATGGCGCAGTTATCCGCCACAAAGACCTTTTTAAAGAACCCCACCAGCATCAGACGGAGACCGTCCTGGACATGGGAATCCCGAAAACTGGCCCCTTTTTCCAACTGCGGGATCAGATTTTTGCCCCGTTCGATGGGCCCTGACACCATCTGGGGGAAAAAGGCGTCGAAGGTGGCGAAGGTGAGCAAATCCGCACACGCCGGGCTCTGGCCCCGATAAACATCGATGACGTAACCCAGCGATTGGAAAGTATAAAAGGAGATGCCCACCGGCAAAATGATGGTCAGCAGACTCCAATCGGCGTTAAAGCCCACCGTTCCCAGGAGCGACTTGAATGAACCGATAAAAAAGTTGAAGTATTTGAAGAATCCCAGAATGGCCAGACAAAAGACCACGCTCAGGATCAGGTAATATTTGGGGCGCCGGTCCCGGGCCAGGAGCCCGATGGCTTCATGGCCCCCGAAAAAGGCCAGGCCCGTGGCGGCGCTGATGAGCACGAGGGACTTCGAGATGCCGGAGGCGGGCAGCCAGACGTAACAACCCAGGCACCAGGCGGCAGGCAGGAGGGCCAGGCCCAGGACCTGCCAGGAGCCAAGTTTCCGGCCGGCGATGGCCAGGCCGCAATTGTAGTCGATGACCGTGGTGGCCAGCACCAGGGCCAGGAATCTGACGTCCCAGCAGCCGTAGAAGAAATAGCTGGCCGCCAGCAACAGCAGTAACCGCCGTCTTGGCGGCAGGAGCCAATATGAGATGACGATGACGGGAAGAAAAATGAAATACTGCCAGGAAATGAAAGACATAACCTTCCGATTCAGCAGTTGGCAGGTAGCAGTTAGCAGTTAGCTTTCAGCCGTCAGCCAAGCCCTCGGCCGCACGACACCGCCGAAGGCGACCTTTTCTCCATAAGACCGAGGCGCCAACATGATTGGCGTCATTTTCGGTAGGCTTGGCCACCTTACTTCACATAGCTTCATCAAAATCAAGTAGTTGTTGTATGGGTACCAAATGCTGCGCCTCTTATGAGAGGCCTGGCATGGGATTTCGTGAATTTCGCAGAGGTCTCGCAACTGCTTGCCGCCGGGATAAGGTAATATAATGGCCGCTCAACCGCTCCCGCCGCATCAATCGCTGCTGCTATTATACCTAATCCCAGGGTATAAAGTCACCCCGGGGAAAGCAAGATAATTTTTATGGCATCCCGGCAGACCTGGCTCAGAGTTTCCGGGCCATGACCAGGAGGCGAGGCTCGCCGCTGAGGGGGAGAGAGTATCGGTGTTTTTCCAGGGGACCCAGACCCAGCAGCTGACCGGCAGACCCGGCCGCCTCCAGTTCGCCGAAGGCCAGATGCACGCCCTTGAGGGCCAGCACCACGCCTCCCGGGGCCAAGAGCGGGGCGGCCAACTCCAGCAAGCGGGGGAGGATAAAGGCCGCCCGGGAGACCACGGCCGCGACCTTCGGCTCCCATTTTTGGGCCAGGGACGGGGTGAGGTGGGTCTGGACCACGAGGGCGCCGGTCAACTTGAAACGGGCCACCAGATATTCCAGGAAGGCGGCCTTTCTCTCCCGGGCCTCAACCAGGGTGAGGACCAACTGCGGCCGGGCCAGCTTCAGCACCAGCCCCGGGAAGCCGCCGCCGCTGCCCAGGTCCACCACGGAGGCGGCGCCGTCCAGAAAGGGCAGCACCGCTAAAGAGTCCAGGAAGTGCTTGATGACGATATCCCGGCCGGTCTTGAGCGCGGTCAGATTGGTCTTGGCGTTCCAGAGCTTGAGCTCTTCCAGATATATCTGTAATTGTTCCAGGACGGCGGGGGCCAGATCGAGGCCCAGGGCCGCAACTCCCTCCGTCAGGAGGGCCAGGGGGTCGGGTTTCGAGGTGTTGTGCACCTTGATGCCTCTCTACAAACGGATGAGGTGCGGCTTTGATGGTAGGGGCGGTTCGCGAACCGCCCTTACGCATTCTTCCCAGTAGGGGCGGACCTGTGTGTCCGCCCTGGGAGCTCCGAGAAGCTTACTTCCCCCTCACCCCAACCCTCTCCCCCATTGGGGGAGAGGGGGAAAAGCTAAACCAATACAATGTCTTATGGTTACTAAACCCGGTGACATGAGCTACCCCCTCTCCCCCCACTTCGGGGGGAGAGGGCTGGGGTGAGGGGGGCGAAACGACCGAGGCAATTGCCTAACCGGATCGCGCTATCTGGCTCAGTTCATTTCCCCAAACAGAACTGGCCGAAGATGCGGTCCAGGATGGCCTCTCCCACTTCCTCGCCGGTGATCTCCCCCAGTTCATGGATGGCGGACCCCAGTTCCAGGGCCACCAGTTCCCAGGGCGGTTTCTCATCCACGGCCAGCAAATCATCGGCCAGGCCCAGATACGTCAGGCACTGCCGGAGATGTTCATGGTGGCGGGCCTGGGTGATGACCTCGCCGGCCACCCTGAGACCGCCGCCCAGGGCCTGGGTGACGATTGCCTCCTTCAAGACCTCGATGCCCTGGCCGGTCTTGGCGGAGATTGTCGTCAGGGGCCAAGTGCTTAATCGCGACAGTTCAGCCTCGGAGGCCCGCGGGGGCAGGTCGATCTTGTTAACCACCAGCAGCCCCGGTTGCCCGGCCATCTCCGTTAGTGCGGCGCCATCTTCCGGGGCCAGGGGGTGGCTTACGTCCACCAGGTAGAGGACCAGGTCCGCCTGCCGCAGCCGCTCCCGGGTGCGCTCGATGCCCAACTCCTCCACCCGGTCCTGGGCCGGACGCAGGCCGGCGGTGTCGCTAAAACGCACCACCACCCCCTGCAAGGTGATGGACTCCTCCACCAGGTCCCGGGTGGTGCCGGGAATCTCGGTGACGATAGCCCGCTCCATGTCCAGGAGGCGGTTCAACAGGCTGGACTTGCCGACATTGGGACGCCCGGCGATCACCACCAGCAGCCCCTCTCGCAGCAGCCGCCCGGATTCATAGCTGTCAGCCAGGGTTTTAAGAGACTCCGCCTGCAGGGCAAGCCCATCCCGGACCAGGGCCGGGTCCAACTCCCCGGCTTCTTCCGGAAAATCCAGGGCCGCCTCCACCCGGGCCAGGAGGTCCAGCAGGTCTTGCCGCACCCGGGATAGCCTTCGCCCCAGGCCGCCTTTAAGGTGCGCCGCCGCCACCTGGAGGTGAGTTTCGGTCCGGGCCCGGATGACCTCCAGGACTGCCTCCGCCTGGGTCAGATCGAGACGTCCGGAAAGATACGC
>Ga0366817_10464_pt1 | contig 8738 bp, 7 predicted proteins | sample TotcelFGM3001N13_FD_207092 | JGI IMG/M metagenome (GOLD analysis project Ga0366817, IMG submission 207092) | Enriched cells from coal bed in the Powder River Basin, Montana, United States - Total cells FGM rep3 HSBNCT.FGM.300.1.N13 ...
ACCGGGGTTTGGACCAATGATCTGGATTTCCGGGAGGTGGCTCCCGGGTTATGGTCCGGGTCCATGATGCTGGAAGAGGTGTGATTTTCAGGGAGCAGGGAGCAGTAAGCAGTGAGCAGTGAGCAGTTATAGCGAATGCAACAAGTATTTTCCGAAAGCGGAATCAATCTAACCCCCCTTTAGAAAAGGGGGGCATAAGACGGACCTGAAAAGAGAGCCTTTATGCGGCAAGCTGGAGCGGATTATTTACAGGAAGAAGGACGCTGCCGGGGCGCCCGGCCCCGGGTGAAGGCGGTGCTCTTCCCCTATGGGCTGGATTACGGGCTGGCCCCGGGTTCCGGAGAGTTTATCCAGACCGCCTATGGCGGCGAACCGGGGAAACTGATGATGGGCGACGGCTACCTCACCTCCGGTTCCTGGACCTCCCCGGTGGTCCAAAGTTTTTCGCCTTACCTGGACGAGGTGGAGATTCGGCTCCGTACCGGGGAGACCCCGGCCGGGCTGGCCCAGGCGGCTTTTACCCTGCTCACCTCGGGGCAGGACATGTCCCTGGCTCCGTATTTTCAGGTGAAAGTGGATTTCAACGAAACTATCCGGGCCTGGGGACTGGACGATCCCGGGGAGGCGGATGCGTTTACGGCCTATGCGGTGGACCAGTGCCCGGACGGAGGTTTTGAGAGCTACGCCTCGAACGGGCCGGGGTGTCTCACCGGCTTCAGCCTGGCCGGAAGGCTCACGCTGCCGGAGCGGGAAATCATTGATTCGGGCGGGGTGCGGGTGGAACTGGCCCAGGATTTCAGCGAACTCCGGACCGGCGACCACGTTTTGGTCCTGGACAACCGGGGGGGGCAATGGCTGCACCGGGCCGAAACCGCCTGTATGTACGAGCCGGACTGGACCCGGAAGCAACTGGCGCTGTATCACGGCTGGGAGTTGAACGACGGCACGGTGGCCTGGCAGTTGGTTTACCAGGGAGTGTTGCAGTGCCTGGCCGGGATGGGACACGGGTGGCGTCAGTCGCATCGCGTCCGCCTGGAAAGCCAGGATAGCGTGGCCGCGGGGCTCAAACAGAGGATCGGTGCCCCGGCCGACACGGGAGAACGGCGGCCGTTTATGCGGGGTACCTATCTGGCCCGGGGGGAGCTGATCCGGGTCGTTGAGGCCGCCGCCGGCGAGATCACCCACACCGGCACCGGCAGCGCCACGGTGCAACTCCTGGGAGCCTACCGGGGGGACTATCTCCAGGATTATCTCCTGGAAGCGGAAACCAGCGGTGAGGTGGGGAGCGCCACCTTCCGGTGGTCGCACAACCAGGGGCAGAGCTGGCAAAAGATAAATCTTATTGCGGCCGGGGCGGATGAACCGGTGGAGCTGGAGGAAGGCTTGTCGGTTTATTGGGAGCCGGGCCTGGGGCCGGACTTGGTGGCCGGGGACCGCTGGACCTTTGCGGCGTCTCCGCCGATTTATCACTACCAGGTTTTTGGGGCCCCGTTCGAGGCCATTACCGCGGTCTCTCTCAGCGGGGAAGAAGACGACGACCGGGTGACGGCGGACGCGGGCACCGGCCTGATCCAGGTGAGCGGCAAGAACGCCTCGGTTTCGGCCCGGGTGGTCAAGGACCATACCACCCACCCGGTGGACATGGTGGCCGACATTTTAGCCGAAGTCGGCCTCGATCAGGCCATCGATCAGGATTCCTTTGCCCTGGCCAAGAGCCTCACCCCTGAATACGCCATCGGGATAAGTTTTGAGAATTACACCGCGGCCCAGGCCATCCGGGAGATTGTCCGGCGCTGCCTCTACGATCTCTGGATCGATTTCGGGGAGATCAAGATCAGGGCGTATCTGGGGGAGGCTTAAAACCGTTTTCGGTTTTCGGTTTTCGGTAAAACAAGAGGGGAAATGTAGGGTGCGCACTGCGCACCATCGTACTCAGGCAGTTCTCCTGTGCCGACTCCTAACCCCCCTTTAAAAGAGGGGGGAAATTAACCGCCATCTGCATAAAAGGAATCACCATGGGACGGATTCAATGGACCCGGGCCTCACAGTTTAATTGGGTCTTCGACAATATGGGCGGGACCCCGCTCCAGGAGGCGGTGGCCGGCAACTGGCAGCAGGCCGTGGCCACGGTTGATGAGGCGGGCTGCGTGGCCATCACCGTCCCGAACCCCGGCGGCGGCCAGGTCTGCTGGGTCCGGGGGGTATGGCCGGCGGACACCACCTTCCCCTGGGAAGGTTTTTGGGCCGAGCCCATGGGGGGGGATCTCACCAACTATTACCCGGGCGGGTCCTTTCTCAATGAGGGAGACCTCACCACTATCACCCTGGGGACGGCGCTGCCGGCGGGAACCGCGGTGCAGCTCTACTACATATATTACACCGGGGCGCAGGCTGAGAAGTATGAACCACTGAACAATTATCCCTGCATCCGCCGGGCCTGCCGGGCCCGGGACGATTACACCTATGATTTTGCGGTGGACCGGATGCTGGACCTGATGGTCTTGCTGCATCTGGCGGGGCGGGAGCGGGGCCGGGACTATGGACCGTTGATCCGGTTCCTCTGGGATGCCTTTGTGACGCGGGAGGAGTCTCGTACGTCGCCCCTGATGCATGACGACTTCGAGCGCCAGCAGTGGGACCGGGGGGCGCACCTGCTCTATCGGGGCGCCACCGGTGGGGAGACGGCTTTTCAGGTCTTCCAAAACGAGCTGGCCCCGGGCATGAGCGGCCGGGCGCTCCACGTCAAGGCGGCGCTGCCCGCGGGCGGGGACGCGGCCTGGTTCGGCTACGGGCTGGACTGGTCCCTGATTGCGGACCCCTTTAAGACCATGGACCGTCTCACCTTCACCTTGCAGGGGGTCGGCAGCGCCAGCCACCTGCACAACCTCACCAAGATCGGCAGCGGCAGCGCCACCCTCTTGCTCCTGGGGGACTATACCAGGCAGGAGAAGCGGTGGTTTGTGGTGGAGGTGGAGAGTTCGGGAGAGGTGGGAGCGGCCACCTTCCGCTGGTCCAAAGACGGCGGGCTCACCTGGGAAGCCGCCGGTCTGGTCAGCGGGGACCGGCAGCACCCGGTGACCCTGGAGGACGACCTGGCCGTAGCTTGGGAGGCAGGCTCCGGCACCGACCTGCTGGCGGGGGATTACTGGATGTTTTGGGGCGGCGAGCCCGCCATTCACCCCCGGCGCCTCCTGGTGACGCTGAACGACTCCAGCCATGAGGATTCGGACCCCTGGGGTTCCGAACATACCTATGTCCACGCTATTCCGGACCGCTTTACCGAGGCCACCGCCTTTGACCTGCCGTTTGGCCAGTTCTGGCGCCGGGCCAACCTCATCGATGACGGCGACCGGGTCCAGGCCATGTGGGGTAGCTGGTACTCCGCCAGCCAGGCGGGCGGCAGCGACATCACCATCGGCACCCGGGAAGAGACTGAAATACTCCTGGGGGAGACCTTTTATACCCAGCGGCACATCACCTGGGACCTGTCCCCGTATGCCACCGCCTTCGGGGTTTGGGCCGGGATCGATACGGCGCGTTGCAACTCCGCCGGTCATGTCAACGTCAACTTTCTCATCAAACCGGTGGTGGCCGGGGCCGGTTCCCTCAGCCTGCGCGTCAAAGTCAAAGACGCCCAGGGCAGCTATTTCTATAAGGATGAGACGGTCCAGGTCAACGTCTGGCAGCGGCTGACCGTGACCTTGGGGGAGATGACGCTGGAATCGGGAGCCTACCCCCTCACCCATCCCCTCCAGGTGGTGGATGTAGGCTGCCCGGCTTCTCCTCCCAGCAACGGGGCGTTTTATCTCACCGACCTCAAGTTCGATGAACACGTGAGCTTTGCCGCGGCCGACCGCCTCCGGGTTCTCGAATTCAAGCTGGAGCAGCAGGGCCTGACCGAGCACGAGTGGTGGCTGGACGAAGTGGCCCTGAACCTTGCCGCGGCGGACCCCTATCCGTATGCGCCCCGGCTGGCCATTTCCCTGACCCCTTATGGCCAGAACCCCTGGCGGGGTCCCACCCCGGTGCATTACGCCCAACCCCTGGCGCCTTACCTGGCGGGGGCCATGGACCTCAGCCAGACCTATCTTGAGCTGCACCGCGACGCCCAGGAGGAATATACCCGGCGCTACGGCGGGGCGCCGGGACCCATCATCCCGGTGCATACCCGCAATGACGTGGAGAACATCGCCCTGTGCGGCGAGGAGGATTTTCTCCGGTTCTCCTGGTGGCGGCGCTACCGGGATTTCGGCAAAGTGACGGGGTTCTGGCATTTCAACGGGGGACTCAGTGACGCCTCCGGGGGGGACAACAGCCTCACCTGGCAGGGGGGCGGCGCCCCGACCTATGCCGAGGGCATCTGTCAGCCGGGGGCCACCGCCGTCGACCTGGACGGCAGCCACTACCTGACCATAGACGACGCCGGTCTGAACCTGGGGACGGAGGATTTCAGCCTCGAGATGGTCCTCAAACCAGGAGTCCTGACCGAAGGGGCGCGGCTGATCAGCAAGATGGCCACGGGTGGGACAGGCTTTGAGGTGTGCCTGGGTCCCGGCGGGGCGGTGCAGGTCGTGGTTGCGGACGCCAGCGGCGCTTCGGTCCTAACTCCCAGCCCCGGGCTCACCCTGGACACTGCCAATTATCACTATGTGGCCGTGGCCGCGGACCGGGACGGGCAATTCACCTTTTGCGTCGACGGGGTTTTAGGCACTTGTGCCGCGGCCCGTCCCGGCAGCCTGGATAACGGTGAGGCCTTCACCGTGGGGCGCCGGGCCAACGCAGGGTCGGATTTTTTCCAGGGCCGGATCGACCTGATCCGGGTGCACCGGGGCCGGGCCTTGGGTGGTGCCGAACTCCAGGACAATTGGCAGATCATCCAGGGCCTGGAAAACGGCTCGGCCTACCCGGAAGTGGGCAGCGGCCTGGGTCAATATTGGGCCTTCCTGCGCCTGGCGGAATTTTTCTTCCTGACCGGGGATAGCGCCGCCGAAGCCGTTTTGCTGAACTGGCTCACCTGGATCGACGGCGTTGGCGTCCCCGACGGCAGCGGCTGGAAGGTCCCGGCCCAATTCTCGGAGTTCGGTTTCACCTACGGGGACTATGACCCGGGGCAGACTGCGGCCATCGCCCTGGGCTGCCTCTTGATCTATCTCAGGAACGGCAATGGGCTGGCGGCCACCTGGACCCGGCGGCTCTTGGATGATCTCCGGGAAAACCGCCTGGACCCGGTCTATGGTGGCTATAAGAGCGACTATCATTACGCCTGGATCAACAGCCTGGTACTCCGGGCCTTTGGTCTGGCGTCCCGGGGCGCGGCGGGCCAGGCGTTTGTTTTTCCGTCTCTTGCCGCCGACCAGGAACATTTCGACGCCTTGATGGCCTGGGTATTCGATCATGCCGGAGATGAGAAGCCCAACGTCCTCAACGCCGATTTGATCCCTTTTGCATACAGCGAGGCGGCGGATATCTGGGAATACGCCCCGAACTATCTGGCCATGCGTCAGATGGGGACCCTGGAGGCGGTGACGGCCATGCTGGGCGCGGCCCTGGAGTATGGCAAGGCCACGGGGGAGTGGACCTGGTGGCAGGGTCTGCTGGATTTTGTCCTGGTGGATCACCGGGTGGATTTGTCTTCCTCTCAGATTCGCTCTCTCACCCTGGCCTATGAACAGACCGGCCCCAAGAACCTGGTGCGGGTCCTCTACGCCGACTACGACACGGACAACGACCAGTATGCCGAGGCCCGGGAGGCGGCGGCCATCAGTGAATGGGGGGAGGCGGCCCTGGAACTGGACTGTCGTTACGGCGGGGCCGTGGTCTTGGAAGACCCGGAGATGGCCCAACTCCTGGCTTCCCGGCTGCTGGCCAGGCTTTCGGCGCCCCGGGAACTGGCCGAAGTGGAGACCTGGCTGGAAGGGGTGCGCCTGGAACTGGGAGACACCGTGGCGCTGTCTTCGGACTTTCACGGCTTGGACCAGGAAGAATTTGTCTTGAGTGGTAAAGACCTGGACCTGGGGGGACGTTCGGTGCGCCTGAGCCTGGACCGGCCCCTGAACAATTCCTGGTCATGGGCGGTGGACGCCCCGGGCAGCGCCAACGACGGCTGGGCCATCGACGCGGCCAGTTCCTATGACGGCAATTGGGCCTTTCGGGCTGAGGCTGGGTAATCATGAAATTAACGTGTAGGGGCAGGTTTTAAACCTGTCCCTACCGCACAGGCGAGACGCCTGTGCCACCAAGAACTTTTCTAAACCGGCAAAGCGAGGTTAATCCATGTCTCTGATAGACCTTCCCCAGACCAAGTGGGGCGGCGGCACCGGCCGCCAGGTAATTTTGAAAGGCGATTTCGCCAAGATCGAGCAGGCGGTGACGGAGGCCTTCGAATTCACCCGGGGGCCCGGGCTGGAATACGTCGACAGCGCCACCCTGCGGGTCAACGCCACGTCCGACTGCAAGGCCCGGGTGATGATGTGCGGCTTTCCTTCCCCCCTGGCCCGGGGCCACTGGGTGGACGGGGGCCTGAGCGATGGCCGCTATCGGGAGAATGCCGCCCCGGTGAGCCTCAATTTGGCCACTGCGGCGCATCTCTGGGGGAGCGAGAAGTCCAACCAGTGGTATGCCGTCTATGCCCTGGCGGGAGCCACTGACGCCATCTTCAGCCTGAAGGCCATGCCGGTGATCCGGGTGGCCTCCCAGGACAGCCAGGTGGTGACCCTGAGAAACAACGCCAACGGGGCTAACATCGGTTACGGCTTCGCCCTGAACGAACTGGCGGGGGCCGGCCTCCTGATCCTCAGCGGGGCTTCCCGGGGCCTGCTGCGGGCTATCACCGCCAACAATGCCGACAACGGCACCGGGGGCACCATCACCTACGGCGGCGCGGCCCTGACCCTGACCCAGGGGGATTGGGGAGTGGTCCTGCCGGCCACCAACTTTCGTTACCTGGGGGTGGCGTTCAACGATGCCAGCGGCAACCTGGCGCCCTTTCACCAGGAAGCGGGGTTAACCACCTACCGCAGCCCCCGGCAGCTGTCCAGCGGGGCCATTAACGGCTTCATCCTGATGGATCTGGCTCTGGTGGCGCCGCCCACCGCTTATCGCCTGGAAGGGTATGCCGCGGCCGCGGCCGGCTACGACGTTAAGCTGGCCGTGTCCTATGACGGCAGCACCCCGGCCCTGGTGGTTCACGCCAGCCCGCCGGCCACCGAATTTCAGGGCGAGCGGGGGGCCATCCCCTTTGCCTGCCAGGTGCTGGCCGGCGGCCAGGTGTATTTGAATAACGACAACACCGCCAATCAGGCGGTCAAGGTGACGGGTTGGAGGGAATGATGACACTGGATGGCAAGAAAACCTATATTACTGCGGTGGCGGCGGCCCTGGCCAGTTTTGCCCTGGCCATGGGGTGGCTGAGCCAGGGACAGTACGAGGTGATCCTGGGTCTGTTGGGGTCCCTGGGACTGGCGGCGCTGCGAGCCGGAGTAGCCAAGAGTCCTGCGGATCAGATTCAAGCAGGTGGACACGATGAGGCGGTGACCTTCTCCGAGGGCGCCAAACCTACGGCCAGGTACAGAATCGGCGCCAACGGCTAAGGGATGAACCCGGGCGGGGCGGGGTGTCGCCACCTCGCCCCCTGTGGGGGATTCCGGGAAAAATTACCTTATGAATTACCACGACTTGAGTGAGCACGTGGGGGCTTTAGTCTCTTTGTTGGGCCTCTTTGCCGGGGTGAGCGGCCTCTTGGTGTGGCGCATGCTGGTGCGCCTGGAAAAGAAGGTGGATGAGATGTCGCACCATTTTTTCAGTTGCCGCGAGGAACTGGGGGACCGCTTTGTTCCCCGGTTCGAGCATGAGGTGGAACACCACGGCCTGTGGGAAGCCCTCAATTACCACGGCCACGACATGCGGGGGAGGGTGGTGCGATGAGCGAAGATCGGGTGGATTGTCTGGTCAATCGGCTCCATGTGACCTGCCTCACCCTCATCCGGCTGAAGAAAGAGGCCGTCTATGGCCAAGACCCCGGGTTTTTGGAACTGCTCGGAGGCTATTTGCTCCACAGCCGCCAGTTAATGGACCTCATCCGGGACCGGGAGGCCGTGGGAAAACTGCCCCGGGGGCATTACGCGCGTCCCTGCTGAATTGATGCGCCTGGGGAGTCATACCTCACTGCGGTGCAGGTGACCGCGGCCTTTGCCGGCGAGACGCGGCACCCCCCCGCATAAGGAGGTGGAACCATGATCGAATACCCGTGGATGGCGATTGCCAGAGAGAAACTTGGTATCCATGAAATCCCCGGCCCCAAGGCCAACGCCTTTATCGTGGAGTGCCTGAAGTCTACCACGATCGGCCGTCCTGACAATCAATCGGACGAAACGGCCTGGTGCTCGGCCTTTGCCAACCGGGTGATGCAGTTGGCCGGGTATGAGGGCACCAATAGCGCCTGGGCCAGATCGTGGCTCGATTGGGGCCGGGAGCCGGCCGACGGGGAATTCGGCGAAGGAGTGGTGGTGGTCCTGGCGCGTGGCGCCAATTCCGGCCATGTCGGGTTCCTGGAGGATTGGGACGACAACCGGGTAAAGCTCCTGGGCGGCAACCAGGGGAACGCCGTGAGTAACGCCTGGTTCCCCATGGACCGGGTCTTGGGGTACCGCATTCCGGCCGGGTAATATCGAGTAGCAACCAAACAGGTGGCACAGGCGTCTCGCCTGTGCAGGAGCAGGCCGAAGCCTGCGGCTGCCAAA
>Ga0366817_10452_pt2 | contig 8684 bp, 6 predicted proteins | sample TotcelFGM3001N13_FD_207092 | JGI IMG/M metagenome (GOLD analysis project Ga0366817, IMG submission 207092) | Enriched cells from coal bed in the Powder River Basin, Montana, United States - Total cells FGM rep3 HSBNCT.FGM.300.1.N13 ...
AGATTCACGTCGCGAAAACGGGAAGTGATCAGCATGCGGGCAGCCCGGAGAGCCCGTTTTTGACGATCCGCAAAGCGGCGTCAGTCGCCGAGCCAGGGGATACGGTGATCGTTCATGCCGGAACCTACCGCGAATGGGTCAAGCCGCCGCGGGGCGGCAGGGACGAGAACAGCCGTATTGTGTACCGGGCCGCAGCGGGCGAACAGGTGCTGATCAAGGGCTCGGAGCAAGTCACCTCCTGGGTGCCTCAGGGGGAGGGGATCTGGATGGTCGAATTGCCGAACCGTTTTTTCGGCGATTACAACCCTTACGCCCTGAACATCTCGGGCGGCTGGCTCCTGTACGGCCAGTGGCTGCACCGCGGCGATGTCTACCTGGACGGCGAGGCGTTCCGCGAACAGAAAAGTCGGGACGAGGTGAAACAGCGGGAGCAGAGCTGGTGTTGCGAGGCAGCTGAAAACAACACGACCATTTGGGCGAATTTCGGCAAAGCAGATCCCAACACACAGCTGGCCGAAATCAATGTTCGCGAGAGCGTGTTCATGCCGACGGAAAGCGGCCTGAAATATATTACCGTGAACGGTTTTCACCTGCTGCATTCCGCCGAGAACTGGCAGCCCCCGACCATTGCGTTGCAGATGGGAACGATCGGGCCGCGCATGGGCCGGCATTGGATCATCGAGAATTGCACCGTCACCAATGCGCGTTGTGTAGGCATCTCGCTGGGGCACGCGCCCGGCGTGGATTATGCCGACATCGACGCGTTCGGCGCGCACATCGTCCGCCACAACGTGATCCGCCGTTGCGGCGAAGCCGGGATTGCCGGCCAAAAAGGCGCCACACGTTGCCTGATCGAAGGCAATCTGATCGAAGACACCAATTACCGCAAGGAGTTCGGCGGATGGGAAACGGCCGCCATCAAATTTCATGAATCGGTCGATACGGTGATCCGCGGCAATCTGATCCGGGGCGTCTATTTCCAGCAGTACGGCGCCTTCGGCATCTGGATGGACTGGGCCAATCAAGGCACTCGCATCTCGGGCAACATCGTCTACAACACACAAGCGGCCAGCGTGTTTCTGGAGATGAACCACGGACCGATTCTAGTCGACAACAACGTGCTTGTCGGACAAGGCGTCCGGAGCAATTCCGAAGGCAGCGTGTTTGCGCACAATCTGCTGGTGGACTGCCGATTCGACATGGTCTCCGACACCGGGCGATCCTCGCAGTATTACCAGCCGCATACGAGAACGGTGGTCGCCCGCAAACACGGCATCCCGTCCGACGACAAGTGGTTCAACAACATCTTCGTGCGCCGGGGGCTGGAGGGCGTCAAGGCGGCCCCGGGCTACGTCTCGGATTACAACGTCTTTCTGGAAGGCGCCCAGAAAAGCTCCTTCGGCGACGAGCACAGCCTGGCCGACTCCGTGGCAGCCCGCTTCTCTCGCGAGGACAGCCCCTTGGGCGTTTCCATCGGCATGCATGTCAACGAGGCCCTGATCGGCCTGAAAGGGCCGTGGGTGGACGGCGCCTTGGTCGGCGTTCTTCCAACCGTCGGCCAGACGATCGAAGATGCCTGCGGCCAGCCTGTGCGCCTGGATACCGACCTGCTCGGACAACCGCGCGCCGCCCCCGTCGTCGGCCCGCTCGCGAACCTCACGCCCGGTGAAAACACGCTGGATTGGTCCGCACAGAAACGATGACCGTGCAGTATTCGGCGAACGTTGGCGACGTTGGCGACGACCTGTTCTTGTTTTCCTGCGACGATGCCGCCAAAATCGATGCGGGGACTTGGCCTGCCACGGCACGAACGATGGAACTCACCGCAGTGGAGCTTGTGAATTATGAAACCGTCACGATTTGCTGTCTGGACAATCGCCTGGGTCTGCATGTCCGCCGCGCTGTTGCCCGAGTCGCCGGCAACCGAGAATGCGCCGCCAGGGGAACTGGCCCTGACCGTCCGGGATATGACGGGGCTGAAAGGCCTGCGGCCCGTGACGGGCGGTGTGCCGCTCGCGACGGGAGCCGTACCGCAGGGATCGTCCTTCGTGTTGACCAACGAACAAGGAGCGCGGGTGCCCTGCCAAAGCGACGTTTTGACGCGGTGGAAGGATGGCAGTGCGCGCTGGGTCCTGCTTGATTTTCAGGCGGCACCTCCGCCGGATGGGGAGGCGCGATTCAAGCTTGGTTGGGGCGGCCACGCGGATGCGTCGGCACCGAAGCTCGCTGGGAACGCAGTGGACGAGGCAAACGGAATCCTACAGACCGGCCCGCTGCGGCTCGGTCCGGCGGACGACGGGGTGCTGAGCATCGGCGATCGACTCGACATCCGCTTCACACTGCTCGACGGAGAAGGGCGACGTTGCCGAGGCGTCGTTGAATCCAGCGCCGTAGAAGCCCGCGGACCTGTCCGCGGGACGATTCTGCTGCGCGGTGCCTTTCGTGCCCCGGATGATTCTCGTGTCTTGGGCTTCCGGCTGCGGGCCTCGGTCTTTGCGGGGCTGTCCCGTGTGTTCGTGGAGCCGCATCTGCTGGTCGATGCGGGCTCGGGGGTGATCCACCGGCTCCGCGAGCTGTCGCTCGAGGTCGTTCCGCGCTCGCCGCTGAAGAGCGTTCAACTCGGCGGTGCAGCGAAGAAGACATCGGGGGCGCGCGTCCGGCTGTTGCAGCTTGACGACGAGACTTGCCAAATCGAAGGTGTCGATAGGACAGGCTCCAAGGCGCCGGGGTGGGCCGAACTGACCGACGACGCCGGCACGGTGGCCGTCGCCATGCGCGATTTCTGGCAGCAATGGCCGAAGAGCCTCGAGTCCGATGCGCACGGCCTGAAGATCGGACTGTTCCCCACGGTTTCCGCAGGCGCCTTTGCGCATATGGAGCCGTGGTACAAGCATCAATATCTGTTCGACGGCGACTGTTACCAGCTTCGGATGGGCCAGTCGCGCCGCTGGCAGATCTGGTTCGACACGCAAGGCGACGGCGACGCGCTGGTCCGAAGTGCCAATGCGCCGCTGATCCCCGCGGCCGATTCGGCGCAGGCTATCGCCGCTGGAGTCTGGGGGCCGATCGCGGCGGCGGGCAGTCCCGGCATGGAAGCCTACGATTCTTGGGCCGAGAATCTATTTGTCAACGGCTACTTGAACAGCATCCAAGCGCAGCGCGACTACGGCGCCATGAATTGGGGCGACTGGTGGGGCGAACGCGGCTGTAACTGGGGCAACCACGAGTACGATACGCCGAAGCATGTTCTCGTCCAATTCGCCCGCACGGGCGATCCGAAATACTTCTACGTGGGCGATACCGCCGCGCGGCATACCAGCGAAGTCGACGTCATTCAATTTGTCAACGCGGATCTCACGGACTTTTTCCACAAGACCGTCGGCCGCGATCCCCATTACCCGATCCGCCCCGGCATGGTCCACGAGCATTGCGTCGGGCACGTGAGCGGTTTCTATTCGGTGGACCGCATCCGCGAACTGTACGTGTCGCTCGACATCGGCAAGACCCCACGCCCCTATCTCTGTCTCGATCCGTACAACCTGGGTCACATTTGGACTCAGGGAATGGTCTACAACTACTTTTTGACCGGCGATCGGTGGATGAAGGAGACGGTCGAGAAAATCGGTGCCAACCTGGCGCAGCTCGTCGAGGATCGGAAGTTCTCGTTCAAGGGAGGCAGCCATTCCGGCCGCGTCAACGGCTGGACCATGCTGGCCGTCGCCGGCGCCTATGAGCTGGACTTCGACGACCGTTACCTGCAGGCGATGAAGCTGCTGGCCGATGACGCCCTGTCGGAGCAGGATCCGGAGACCGGCGGATGGCGCTACCAGCTGCCCTGGGGCCACTGCTATTGCGAGACCAAGCATTGGGGAGAAGCGGCGTTCATTGGCGCGGTCCGACTGAACGGCCTGAGCAAGTATTACGAACTGAGCGGCGATCCGCGCATCCCGGAGGCGGTGCGGCGCGGTGTCGCGCACATGAACCGGGACACGTGGGAAGAGCAGCACAGCGGTTGGCGTTACACGTCCTGCCCCCAGTCGGGATCCGGCCCCGGTCGCCAGGACGGCGTCATCGTCATGGCACTGGCCAACAGCGTCGCCATGACGGACGATGCCGAGCAACTTCGCATCCTCCGCAAGGCCTGGAACGCCAAATTCGAGAGGCTGCTGGTCGCCCCCTCGTCGCGACCCGGTCTGGGAAAAACGTACTCCACCATCATGTACGGCTGCCCCGAGTCCATACACCTGTTCGTCAATGGCCGGAAGGCGGAGAATTCCCTTGACGCGAAATAACGCGGGAGACAAAACCATGAGCTTTTGCCGCTGTCCACGTGCTGGCGAACGTGGCCGCCATCGTATGAATCTCGGATAACTTCGGTCCGATCTGCTGCGATGTCGCCACCGGCCGCTTTGACCGCGACGGCACGCGGGGCGTCGTCTTCGCCAGTGGGGACGGCAAGATCCATGCCGTGGACTCCCGACGGAGTTTAGGCGAGTTTCGCCCATGATTCTCGCGGGACAGCAGCGCTTCCCGGCGTTTTGGCTGTGTCCGATCTCCGCGATGTCCAGCATCCGAAGGTGGGCTATGCCTTTTCGGAAAGCGCCTGGATCAATTGTTGTCGGTTCATCTTGCTGCGGCCCGAGATGTTTCGCCGCTGGGCTCGTTCCAGCAGTTTCTGCTTGGTGAGCTGCGCGAACGGAGACTTCGCCTGCGGCGTCTGTCGAGGCGGCTTTTTTCCATCCCGGCCTTGCAGGCTGCGGCGAATGATTTCAAGCAAGTCTGCCTGTTGGCCCGCCGGCACTTCCTCCTCGTCGACGATGTCCTCCTCGGCAGACGGCACGGATGCCTCGAACACATCCTTCCCACTTTTCTTCTTGGCCTCCACGAGGTCGTGCAGACGCCGTGTCGCGTGATCTTCGAGGGCTGCATGCGGCAAGTCGTCACGGGAGTGACGTTGCACGAGCTTCGCCAGCTCGACGACCTCGTCTTTCTTAACGCGGACCGGCGGGGGCAAACCTACATCCTCGGGGTTTCGTAATTCGTTCTCAAATCGCAACGTCTCCGCGCACAAGATCCCCCGCTCGGCAAAAATCGCCACCAGGTATTCCTTGTCGCGCATCACAAAGGTGGCTACGCCGGCGCGGCGGCTTTTTTCCATGGCCTCCGCCAGCAGCCGGTAAGCCTTTGTGGAATCGCCGGACGGGGCGAGGAAGTAGGCGCGCTCGAAAAAAAGGGGGGGAATTTGTTCTTGACGCACGAATCGTGTCAGGTCAATGTCGCGAGACTTCCTGGGGGCCAGAGCTTTCAACTCGCTGTCCTCCAGGGTGACGTACCGATCCTTTTCGATCTCGAAACCGCGCACAAGTTGTTCCGAGGGCACTTCGCGGTTGTGCTCCGGACAATAGTACCGGCGGGTCAGCGGCGTTCCGTCCGCGTCCAGCATTCGTAGCGGCATTCCGCCTCGCCGAGCTGCCGGATAGAGGTATACGGGCACACTGACCAGGCCGAACGTAATCGTGCCGGACCAGAAGGGTCGAATGGCCGAGCGTTGCTGGCTGTCCTTCTTCGGCTTGTGCTCTCGTCGCAGCTTTTTGGCTACCATTGCTATCTCTTTCGCTTCAAGCTGGCCTTCAACGCGTCGGCGAGGGAGCCGGATTCCGCTCGTTCCTCGGGTTCAGGCCGCTCGAAGGTTTCCCCCCGCTGCTTGGCCTCAATCAACGCGAGGACCCGCTGCCGGTGTTCGTCTTGGTAATCACCCGGTCGGAACGTGTCATCCAGGGTCTGCAACAACTGCTCTGCCATTCGAGCTTCCTGCTGTTGAAAGCTGCGCCCGGTCGGCGCTTCCAGCGCGGAGATTGGAATCACTTCGTCCGCATGACGCACCGTAATCAGCGCCAGGTAATCGCCTTCGGCGCGCAATGCCCCAACGTATTCTTTGCGGCGCATCACCCAATGGGCCAACCCCTCTTTCTTCTCGCGCTGCAGAGCCGCAGCGAACGCAAAGTACCCGCGCTCGTCGCCGTCCGGTCCCAGGAAGTACGGCCGTTCGTACCATTGGTGGTTGACCCGATGCGGGTCGAGAAAGCAAATCACATCGATATCGCGGGATTCTTCCGGCTCCAGCGACGAAAGTTCCTCGTCGCTGAGCATTACGAATACACCCCGTTCCACCTCGGCGCCGCGCCGGGCCTGTTTGTACTCAACAGCCTCGCCCGTGACGGGGTTCAGGAGCTTCTGGCGCACGCGAACCTGATCCTGATCGTGAAGCAAATGAAAGTGAATCCGTTGATCCTGCACGGCCGAGTACAACCGCACCGGCAGTCGAAAGTCATCGCAGCGGATGATCCCCTTCCAGATCGCGCGAGCTGCCATCTTGATTTCTCTCCCGATTCTGGTTCTGCATGACGTCTCTACCGGGATGCACGGATCGCCTGTACCAGCTCGGACTTGGTCATCTTGCTGCGGCCCGGAATTTGTTTATCTGCGGCCATGTTATACAGTTCCCGCTTGGTCCGCTCTTCGAGCGGCAATTTCGGATTACCCGTTCCCTGGGTTTCTCGGTTCGGCGTTCGCCCTTCTTCACGCCTCCGCTTATTCACGGTGCGCGCCGCGATCTCTTTTGCCCGCCGCTCGGGCGCTCCGCGATTTTCGGAACTTTCTTTGATCTTTTCGTACTGGCGCTCGTCTTTGTTGGTCCACGACGGCATGGCATCGTTTCCTTATTTCGGCACCACCGCCGGCCAAACCGCTCCAGCAGGCGGCATCTTAGACTTAGGGGGAACAAAACCCGAGCGGCCACGGCCGCATCGCAGCGGCGTGGCCGCTCGACAAATCGCCGCCGCGGAATTCGGCGGCGGTGACAAACGAGAGCGGACACATTCAATTGGTTCAGGCGAATTGCGCCTGCAAATTGACGCTTGCTTCGGCGATTTGCGTCAGCTTGCGATCCGTCTCGCTTTCTTCGTCCAACGTACTCTCCAGCAGGCGGGCCGCGTCGTGGTAGCCCAAGTGCTGGGCAAACGTGCGGACGGTTCCGTACGCGGCGATCTCGTAGTGCTCGACGCGCTGCGCCGCGGCGATCAAAGCCGCATCGCGCACGTCGGCATCCCCCTGGGCGTCGATCATTTCCTCGCCCTCGGAGATCAGGCCCTTCATGGCCGCGCACGCCTCACCTTGAGGCGTCTTGCCCACATGGGCAAACACGCTTTCCAGCCGCTGCACGTGAGTTCGCGTCTGCTCCAAATGCTCCTCGAAAGCACGCCGCAGGGCCGGATTGCTGGCCGCCTCGGCCATCTTCGGCAGAGCGTCGACGAGGCGGTTCTCCGCGTCGTACAAATCTGCCAACTGATCGAGAAAGAGATCGTCCAGCGAATCAAACGTTTTGCTGGTCAACCATCCCATCTTGACCTCCCGTGAAACAAAGCCCACCCGGCGTTGCCAACTTGTCGCGCAGATGCAACCGGCACCGCGCGTGATGAATCGCATCGCCACGCGCATCTGGCCCACACTCCAAGCCCGCCGCCGGGCAGTGAACTAAACTCCCAACGTCGGCCAGACCAAACGTTGCTTGCAGGACGGATGCAAACACCGTGCCACCGCAAACTCGGGCCATATCCGGCGGAACACCGCTCATCAACTGATCGCGGGACGGTCGTTCTGGCGGGGATCTAGCCACGCCGAGTTTTCTTTGCCGCGCGTTGAAGCAGAGACAGCAAGAGCTTCTCACTCGCGTCCATCCACTTGCTGGCGCGGGGTGCAGCGCCTTGGCAGAGTTCAGCCAAGGCGTCGGCGACATAACTGTCCAACAGGAACGGATGAACGTAGTAATTGCGGCAAATGGTGGTTGTATTGCCCAACGCGGAAGCGGCCCGACAGACGGCTTGTGTGACTGCTTTTCGCCGCGCTCGTTCCGTATTCAGCGACCGTTGTTCGTACAGTTGCTCCAGCACCAGGACGGACGCCTTCCACGTCCGGAAGTCTTTCGCGGAACACGCGAATCCGGCGGCTTCTTGAAGATAGCTGTTGACGTCCGCCGAATCGAGCCCCTGATACGTCCCCGACCCGTTAAGATATTGAAACAGCTCCTGGCCCGGAATGTCTTGGCAGGCATTCAGCACTTTCGCCAAACGGCGATCGTTCAGCCGGACTTCATGCAAGACTCCGCTTTTCCCTCGAAATCGCAACCGGATTTCGCCGCCCTTCACCCGGAGGTGCCGGTCTCGTAAAGTGGTCAGGCCGAACGATCCGTTCTGACGCGCATACTCCTCGTTGCCTACGCGAATCATGGTGAGATCCAGCAAGCGAATCGCGAGCGCCACAACCTTGGATCGATCCAGTTGCCGGTGCCGCAGATCCGCAGCGACTCGGCGGCGAACGCGAGGCAAAGCCCGGCCGAACTCGATCAGACATTCGAACTTGGACAAATTGCTGATTTCCTGCCAACGGTCGTGATAGCGATATTGCTTGCGGCCGCGGTCATCGCGCCCCGTGGCTTGAATGTGGCCGTTGCGAACGGGACTGATCCAAACGTCTGTCCAGGCCGGCGGAATCGCCAGTGCTTTGATCCGCTGCAATTTGGAGGCGTCCGTAATCCGGCGCCCCTGCGGATCGAGGTAGACGAATCCCCGCCCCGCGCGCCGGCGTTGGATCCCAGGCGCGTCGTCGCTCGAGTAGCGAAGTTGCGC
>Ga0366817_10224_pt1 | contig 8314 bp, 6 predicted proteins | sample TotcelFGM3001N13_FD_207092 | JGI IMG/M metagenome (GOLD analysis project Ga0366817, IMG submission 207092) | Enriched cells from coal bed in the Powder River Basin, Montana, United States - Total cells FGM rep3 HSBNCT.FGM.300.1.N13 ...
AGCGTTCGCGGCACGGCACCGCCCCATTGTCCTCGACTTGCGGGCACCAACGAACCGAAGACGATCGCCGAACAAGACTGGTGCACGTGACGGTCTATGGCCGCGCGCGATCCGCCGTGTCGAGCTCCGTGCCGTCCCAGCAACGCATCCGTATTCCGAGACGTGTCAGAGTACCACCGGGAAATGGCACTGGCGGTCACAACCGCACGTACCGGTAGAAAGTCGACCGCGACATCCTCAGCGTCCGGCAGATGTCGTCGATTTCCAGGCTCTTGTCCGCGTGCAGCTTCTTGGCCAGCACGACCTTGGTTTCGGCAGCAGTGACCTTGGGCCGGCCGCCGAAACGGCCACGGGGACTTACTGGTCGGCCTTGCTGGGCATGACCTCGAACTGGTCCGGCGGCACGACGAGCATCAACGTCCGCCCGTCGTCCCAGTCCACGTCGACTTGCTGCCAGGCGTCTCGACCGAAACCGTACTGCCTGACCGCAGTAACGGTGCCCGTGGCACCGGGCAAAATGGGATCGGGGTCTTCAGGCATGGCGACCAGTCTGATTCGGTCGCCGAGTTTGGGCGTAATCATGGCAGGCTCCTTTGAAGAATCGGAAAATCGCGACGAGTGTTGCTCGACCCGGGCGGAAAGCAAGGCGGGAAAGCCGCAATCGCCGTGACGCCCCAAAACTGCCGTGACGCTTCGCGCCTGTCGCGTCCTTCCCGCCCGTTGGCCCCGTGTTCCGAATTGGCCGCCAGGACGCGACTGGCGCCAACGTGGGCGACGCGTCGACCCTCACGCCCTTTCCAGCTCCGCCCACATCGCCCGCTGCCTTCCCCAGCCGATTTCCGCCGCAATCGGCCGCAACAACTTCTCGTGGATCGCCGCCTTGCCCGACGTGACCCGCGGCAGGAACAGCAACGCTTCCTGAATGTCCGGTGCCAGATGTAGCAGGTTCAAGATCTGCGTCATCCGCGGCTGCGTCACGTGGGCCAGCTTCGCCAGTTCCGACTGGTCCGCCACCTCCCCGTCCCGCAGCAATCCCTCGAACCGGATCGCCAACGCCATCAGCTTCGAGATCCGGGGCACCCGCCCGTCCGACACCACGTCGGGCTTCGGCGGCTTACGCTCGATCCGCTTCCGGCCGGATTTGGCTCGCCCAAACTTGACTTTTTCACGCAGTTCGATCATACAGTCTCCCCCCGTTGCTCCTTGGCCAGCGTCTTGATGGTGGTCGGATGAAACGTGATCGCGATCTCGCTGGTGGCGCCGTCGAACTCGACTCGCTCCACGAGCAGGGCCAGAAGCTGTGCCTGCTCCCGCGGGCTGAGAGCGTTCCACACGCTGTCGAAATCCACAAACGCCGCCAGGACGTCGTGCTCCTCGATCCGCGTGTGCTCTTGCTGCTCGAGCTGGACGCGGACCTCGGCCAACCGGGAGTCGGCCTGAGCGATCAGGCCGTGCAGGTCGGCGATCCGCGTCGCTTTCACGCCACGCACCGGGCCGCCGGCCGTCCGCTTCCGCAACTCGGCGTGATACCGGGCCAAGTCCCGTCTCAGGCCCGCCGCCTCCGTTTCCAGGTCCTTGAGGCCAGCACCGGCCAGCTTCTTTGCCTGCCGGGCTACTTCCGCCTGCAACTTCCTGTCGCGGGCAATGCCGCGGATCTTATCGACCACCCAGCGTTCGATCTCGGCTGCGGGCAGGCTCCCCGTGGGGCAGGACTTCCGCCCGCTCTTGATCGCGTGCGTGCAGGTGTAATACCGGTAGTGCTTCCCGTTCCGCCCCGTGAAGTTGTGGACCATCGTGTGGCCACAGGGTTTGCAGTACAGCAGTCGCTTGAGCAACGCCCCGTAGCGATTCCGAACACCAACGCCGCCGCAACGGCAGTTCTCTTGCAACCGCTTCTGGACCTGCTCGAAGACCAGCGGATCGACGATCGCCTCGTGCTCGCCATCGTACACGTTCGCCTTGTGCCGGAGCTTGCCGGCGTACAGCGGGTTTGTCAGCAGGGCATGCAGGGTGCCCCGGTCGAAGGGCTGGCCGCCCTTGGGCTCACCCGCCTTCGTCCGCCACGTCTTGTTGCTCCAGCCCCGGCGGACCAATTCCTCGACGACGGGCAGCAGCGAGCCGTGCTCCAGGTACAGGCGAAAAACCTCGCGGACGCGGGCCGCCTCGGCCGCATTGACCACGAGCTTCGGTCGGCCGCCGGAACGGTCCACGTCGTAGCCCAGGATCGGCGTACCGCCCGTCCACTTGCCCTTGCGGCGGTTGGCCGCGATCTTGTCCCGGATACGTTCTCCGATGATCTCCCGTTCGAACTGGGCGAACGAAAGCAGCACGTTCAGGACCAAGCGGCCCATGGACGTGGCCGTATTGAACTGCTGCGTGACCGAGACGAAGGAGACCTTTTTCTGGTCGAAGACCTCCATGATCTTGGCGAAATCCAGCAGCGACCGGCTCAGGCGATCGACCTTGTAGACCACGACGCAGTCCACTTTGCCGGCGTCGATATCGGCCAGCAGCCGCTTCAGGGCGGGACGATCCATGTTTCCGCCCGTGAATCCGCCGTCGTCGTAACGCTCGCTCAGGCAGACCCAGCCGGCGCCACGCTGACTGGCGATAAAGGCCTCGCCGGATTCCCGCTGGGCGTCGAGCGAGTTGAACTCTTGGTCGAGCCCTTCGTCCGTGGATTTCCGCGTGTAGATGGCGCACCGGACGGTGGGGACCGTGGGCTTGCTGTTGGCTTTCCGGATCATGGTTGGCCCTCCAGATTGAAGAACCGGAAGCCGTTGCAGTGGGCGCCGCTGACGGCTTTGGCCACGGCGGACAGCGACTTGTACCGTTGGCCTTCGTACTCGAAGCCGTCGGGCTGGACGATGACGCGGATTTGGCAGCCTTTGTACGAGCGGATGATGGGGAATCCAAGGGGCGGCAGGCGGTTGTCGGAAGCGGCGGTGGCGGCCGTTTCCCGGACGTTGGCCAGGCGTTGGCCCCTGGGCGGGGTGACCCGCACGTCCGCGTCATTGGCCAGTTCCGCGGCCCGGCGGCGTGCCCGTTCCGTCAAGTCGCCTTCCTGGTTGGCTTGCAGCCGCCAGGCGATGCGGCGGACGAGCCAATTCCTGTGGCTGCTGCGGGCCTCCTCGCCGAACACGTCGGCGTATTTCTCCCGCAGTTGCCTGGCGGTCATTTGGTGTAATCCGGCGACCGCCGTTTCGATGTTCAGTGTCATTTCTTGCTCCTTGATTTCGAGTTTCTGAGCCGTTAACCCGTGGTGACACTGAGCCTCGAAGGGCCAGAAAGTTCAAGGGGATCGGTCGCAGAATCGGAGGAATTCTGCGGTGGCCGGGCGGCTTTGAGCCGAAAAACGACGCGGGCCAGGATGGCGGCGATCTCGCAGAGGCGGGCCTCGGGCGTCAGTTCGTCGGCATTTTCGGCTACGAAATCGTTCACGGTACGGCTTCCTTATGCGGTGTCGGGCAGACGCTTGACTTCGCGAGACCGCACGTGCATCGCGAGATACGCTCAAGGTCGGCGAGGTCGAGTGTGAGGCACAACTGGGACGGCGATGGAATCAGCCCCTACTTAATTACCTATGCCGCCAGAGTGCCGATTGTCCGCTGGGCCCAGAAAAAGGTGCGGCCGAGGCGGATGGCAGATGGCAGATGGCAGCCAATGTGACGACGTTCACAGACAGGGCCGCCCCGCCGAATCCGGGCTCCCGTCATCGCACCCGTCCCCGCGTCCCCCCGCCTGGGCCAGTGGGCACCAACAACGCGGACCTCGCCGGCGGGTCGCATACGTGCGAAAATTCGGCGAACGTGGGCGGAAACGGCCACCCGTGTGACCACTCCCACGGGCAGCCCGGGCCGGATGGCAGATGGCGATCCGCATTGAGAATTTGTCCATAAACGGGGACGGCGGATGGACGCTGGCAGTCAATGTGGCGGCGTTCGCGTGGTCGACGCCCGCAGGCGGTGTACCGAACTCGTCTTGTCTGCGACAGGGGCTGAAGCTGAGGAGGCGCTAGACGCCGTGACCCCATTGTTCGCCGGTTGACAGGAGAACGCGAAACGGGCCAGTGGAAGCGTTGTCGTCGGCCCCGGGCGTTTCCGGTATCGAATCGTAGTGCGCACCCAATACAAGGATTGCGTCCGGACGCCTGGGGCCGCGCGGGTGGGCGGCTTCCTTTCCGTCCTGCTGCAGACGGAAGGAATCTTGCATCCGGTTGAAAATCGGCTATTCTGATCCAATGGACTGGACAGGCGGTCGGCAGTGTGCCAGAACACCGCTGGCCCGCGGCTTGATGTACTCCTGAATTGCGAGATGACTCTTGGGACTGCGGTCTCGGCGGATTTGCCGTGCGGCAGGATTTCGGCGCTGCCGTGCGGGGAAAGGAACGATTTGCGGCGCACCTGCCTTGACAACGCCCTGGCAGGGTGCCGATTCCGGTCCGCCGGTATGTCGTTCTGAGCTATCGGTATGCCAAAAACGCATGCGGACTGCCAAGTCGCTTTTCACGCGTCGCCAACCGCTGGATAATGTCGGTTGACCGATTCCCCATGCGTGTTACTGGATAGCGTGATGTATGCCTGCCGCTTGGAAAACCGTCCGCGTCTTCATCTCGTCCACGTTCCGCGACATGCATGCGGAGCGGGATCACTTGGTGCGTTTTGTCTTCCCGCAGTTGCGCGAGGAGTTGCTCAAACGACGGATCAATCTGGTCGACGTGGACCTGCGCTGGGGAGTGACGAGCGAGCAGGACGCCCTAAAGGTCTGCCGGGAAATCGTCGACGAGTGCCGGCCGCGGTTCCTCTGCATCCTCGGTGGCCGTTACGGCTGGACGCCGCCGGGACAGGAACACTCGATCACCGCCGAAGAGATCCAGTACAGCGTGCTCGATCGCCTCGGCGATCACGGCGATGCCTACTTCCATTTTCGCGATCCGGCCGCCACCGACTCGATCCCCGAGGGGGCTGCCAACGCAGGCGGATACCGCGAGTTTCCGCAGCGTGACGAGATTGAGCAGTTCGGCCTGGAGCAGGCCCAATCGCGGGCACGCGGCCGGTCCGAAAAGCTGGCGGCCCTGAAGCAGGCGATCGTCGAGTCTGGCCTCAAACCCACCGTCTACTCCGCCAAGTGGGACGACCAGAGTCAACGTCTCGCCGGTTTGGAGCAGTTCGGGGAGCAGGTCTACGAGGATCTCTGGGAGGGCATGCTGGCCGATCCCGAACTACACGAACGGTTCACTGAACAAGCTACGGCGGCCGCCGATGAGTTCGCCGAAGAGAACGAGGCGATGGAGGCGTTCGTGGCCGAGCGCACGGAGCGTTACGTGATCGGCAGCCGCCAGAAGGTATTCGATCGCTTGGCGGCATTCTCGGCTGCCGATGGCCAGCCGAACATCATGGCCATTACGGGCAACCCGGGCTGCGGCAAGTCGGCCATGTTGGGCGAGTTCTCTCGGGACGTAGCCGCTACGCACGCGGACTGGCTGGTGGTTCCGCATTTCGTCGGGGCCAGCGCCGGCTCGGCTGACCTGCGACACACGCTGCGACGCTTGTGCCACGAGCTGCAACAGGCCGTAGGCAGTAGCAATCCGATCTCGCAAGACGTCAAGGAGCTGATCGGGCAACTGCCGGCACTGCTGAAGGAGGCGGGAACCGTGCGGAGGATCGTGGTAGTCGTCGACGCCCTCAACCAGATGGACGCCACGGATGGCGCTCATTCGCTCAGCTGGTTGCCGCTACAGTTGCCCGCCAACGTCCGCATGATCGTCTCGGCGCTGGAGCATCCGGTGCTGGAGGCCCTGCGTCGCCGGGGCAAACTGGTCGAGGAGCTTACAGTCCATCCGCTGACCGACGCCGATGCCCGGGCGATCGCCGAGGGGTTTGCGGCCAGATACCACAAGCGGCTCAGCGAGGAGCAGACGCAGCAGTTGTTGGGAAAGTCGGACAGCGGCACGCCGCTTTACCTTCTGGTGGCCCTGGAAGAGCTGCGCACGTTAGGGACATATGAAGAGATTACCAGGCGGATTGCCCAACTACCGGGCAACGTCCGGGACCTGTTCCTGTGGATCTTGCGGGATCGCCTTTCTGCCGATCCTGGATTCCGCGACGCCGCAGGCAACCTCATCGGGGCGGACCTCGTGCGGCGGTTCGTTTCGTACCTGGGTGTAAGCCGTCGCGGGCTATCGCACCAGGAACTTGTAGGCCTGATCGCCTTCGGCGACCCACAGGGAAACGTGGCCGCGTTGGAGCGTCTCTTGCGGCCGTACCTCATGCGCCGTGGTGAACTGGTCGACTTCTTCCACGGCCAGTTGCGCGAGGCCGTCGAGCGCGAGTACCTCGATGAGCCGCATGAGCCGCTGGCCGCCCACGGCTCGCTGGCCGGCTACTTCGCCGCGCAGGGCTACAGTAACCGTCGCACGCTGGAGGAGTTGCCCCACCATCAGACCCGCGCTAGGCTATGGGACAAGTTGGAGGCGACACTCACCGATCTGCCGTTCCTGGAGGCGAAGCACGAAGCGGGTCTGACGTTTGAGTTGGTGGGCGACTTCTCAAGGGCTATTGAGGCCCTGCCCGAAGATCGCCGACAGTATCGCATCCTCTGCCTGTTGGATGAGGCTCTCCGCCGCGATATCCATTTCATCGTCCGGCACGCTCAAGACTATCCGCAGGGTCTATTCCAATGCCTCTGGAACAGCGGCTGGTGGTATGACTGCTCCGAAGCCGCCCAGCACTACGTCGACGGACGCCCACCGGGTCTCCCCACGCCCGCTTGCGGGAGCGTGGCGGCGGGTGAGGACCGTTCCATTAACGAGGAACGCCCGCTGCTCCATCGGCTCCTGGAATCCTGGCGCCGCACCCGTGAGCGGGCCCGCCCCGGCTTTCTCTGGCTTCGCCGCTGCCGCCCTCCGCTGATGAACTTAGGCACGGCACAACTCTCTGTCTTGCGAGGGCACGAGGGGTCTGTAGTGAGCGTGAGCTACTCCCAGGACGGCGTATGGATCGCCAGTGGCTCTTGGGATAACACAGTTCGGATATGGGACGCCGAAAGCGGCGAGGAACGGGCTGTGCTTCGCGGGCACGAAGGACCGGTGTGTAGCGTGGCTTTTTCTCCTGGCGGGGATCGGATCGTCAGTGGGTCAGGTTCTTATGAAGAACGCGTGGACAACACGGTGCGCTTGTGGGACGCCCGGAGCGGCGCGGAACTAGCCGTCTTTCGCGGCCACGAATGGTTTGTGAGCAGCGTGGTCTTTTCCCCGGACGGCCGGCGGATCGTCAGCGGCTCGTATGACAGAACGGTGCGAGTGTGGGACGCCGAGAGTGGCGCGGAACTGGCCGTGTTGTGCGAGAACGATCACCAGGTAATTGGCGTAGACTTCTCACCCAGCAGAGACCAGATCGTCGGCGGCTCAATGGACGACACGGTGCGGGTGTGGGACGTCGGGAGCGGCAGGGAACTGGCTGTGCTGCGCGGGCACGAAGGCACGGTGAACGGCGTGGTCTTTTCCCTGGACGGCCGGCGGATCGTCAGCGGCTCAAGCGACAAGACAGTGCGGGTGTGGGACGCCGAGAGCGGCGCGGAGCTGGCTGTGCTGCGCGGGCACAAAGGCACGGTGAACGGTGTGGCCTTTTCCCTAACTGAGCGGAGGATCGTCAGCGGCTCAGATGACAAGACCGTGCGGGTGTGGGACGCCGATAGCGGCTTGGAACTCCGCGTCCTCCGCGGACACGAAGCCGGTGTGTATCGCGTGGCCTTTTCCCTGAACGGCCGGCGGATCGTCAGCGGCTCAGCCGACAAGACGGTGCGGGTGTGGGACGCCGAGAGCGGCGCGGAATTGGCTGTGCTGCGCGGGCACGAAGTCGGGGTAAAGCACGTGGCCTTCTCCCCGGACGGCCGGCGAATTGTCAGCGGCTCGGAGTACTCTTACGGCAAAGACGACACGGTGCGGGTGTGGGACGCCGAGAGCGGCGCGGAGCTGGCTGTGCTCCGTGGGCACAGCGGCGGGGTGAAGGGCGTGGCCTTTTCCTTGGACGGCTGGCGGATCGTCAGCCGCGCAGGTGACAAGACAGTGCGCGTGTGGGACGCTCGGACCGGCGCGAAAGTGGCCGTGTTGCACGGACACGTCGGCAAGGTATTCAGCGTGGCGTTTTCCCTCGACGGCCGGCGGATCGTTAGCGGCTCAGGCGACTGCACGGTGCGGGTGTGGGATGCCGAGAGCGGTACGGAACTGGCTGTGCTACGCGGACACAAAGCTGATGTGAATGGCGTGGCCTTTTCGCCGGACGGCCGGCGGATCGTCAGCGGCTCGAACGACAAG
>Ga0366817_10487_pt1 | contig 7955 bp, 8 predicted proteins | sample TotcelFGM3001N13_FD_207092 | JGI IMG/M metagenome (GOLD analysis project Ga0366817, IMG submission 207092) | Enriched cells from coal bed in the Powder River Basin, Montana, United States - Total cells FGM rep3 HSBNCT.FGM.300.1.N13 ...
TTTTCTTCTGGTGAAGAGCACCCTGGAAATTCATGGTAGCCTGGAGGGAAGTTTGGAACATGCCGATAAAACGGTGATGGTTCATAACGTCTCGTTTGGCATGGTCATTTTTCAGATCATGATGATCGACATTGTATTTTCTCTCGACTCGGTGATAACCGCAGTCGGATTGTCAAACCATCTATCTGTCATGGTCATTGCGATTATTATAGCGGTCCTGGTCATGATGGTGATGGCCGGGCCGATCAGCCGGTTCATCCAGAGCCATCCGACACTGAAAATTCTGGCTCTCAGTTTTCTGCTTTTGATTGGTGTGGCTCTGATTGGAGAGGGGTTTGATTTACACATTCCCAAAGGCTATATTTATTTCGCCATGGCATTTTCTATTTTGGTGGAGATGCTGAATATGCGTATTCGAGGGAAAACCGGCCCGCCGGTCAAACTGTACACCCCCTATGACCAGTTGGAAACGGGTATCAAAACGGAAAGCACATCAGATTAAGGCGTTATGGTGCAAACCCGGGTTTCAGACAACCCCTTTGGGCATGGGTAATACGGTTTCGCCACCCAGCACATATCCCCCGTCCAGCCGAATGACGGATCCGGTCATAAAGGGGGCATCTTCGATGAGAAACAGAACACTTTTCACGACATCGGAAATGGTTCCGGTCCGGCCCAGAAGTGTGTGGTCACAGACGGCCTGTTTTTGATCATCGGTTAACAGCCCCCAGCCGCGGGTTCCTTCTGCATGGCGGGATTCAATGAATCCCAGCATGATTTCATTGACACGGGCCTCCGGCGCTCCGATTCTGGCCCACATTTCGGTAAAGGAGGAAACCGCCCGGTTTGCAGCCGCATATCCGTCATTGAATATCAGGGACGCGGGCCCGGATCGGCCCACGATACCGGCGATGGAAGACAGATTGATCACCACGCCGTTTCCGGATGCTTTGAGATGGGGCATGGCCGCATCGCAGATCCACCATTTGGCCTGAAGCGTGGTGGCCATTTCCAGTTCCCACTGGGATTCGACATAAGGACCATGAACGATCGGCCAGCCGCCCCGCTCGATGTTGTTGATCAGAATGTCGAGCCGGCCATACTGACGGACGACTTCCTGAATCAGGTCTTTGATACGCCGGGGGTTGCGAAGATCGGTTTGAAACAACCTGTACCGGTCTTCAAAGCCGGAAAAAGCCTGTTTGAGATCATCCAGATGATTTTCCCAGTCAAAATAATTCAGGGCCACCCGAACGCCTTTTTGTGCCAGAGCCAGTCCGATGCCTCTGCCAATGCCTTTGATCGCGCCCAGCACCAGGGCGACTGAATTATCCAGGTTCATGAGCCAGTGGCGCCGGGGATTGAGACAGAAAGATCAATTGGCGGACAATCCATCTCATGGCATACTTCAGCATGGATATGTCATCGGATAGAACCGATGGCGCCGGAGAATCGGGTTTTCCTTCCAGAAAGGATCGAAAGCTGTCCAGATCATACAAGGCCATATACACCTGTTCGTTGAATTCGGGATCCAGCCTGCCGGGTTTCAACTGATTTTTCAGACCAATGATTTCCATCATCATGTCATTCATTTCATTATAAATCAAAAGCCCCTGATCCTCCAACCATTCCTGAACGGTCCGGGATACGCCCCGATCGAATCCCTGACAGTGCGGTTCTTTCATCAGGGCATAATATGCCGTAATTTTTCCGGTTTCACGGGATCGGGAGGCCATTCTCACCAATGGATAGGTTCTGCAGGATGACGGCCGATCTTCATACACACGGCATCCGGACGATGTCACAAACGGACAGACAAACCGTTCGATGGGCAAGGTTTTAAACGTCACAACCGGCAAGCCGGTTTCCGGTCCGGTATGCCGGGATGTATACCGATCAAGAAATTCCCGGGACGAGAGATTGAGATGCTTTTTGAGCCGAAGGATGTCATACGGCGTCAAAAACTGGTTCAAATCCCTGCAGCATTCGGTAAAACAGGGAACCGATGGCCTGCAGGTAAACGTAAATCGGTCACTCAGGGAAAGGGGAATGAGTTCTTCTTCCATTTATACTCCTGAATCGGTTGTGAGACGTTTTTGCATATCACCGCCTGATCATTTACATGTTTTGATTCATATTTTCAAACATTAATGCTATTTTAAAAAAAACTGTGATATAAAGACTCTGTGCTTGGGTGTAGGTGCGAAAAGGCATCAGAAATAAATAGTTGATCCATCGTGGTTGTATTTTGGCGCGAAAACGGTGTTACATGCACTGTCACTTATCATAATGTAAACCGGCAGATATGCTTGTCGACGAACCAAAATCCAGGGCAATCCGGTTTAATTATTTCTTTCTGCGACCCAAAATCTCCTGGATGTTTATCGCATGAAGAGGTCAGATGGCATGAAAAGCCTGCTTGTTTTGTCATTTATTGCCCTTTTCGCCTATCTTATCCTTTATATTTGCGGATTCCTGGATCAAGTTCGGCTACGAAAGAAAAAATCAGAATCCTTCGTGCCAACCCATAATCTGGTATCCGTTGTAGACAGACTGATGTATTTGACAGACCATCAGTTGATGCTGTTAAAGGATGATCTTTATGCGATCCGTTCGTGTCTGGATAAACCGGTTTCATTGCCAACCTCACGGATACCCGGTGTTAAAAAACCGGATTACCGTGATATTGTGAATCCCGCTTCCTGGAATATAACCAAAACCCGGTTAAATAAACGCCATGACGACCGCCAGAAAATGATAGAAATGGTGGATCATGTGGTTCGTTATCAACTGGTAATCATTCAGGCGGTTCTCATGATCATGGTTGGCATTCTGGTTTGGATTTGATCGAAATTGAAAGGCCATTTTAACTTGGGTTATAGATTCCCGCTCAACAGGAAATCAATATGTTCAATGCAAAAAGAATCCAACTCATGAAAAGGCCGATGCATAGGGGACGCCATACCCTGGTTGTCAGTATCATTTTACTGATGATGGCAACAACAATCGGAGATTGTTCACAAAATCAGTCTGGTGCTGAACAGGCCGAAGAATCGACAGGCTCCAGTATTCTGCGCTACAAAATTGACGCTCCGGCTTTGCCTCCTGCAGACACTCCCAAGCCATTGGAATCAGACCCTGTTTCCGGCCCTTCCGCGGCAACCGATGGAACGCTTCCAGGCACATCCCAACCGACTTTGGATGAAACCCCACTGATTGATCAGACTGTTTCTGAAAAGAATCGTTTGTTAAATGAAAATCAATCCGTCAATGTGGAAAAACCGTTGACGGAAACCGGTCAGAGTCCAAGCAAAAAAGATCTGCCCGAGCCTTCTACAAAAGACATATCTAAGACCGAGACCGGAAAAGTAAAAAAAATCATTGATATCCATGTCAATACAGGCCTGAACCAGTCGGAAAGTGTGATGATTGTCTTAACTGGATTTCATCCCCCGGAAATCAGTACGGTAGACAATGGAATCCCCCGAATCATATGCGATTTTCACGATGTCAGGTTGAGACCGGGTATTAATCGGTTGATGGAAATCAATGGAAAATTCATCCAGCGAATCCGGATCGGCATCCATAAAGAACCGGCCAGAAAAACCCGGGTTGTGCTGGATCTGGTACCATCCCGAGATTATGAGGTCGAGCAGCTTTTTTATCAAAAAGACAATACCTATTCACTGAAAATCCGGTTACGATCATAACCTTGCCATTCACGATACGCTATCTTTCCAGATAAAGATGTTGGGTGGGTTATCTGTCGGGGATGGCCACTGGCCTAAACCCTGGCTGCTGCCTTCCCAAAATCATTATCTGAAAAGCGATCGATCGGGTGTGGGCAAAAAAGATTCACTTTTTGTGGGGTTGTGGGTAAAATGGATACATCTGACAAACATACCAACGGGAACAAGACTGTTATGAACTATCTGAAACATATTTTATGTATTGGTGCAGGATATGTCGGCGGTCCGACCATGGCCATGATTGCTCATAAATGCCCCCAATATCAGGTAACGGTTGTGGATATTAATCCGGCCCGAATTTTGCAGTGGCAATCGGATGATCTGCCGATCTATGAGCCGGGCCTGGATGAAATTGTCCGGTCTGCAAGAGGCAGGAATCTGTTTTTCAGCACGGATATTGAAAAGGGAATTCGAGAGGCCGATATCATTTTTGTCAGCGTCAATACGCCAACAAAATCATTCGGCGTTGGGGCTGGCATGGCTGCGGATCTGCAATACTGGGAAAAAACGGCCCGTCAGATCCTGAACGTCTCGACGACTTCCAAAATCATTGTGGAAAAAAGCACATTGCCGGTAAAAACGGCCAAAGCCATGGAACGGATTTTATCCAGCACAACAAACGGCGTTCATTTTGAAGTCATTTCCAATCCCGAATTTCTGGCAGAGGGAACGGCTGTCCGGGATCTGGAAAAGCCGGACCGGGTTCTGATTGGATCCCGTCAGACACCCGGTGGATTGAAAGCACGGGATGAGCTGGTGGAGATTTATGCCAACTGGGTTCCACCGGATAGAATACTGACCGTGGATATCTGGAGCAGTGAGTTATCCAAGCTGGTGGCCAATGCGTTTCTGGCGCAGCGGATATCATCTATCAATGCGATATCATCCCTGTGTGAAAAAACCGATGCGGATATCACCCAGGTGGCCAGGGCGGTCGGCATGGACAGCCGTATCGGCAGCCGTTTCTTGAATGCCAGTGTGGGATTTGGCGGCTCCTGTTTCAGAAAAGACATTCTGAATCTGGTTTATATCTGCCGTTATTACGGTCTGAATGAAGTGGCCGACTACTGGGAGCATGTTACACGAATCAATGATTTTCAGAAGGAACGGTTTGTGACGAACATGTTGAATGTGATGTTCAACACGCTGGCCGGAAAACGTATCGCCATGTTCGGTTTTGCTTTTAAAGCCAATACGGGCGATACACGGGAAAGTCCGGCCATCTACATTGCCAAACGTCTTCTGGAAGAGCAGGCGGATCTGGTCATCAGCGATCCCAGGGCAATCGATAACGCCAGGGGCGATCTGAAGGAATTTCAGTCCAGGCTCAGTTTTACATCGGATCCCTATGATGCGGCAGCAAACAGCCACGCCATCGCATTGATGACCGAATGGGATGAATATCGATATCTTGACTATGAATCCATTTACCGTTCCATGATTAAACCGGCGTTTATTTTTGATGGCCGGAACATCCTGGATCACCGACGGTTGTTTGAAATCGGGTTCAATGTTTATCCGGTTGGAAAGCGGGTATTGTCACATTTGTAAAGGAAGGGAGCAGCGGGCAGGCACCCTTTATGCCTTTTCCCCTGCCACCTGAACCCTGATATCTGCCCCCTTCTTATATTGAAAGGAGTGAATTTTGGATCGAATGTCCCTTCACCGGGCGAAACGGATTCTTGTTACAGGCGGCGCCGGATTTCTCGGTTCCCATCTTTGCGACAGGTTGGTTACAGAAGGCCATGATGTGCTGTGCCTGGATAATTTTTTTACCGGTAGCAAAGCCAATATCGCCCATTTGATGAAAGAGCCGAATTTTGAGACCATTCGCCACGATCTGGTTCAACCCCTTTATCTGGAGGTTGATGAAATCTACAATCTGGCATGTCCGGCCTCTCCGATACACTATCAGTATAATCCGGTAAAAACCATCAAGACCTGTATCATGGGTGCGATCAACATGCTCGGGCTTGCAAAACGGGTCAAAGCCAAAATTCTTCAGGCATCCACCAGCGAGGTGTACGGCGATCCAGCGGTTCATCCGCAACCGGAAACCTATTGGGGAAATGTCAACCCGATCGGAATCCGATCCTGCTATGATGAAGGCAAACGGTGTGCTGAAACCTTGTTTTTTGACTATTACCGCCAGAACCGGGTCAATATTCGGGTGGTTCGCATTTTCAATACCTATGGCCCCAGAATGCATCCCGATGATGGACGGGTCGTCAGCAATTTCGTTGTTCAGGCATTGACGGGTGAAGATATCACCATTTTTGGAGATGGAACACAGACGCGAAGTTTTTGTTACGTGGATGATCTGATCGATGGAATGGTTAAAATGATGAATGGTCCGGATGCATTTGTGGGGCCGGTCAATCTGGGAAATCCTGGAGAATTTACCATCTCGGAACTGGCCCGCATGATCATCCGGCTGACCGGATCTACATCCCGACTGGTGTTTCGGCCACTTCCCGCGGATGATCCGATGCAGCGGAAGCCGGATATAACCATGGCGCAGGAGCGGCTGGACTGGCAGCCGGGAATTCAACTGGAAGAAGGGTTGAACGCGACGATAGCCTATTTTCGAGGGATGCGTAACAAGATTTGAGTGGTGAAATATGGATTTGGAAATTGAGATATGTTATTAACAACTGCCAAACATTCATAATCACATATTTCTCCGCTGTTTTAACGGAAGGAACAAAACACGATGTTTCAGAATCAAAAAAGAGAGAACAAACAAAAAGGTTTCACCCTGATCGAACTGCTGGTCGTTATCATCATTCTGGGTCTCCTGTCTGCTCTGGTGGCTCCCAAATTTTTTGGAAAAGTGGATAAGGCCAAACTCAAAACCGCCAAAACCCAGATCGAGCTGTTTGGCTCAGCGCTGGATGAATTCCGGCTTGACAATGGACGGTATCCCACATCTGAAGAAGGTCTGAATTCCCTCAGGGAAAAGCCCGGAAATCTGGCCAACTGGGATGGACCCTATCTGCCCAAAGCCATTCCTCTGGATCCATGGGGCAACCCCTATCAGTACAGAAGTCCGGGCGAACATGGTCCATACGATCTGATCAGTTATGGCGGAGACGGCGCCGCCGGCGGCGAAGGGAACGACAAGGATCAGGTCAGTTGGGAATAGCGACATGCGAATGCGCGTACAGGATAGCCGGACAGTCGGCTCAATCTGACAATCCACCCACCCCGAAAGATTGATGACATTGCTTCTGACCGTACCATTTTTAGACAATCTGAAAACCCGTTTTCACAAGCGCCCGGTCACTACCGATACCGCGACGGATCTTTCATCCGGTCTGTCAACGCCGGTACCGGGTATCCGGACTATCGATGAATCCGGATTTCCGGAAAGTCCACCGGCTCTCAATCCGTTTACCGTCAATTTCATGAAGCGGTTCCGATTTTTACCCATTCTGGATGTCGAGGATCGGGTGATTGTTGTTATGGCGGATCCGCTTGATTTCATCACCCGTGAAATCGTGGAACGGACCTATGCCAGGCCCATCGAGATTGTATCTGCACCGGAAGAAACAATCTCCCAGTTTATTTATCGCTGGCATGAGGCAGAGGTCGATATGTCCTCAAGTGATGGATATGAAATGGATCTCAGTCTGGAAGATCAGCTCTGGGACAACCCCGAACATCTCAAGGACATGGCTTCAGAGGCCCCGGTCATTCGGCTGGTGAACCATATCATCGCAAAGGCGCTGGAGCTGGGGGCATCCGATATTCATGTGGAACCGCGAAAAAATCATGTCCAGGTACGGTATCGCATTGATGGGGTACTGCATGATCAGAACGCCATCGCGTACAAACTGAAGGCCGCCATCTGTTCGCGTATCAAGTTGATGTCCAAAATGGATATTGCCGAGATGCGGCTTCCCCAGGATGGCCGAATCAAATTTAAAATGGGAAAGGATGAGATCGACATCCGGGTTTCATCCCTGCCGACTCACTTTGGCGAAGGGCTGGTTCTACGGTTGCTTCACAAGGGATATGGACAATCTGGGATTTCCATCATCCATTCGGGAGCGTTTCGAATCTGCCATCGCCATGCCGTATGGCATGATTCTGGTAACCGGTCCCACGGGTTCCGGTAAAACCACCACCCTGTATGCCGCGTTAAACACCATCAACTCATCCGACCGAAAAATTGTGACTGTCGAGGACCCGATCGAATATCAG
>Ga0366817_10367_pt1 | contig 7831 bp, 6 predicted proteins | sample TotcelFGM3001N13_FD_207092 | JGI IMG/M metagenome (GOLD analysis project Ga0366817, IMG submission 207092) | Enriched cells from coal bed in the Powder River Basin, Montana, United States - Total cells FGM rep3 HSBNCT.FGM.300.1.N13 ...
AGGTCGATCTGCTCCACGCGGACGAGGTGCCAACCACCGTGGGACTGAAAGGCCTGGATCACATTCGCCTGCGGGATTTCCTCGCCGAGTCATACCAGCAGGAGCTGCCAACTGACGATGCGGCCATTGCGCAGTTGCTGGAAAACATGAATCTCGCCAACAGCGGCAAACTGAATCTCGCCGGGTTGCTGCTGTTCGGCCGGCAGCCGCAAGTCGCGAAGCCGACGTTTGTGGTCAAGGCCGTGCGCTATCCGGGGACGGAGATCTCGTCTCATCAATACCTGGACAGCGAGGATTTCGCCGGTGCCTTGCGGGAAATGTTCGATGGTGCGCTGAGCTTCGTGCTGCGCAACCTTCCCAAGGTGCAGGGGACGCGGAGCGTGAATGAGCCGGGGCGTCCGCTGGTCCCCGCCATCGTTTTTGAAGAACTGCTGGTCAACGCCCTGATCCACCGCGACTACTTCATCGAGTCACCCGTGCGGCTGTTCATGTTCGACGACCGCGTCGAAATTATCAGTCCTGGCAGCCTGCCCAACCACCTGACCGTCGAGAAAATCCTGGCCGGCAACTCGGTCATCCGCAATCCAATCCTGACCTCGTTCGCGTCCAAGGGCCTGCTGCCCTACCGCGGATTGGCGACGGGCGTACGGCGTGCGCTGGCGGAATGGCCCCCGATCCAGTTCACGGATGACCGCGACGCAAATACGTTCTTGGCCGTAGTCCGCTTGGAAAAGGTTCAAAATGAACCTATAAAGAACCTACAAACCGGGGGAAATGAACCTATAACTGGTCCATTGGACGAAAGCAAGGTGCATCGATCGCCCGACGGTGAACCTTTAAGGCCAATCGAGGTCCAGTTGCTGAATGCCCTATTGGGCCACCCGGAGTGGTCCTACGACGAGCTGGGCCAGCAGATTGGGATCGGCCGTTCGACGGTCATGCGCCATATTCAGGCCCTGAAACGGCGGGGACTGCTGCGGCGCGTGGGCGCCAAGAAGACGGGCCACTGGGAAGTTCACTTGGGCTGACGGGGACACGATGAGCATCAAAGACTTCATCCAGAACGAGATTCTGCTGCCGCGGCTGAAGAAAAGCGGCGTGTTGGTCGTCTACGATCCGCAGCGGCGGTATCGGGAATTGTGCCTGCAACTGGCGGCCGAGAATCAGCGTGTCGTTGACGCCACGGACAGCAGCATCGAGAGCCGCGAGCAGGCCATCGCCACGCTGCAGGCACTGGGCGAACCGAACTCGACACTGGAAGCCCTGCTGGTGTACGTGCCGGCGCCGCGACCGCTGAGCAGCGAGAATTCGAACAGGCTGTCAACGACTATCTGGACGTCAGCGGCCGGATGAAAGACGTGATCCAACAAGCGCAGACGGCCTACCGAAAACTCACCAGCCAGGTGCAGGAGTTGTTCATCAAGCACTTGGAGACGGCAGGCTGGCCTCCGGTCGGCAGGCTCTCCAATGCGAACGTGTTCGACCGCCTGGTTAGCCCAAAACTCCAGGAAAGCGGCCGGCGGGTGGCGTTCGTATTGGTCGACGCGCTCCGCTACGAACTGGGCGTCGCCCTTGGTAAGCAACTGGCCGAGGATGGTCAAGTGGAAACGCACCCGGCGTTCACTCAACTGCCCAGCGTGACCACCGTCGGCATGGCCAGCTTGCTGCCCGGAGCCGGGCACGGACTGAAGCTGGTTAACCGTGACGGAGAGGCGGTGCCGGCGTTGGACGAGCTGCTCCTGGCCAATGTCACGCAGCGCATGGAATTGCTCCGCAAGCGGTATGGCCAACGATTCGCAGAGACGACCTTGCCGCACTTCACGAAAGGCAGGTTCAAGCCGGAGGATTCCGTGGAGTTGCTGGTGCTTCGCAGCACGACCATCGATAGCCATCTGGAATCCACGCCGGAGACCACGCTCGGGGTCGTGTACGATACCCTGAAGCGAATCCGGATGGCGATTCACAAGCTGGCGGCGTTGGGATTCCACGAGGTGGTGATTGCTTCGGACCACGGGTTCTTCTTGAACACCCAGGCAGAGGCCGGCGATGTAGCATCGAAGCCGACCGGACATTGGGTCAATTTCCACGATCGTTGCCTGGTTGGCTCCGGCGCCGGAAACGTATCCAATTTCGTCCTGCCCGTCGAGCGATTGGGAGTGCGGGGCGATTTCGCCCAGGTTGCCGGTCCGCGAGCCTTGGTCGCCTACGCCGCCGGGCACACCTATTTCCACGGCGGCGCATCCCTGCAAGAGACGGTCGTCCCGGTGATCACGGTACGGCTGGGAGCCCGTCCGGCAAAGGAGCCCAAACAACTCGAAGTCACACTCAGTTACAAGCGGGGCGCGAAACGGATCACGACGCTCTTGCCAGTTATTGACGTGGCCGTGCGCAGCGCGGACCTTTTCTCCGGCGGAGCCGAGTTGGAGTTCCTGCTGGAGGCGCACGACAAGAAGGGCCAAGTGGTCGGTGAGGCCAAGGCCGGTGGCCCCGTCAACCCGGCGACACGGACCCTCACGTTACGGTCCGGCGAGACGGCGCAGGTCACATTGAAAATGGAAATGGACTTTGAAGGCAAATTCACCGTCAAAGCCTTGGACCCGGTGACCCTGTCGACCTACCACAAGCTGGACCTGGAGACCGACTATACGGTGTAGCACGCGGGACGAGGCCGCCGAGTTGATCTTGGTGGCACGACCACGACCAGAGGCCACCGAGTTCATCTCGGTGGAGCATCACCTTCGACCAAGCCAGGACGCGCAGCCGCCTTTCCCCGCCGCCTCCGGCGGCGGGAGAGGGGGTAATTGTGGCGGAGGTCGTCCTGGGCCGAAGGTGACGTATCCCCCGGCGTGAAGCCGGGGGCCTCGTCATCGGAGAATGTGACCGTTGCGCAGAGGGCGAAAAACACATGGATTCCTTAGACCGAAAACTACTCGAACACTTCGACGGCAAGGCCGTCCGCAAGGACCTCCTGCATCGGATCAAGACGGGGACCAATGTACCGACTTTCGTCCTCGAGTTCCTGCTGGCCAGGTATTGCGCCACCGAAGAGGCGGCAGAGATTCAGGCGGGAATTGAAGCCGTGCTGGCCACCCTGCAGGACAACTACGTGCGTCCCGACGAGGCCAATGCCGCGCAATCCAAGGTAGCCACCAAAGGCAAGCACCGGTTCATCGACAAGATCCACGTCAATTACGTGGAGCGGGAGAAACGCCACTGGGCAGCCCTGGAGAACTTCAACTCGTAGCGGATCGCCATCGCCGAAAAGTTCTACCGGGACAACAACCGTTTGCTGGAAGGCGGCATCTGGGCCGAAACCACCATCGGGTACAACCAGGTCGAGGAGGACGACTATGCATTTTACATCGAAGACCTGCGACCCATCCAACTCAGCAGGTTCGACTTCGAGCGGTATGCCGAAGGCCGCCGTGCGTTCAGCCGTGACGAATGGATGGATGTGGTGCTCCGGTCAATCGGACTGGAGCCCTCGAAGCTGTCCAGGCGTCGCAAGTTCCACTTCATCGCTCGCTTGGTTCCGTTGGTCGAAGCCAACTTCAACTTCATCGAACTAGGCCCTCGAGGCACCGGGAAGTCGTATTTTTTCAGCGAGTTCTCGCCCTACGCCACGTTGCTCAGCGGCGGTCAGGCCACCAAGGCCACCCTGTTCTATAACAACGCCCGCAAACGCATCGGCGTGGTCGGCTTCTGGGACGCCGTCGCGTTTGACGAGGTCGCCGGGATCAAAATCCGGGATCCGGACGCGATCCAGATCATGAAGGACTACATGGCCAACGGCCGTTTCTCGCGAGGCGTCGAGGTGATCGCGGATGCCAGCATGGTTTTCGTCGGCAACATCGACCACTCCATCGAGCAGTTGGTTCACTCGGCCCAGCACGACCTGTTCATGACGCTGCCCAAGGAATTCGACCTGGCCGTCATGGACCGGCTGGCCTGCTACTTGCCCGGCTGGGAGATGCCGAAGACTGGCAGCGAGTTCCTGACGGTAAATTACGGCTTCATCACCGACTATCTGGCCGAAGCCTTCCACTACCAAATGGCACACACCAACCGGTACGAAGAGGTGACGAAGCGGATTCGCCTGGGCTCGTCCGTCGAGGGCCGCGACGAAAAGGGCATCAAGAAAACCGTCTGCGGCCTGTTGAAGATCCTGCACCCTGACGGCCCGCCGGCGCCTGCTGAATTCGACGACTACGTGGCCTACGCCGTCGAATGTCGGCGGCGAGTCAAAGAACAGATGAACAAACGCAAGCCGGACGACGAGTTCGCGAATATCGGCTTGTCGTACTTCACGGCCAACGGCCAGGAAGTGGTCGTCTACTGCCCGGAGTCCAAGGACGCCGAGGCCACCCAGCAGCCCGTCCGCCAGCCGCTCGCCGCGCCGGCCGAATCAGCAGCGGCCCCCAGCACGGCGGCGAAGCCATCGAGGCGATTGGCTGAATCGTCGGCGATTGCCACCGACCGCGAAACGCCGCCGTCCCAACCGCCGGACCTTCTTCCGGACGCCGAGCCGAAGGAACAACACTTCACCATCCTCTACGGCGACACCGGCCGGAGCTACGAATCGATCATCGGCCCGTACCTTATGGGTGCCAAGGAAGTCATCGTCGAGGACCCCTACATCCGCCTGACGCACCAGGTCCAGAACTTCGTGCGATTCTGCGAAACGGTCGTCAAGTTGTCGGCCGTCAAGCGAATCCGCTTGGTCACCGGCTACGACGACGAAACCCAACTCGCAGAAACCAAGACCCGGCTAGACGAACTGGCCCAGAGCCTGCTAGAAATGGACATCGTCCTGGACGTGAAACTGAACCGCGCCCTGCACGACCGCGAGATCCGCCTCGACAACGGCTGGATCATCAAAATCGGCCGCGGCCTCGATTTCTACCAGAAACCCGCCGGATGGTTTGAGCTTGGCGCAAACGACCTGTCGCTGCGAAGATGTCTGGAAACCAAGGTGGACATCTTCAAAACGATGCAGGTGCCGACATGAGGATCGTTGCCATCGATCATCGGAAATTCGATTTTGGGGATGTGCTGCCGCCCCTGCACATTCGCTCGCTTAAGCGAATCGTATTGCTGGCAGGGCCAAATGGGTCTGGAAAGACACGTCTTCTCAAGAGGATCGAAGGCCTCAATGATTTAATGATCGAGGAGCAGGGCAACTGGAAGTGGGCACCTGCTTTTGTCAAGGACAAATCTGGACTGCTATACAGCCGTACGTCTGTCGCTCGAATTAAGTATTATCCCTTTCCCAACAGCTCATTTCACGAAACAGTATCCCAGAGAGCCGTCGGCGACTTGGTTCTTGGGACCGGTGAATCAGGCATCCGAGGGCTGTATCCGATGGATCAGACCATGCGAGGTTCTTTTCTCTGCGCCGCCTGACGCATACGGATTCGCCGCTACCGCGATTGGGCGAACGGGTCGTCGTACTTTGACCAGGCGTCGTTCACGTGGGCCGCCAGATCGTCGAGGATCGAAGCGATGTCGTCGGCCAACGCGTCGCCGTCAAATACCGACGCGGCGTTGGGGGCGACCGGCTCGGGCTGCGGTGCCGCCTTGGTCCGCCCCGCGTTCTGCTCGGGAACCGGCTGAGCCGTATTCCACGCGGTTTCGCCGACGGCCCCACGCGGTTGCGGTTGCGCAACAGCTGCTGGTGCGACGTGCGGCAGCGCGGCATACTGCGGCGGGTGGTCGAGTTCCGAAATGTCACCCGTGGCTGGTATGGGATCCTGGTTCACCGCCGCTGATTCGCCCTCTCCGGCAGCGAGGTCCAAACGCCTGTTGATGTGGTTGATCACCGCCACGATATCGAGCGGGGTGTGCCAGGTGTCGCCGTTCACGTCCAAGAACGCTGTCGGCGGACTGGGCGGCGGGTACGGCAAAGGCCGGGCTCCGCCGAGGTTGTAGGCGACGATCGCAACCAAGACATCCAGCGGCGTTACGATTCCGTCGGCATTGACATCCCAGCGCAGATCGGCGTTTTGCCAAGGATTGTTTCCCCTCACGGTGATGATCAGGTGCTCTTCCCACTGCAAACCAAAGGCTTCGATGACGGTCAGCGTCAACGGGACGCTGGGTTCTGCGTTGTGGTTCAAAAACAGTCCCGATTTCAGCCGCAACTCGCCGGCGACGATCTCGAACCGCGGATCGGAGACTTGGATGAAATGGATGTCGCCCGGGTCCGGGTCGACGATACTGATCGTGGCCACCGAGGCGCCGGGGACGTTCTCCAGGACGCTCAAGCTGCTGGGCGTCAGGACCAAAGCCCCCGCGTCCGGCACCGGTTGGACGGTGATCGTAAACGCGTATTCCGCGCTGGCATCCTGCCCGCCGTGCTCGATGCCGCCGTCATCGACCAGTCGCAGGCGGATCGTGGCCGTTCCGGCGGCGTCGGGGGCCGAGGTGAACGTCAGATCGCCCGTGACGGGATCCACCTGCGGCGGCTCGGCGAACAGGCTCGGGTTGGAATTGCCGGTGATCTCGAAAGCGGGCGATTGCTGCGCTTCGTTCGGCGGCCCGACCGTGATGTTGCCAGCCCATCCGGCCACGACTTGCGGGCCGGCGTCCTCGAGCACAACCTGGTTCTTGCCGGGGCTGAACGAGGGTGCGTCGTTCACCGGCAGGACGGTGAGCGTGATCGTGTGCGAGGCGCTGACGTCCTGGCCGCCGTCGACCGTCCCGCCATCGTCCCGCAACCGCACGGTGAGCGTGGCCGAGCCGTTGGCGTCGGGCGCCGGGGTGTAGCGGAGATCGCCCGTTGCCGGATCGATCTGCGGCAACAGGCTAAACAGCCCCGGATTCGTATTACCGGTGACCTCGAACGACAGCCCTTGTCCGGCTTCGTCGGCCGGGCCGGCGCTGATGCCGCTGGCCCAGGCTGAGACGACCTGCGGTCCAGCATCCTCCAAGACCGTCTGGTGGCCGCCGGGGGTGAAGACGGGCGGATCATTGACCGATGTGACGGTGAGGGTCACCGTGTGAACTTGGCTGATGTCCAGCCCGCCATGCAACGTGCCGCCGTTGTCTCGCAAGGCCAGCGTGATGACGGCCGAACCGTGCGAGTTCGGCGCTGGAGTATAAATCAAACTGCCCGTCGGACGGCTTACCGTGGGAGCGGCGGCAAAGAGTGCAGGGTTCGTGTTGCTCAAGATATGGAACGTCAGCGTCTGACTCGACTCGTTGCTGGGGCCGCCACTGATGGCCGTCGCCCATCCTGCCACGGTCTGCGGGCCGGCGTCTTCCCGAACTGTCTGGTCGCCGCCGGCAAGGAAGCTGGGCGCGTCGTTCACGGCCGTGACGGTGATGGTGACCGTCACCGGTGCACTGACCTCGATCCCTCCGTGGTCTGTTCCGCCGTGGTCGCGCAGTCGAATTGTCAGAACAGCCGAACCGGTCGCGTGTGTCCGCGTCCACCCGGGGAGCCTGGGCGAACAGTCCGGGGTTCGTATTGCCGACGACCTCGAACGACAGGCCCTGCTCCGCTTCGTCGATTGGACCGGCGGTCATGCCATGGGCCCAGCCGCTGACGGTCTGGGCGGCGGAGTCTTCCAGCACCGTCTGGTGTGCGCCCGGCGCGAAGCTGGGCGCGTCATTCACGGGCGCGACGGTGATCGTGACCGTCGCCGGCGCGCTGACGTCGATGCCGCCGTGATCCATCCTGCCGTCGTCCCGTAGTTCAACGACCAGCACCGCCGAACCGTTGGCGGTGGGCGCGGGGGTATAGGTCAGATTGCCCGTCGCTGGATCGACCGTCGGCGCCGCGGAGAACAGCGCTGGATTCGTGTTACCGGTCAGTAGGAAGGTCAAGACC